>JAEEGL011113836.1_pt1 | contig 10456 bp, 8 predicted proteins | sample 9134231 | NCBI WGS metagenome assembly JAEEGL01 (sample SAMN16246548, study PRJNA631951) | gut metagenome | biome: gut microbiome; feature: rumen; material: fiber-attached | host: Bos | place: Iran: Karaj | collected 2018-10 | reverse complement strand
GCAGGGAATATCCAAAGTTTATAACGGATATATCAAGGCTCTTCGCAGCGTAGATCTTACCGTTGAAGACGGCGAGTTTGTTTTTGTCGTCGGCCCTTCCGGCGCCGGTAAGAGCACACTGTTAAAAATACTTACAGCGGAAATCGAACCAAGCGGCGGAAAAGGGGTCGTAAACGGCTACTCACTGGTCGGCCTGAAAAATCAGGACAAACCTCGGCTTCGACGTACAATGGGCGTTGTATATCAGGATTTCCGTCTGATTGAAGAGAAAACCGTATACGAAAACGTTGCGCTTGCGCTTCGAGTCACCTCTGCGGGTAATCGTGAAATGCGCGAGAAGATTGCCTCCGTTCTGAATATCGTCGGTTTGCCGCACAAAGCCAAGCGGAAGCCGCCCGAATTATCCGGCGGGGAACAGCAGCGGGTCGCGATCGCTCGGGCTCTTGTAAACAGCCCGAAACTGATTATTGCAGATGAACCGACCGGCAACCTTGACCCCGATCGCAGTGAAGAGACCATGCGTTTATTCAAGCAAATTAATCGCATGGGTACGACCGTGGTCGTGATCACCCATGAAAAAAATATTGTTAATCGGATGGGGAAACGCGTAGTTTATCTTGAAAACGGAGCTATCCTCAGCGATCATACAGGCGGGTATAACGCATGAGAAAAAAGGGTTCTAATTTTACATATTTCATTCGCGAAGGCCTTGGTAATATTCGTCTTCACGGAATGATGAGCACCGCAGCGATCATGATGCTTTGCGCATGTTTTTTGGTTATCGGCACATTTGTTTTGATCATTCAGAACATCAACCATGCGATCGATAAAGTCGGAAAGCAAAACGAGATCGTGATCTATCTTCAACAGTATGTGGACGACGCCGCAGCCGAGCAGTTCGGATATACGCTGAAAGCAATGGAAAACGTTGACACGGTGCGATATATTTCCCGCGATGAAGGTTTACGTATATTCAGCAATAACCAAGGCACGGATGAGTTTTATGAAACTTATTCCAATGATAATCCTCTGCCAAACAGTTATGTGATTACTGTTTTCGATCTGGAAATGATTGAACCGACGATCAGCGAATTATCGGAACTTCCTCAGATCAGCAAAGTTCGCGCTGCGCTTGATACGATTCGGTCGTTTTTGAAGTTCCGTCGCCTCGCTGCCTATATCGGCATCACAATGGTTGCCATTCTTGCCATACTCGCCGCCGTCATTATCTCGAATACGATTCGCCTTACAACCTTCTCACGGCAGGAAGAGATCGGAATCATGAAAATGGTCGGTGCAACGAATCATTTTATCCGTGCATCATTCCTCGTCGAAGGAATGGTAATCGGCCTTGTTGCATCTGTTTTGGCATACGGATTGCTGATTTTCCTTTATCAATATATCCTGATTCCGGAACTATCGCAATTTTCATTGATCACATTCATTCCCTTCTGGTCGGTCTGGAAGCCCTTCCTTGCCTCTTATATCGGCGCAGGCATCCTTTATGGTCTCGGGATCAGTTTCCTTACGATTCGAAAGTATTTGCGCGTATAACAAGAAAGGAGCCCACTTTTGCTAAAGCGAAAAACACTGGTAATCTTTTTCATTGTCCTGACCCTCTTCGTTGCCGGCGCTTTTGCGGTCGGCAACGGTTGGATGCGCGCAGATGCTGCTACGAGCGGCAGTTCCCTCGAGGCAAGACAAAAGAAGCTGAAAGCGCAAATCTCTGCGTTGGAAGCCCAAATCACTCAATCCAAAAAAGATAAAAGCAACGCCTTGGAGCAGCAATCCCTCTTGTCTAAGCAGATCACGGCATATCAGGAAGATATTGAAAACACCAACGAACTGATTTCCGCTTATGAAAAGCAGATCTCCGATCTGAAGCAGTTGCTTTCCCAAAATGAAGCGAACTATGATAAGTTATATGAGGAACTGAAAGATCGGATCCGTATCATGTATGAAAACGGTACTATATCCTATCTCGACGTTCTGCTGACCTCTAAAGATATTTCGGACCTGATCACCCGAGCGGACATAATCAATTCGCTTGTTAATTCCGACAAAAAAAAGTTGTCTGATTTACTTGATGCACGCGCAGCAATCGCTTCCTCTAAGGAGGATCTGGAGACAATCAAGTTCTCACTGGAAGAGCAGAAGTCGTCTCTCGTTGCAAAGAAAAATACCCTGCAAAGAAAACAAAACGAAGTCGATAAATTGCTTGCCGAGCTATCCAAAGAAGTTGAAAGCAACAAGGAAGCACTTCTGGAACTTGAAAAAGAAGAAGCACGAGTCGCAAAAGAGATCGCCGAAGCGGCAAAAGCGGCTTCCAGCTCAAAAAAATATGTCGGCGGCGCATTCGCTTGGCCGCTTCCGGGATACTATTATATTTCCTCTCCCTTTGGCATGCGCACGCATCCGATCACCCACGTCTACAAACTACACACCGGGATCGATATCGGTCGGGTTCCCTATGGGACGACTATCCAATCGGCCAATGCCGGAACGGTGATTCGCTCCACTTATTCCACTGCTTACGGAAATTATGTCATGGTCGACCACGGCGGAGGAAAAGTCACGCTGTATGCGCACATGAGCAAGCGCTCCGTATCGAAAGGCGATACCGTTACCAAAGGTCAAAAACTCGGTGAAGTCGGTTCTACCGGCTATTCAACGGCGACGCATCTGCATTTTGAAATCATCATTAACGGCGAACACGTAAATCCGCTGAACTATTTTACACTTTCTTAAATTATCAAAGGAGGGCCATTTCATGAAAAAACGTTTTTCGCTGGGGCAACTGCTTCTTTTCATGCTTTTGGGTGCCTCCGTAGCTGTGGTTGCGACCTATTATGTAACGCAATCCGGTTTTGTGTCCCGTTTAACGACTCTGACGGATGCGCAGAAGACTTTTGACGTTCTCACTGAGGCCAAGCGTTGCGTTGAAAAAAACTTTGTCGGGGATTATGATAAAGATACTCTCTCCGCCGGCGCCGTAGAAGGTTTCATTGATGCGCTCGGTGATGAGTGGAGTTACTATCTGTCTGCCGAGGAATATACGAAACGCTCTGCGACTGTTATCGGCGGCTTGACCGGCGTAGGCATACGTACATCCCGCAATGCCGAAACCGGCGAAATGATCATTGAAGAAATCTATGCCAATTCGCCTGCAGAAAAAGCCGGTTTGGCGGCAGGCGGCATTATTACTGCCGTTGACGGCGGTTCTGTAACCGATATCGGTTATGAGAGCGCCAATGCACGCATCCAGGGCGAATCAGGCACGCAGGTGATCATTGACGTTAATAACGGCGAGACGACCGAGCAATATACCCTAACCAGGTCCTATCTGACAACCGAAAATGTTTCTTCCGAGATGCTGACTGATGAAATCGGGTATATTCGCATAAAGGAATTCTCAAAGGGCACGGATTCATCCTTCGCCGATGCAGTGGATCGGCTCGGACGGAACGGCGCCAAGAGTTATATTATCGACGTTCGCAATAATGGCGGGGGAGAACAAAATGTTCTTCTTTCCATGCTTGATCGGATTTTGCCGGAATGCGTTTCCCTCATCGTTGAGGATAAATCCGGCAAGCGGACGGAATATAACTCCGATGCGATTTCTTTGAGCACACCGATCGTTGTTCTCACAAACCGGAGCACCTATGGCGGTGCGGAGTATTTTGCCGCCGTGCTTCAGGAATACGGCCGTGCAAATATTGTTGGCGAGCAGACGACCGGAAAAGGATACGGACAATCCATCGTTCAGCTTTCCGACGGTTCTGCGCTCGTCTTGTCCACAATCCGTTATTATACGCCCCAATACCGCTGCCTTTTAAAAACCGGATGCATTCCGGATGTTTCTGTTGCTCTGACCGATACATCCGTGCTGAACGAGTCGTCTCCGAATATGGACCGTGACGAGCAATTGCGGCAGGCATATGAACTTCTGGAAAAAAATTGAGTCCCATGAAGGGCGTTTTATGATTTTTCTGCGTTTTTTTGTTTATGGCTCGAAAATAACGCTTGACTTTTTTTGTGTTGCTCGTTATAATACATTACATTGCACGGTATTCCGTGCAATATTTTGTAATATACTGTGTCAAAACACAGACGGAGGATACTTTTCATGCGTATCACTAAACTTTCACCGGAAAAACATGCCGAGCTCGAAAAAGAACTGGAATACTTGAAGACTACGCGTCAGCAGGAGGTCGTCGAAGCGATCAAATCCGCACGCGCCTTCGGTGATCTTTCCGAAAACAGTGAATATGAGGAAGCCAAAGAAGAGCAAGGCAAACTCTTTGCCCGCATTGCTGAAGTGGAAGCGATCCTTGCAAACTGCGAGATCGTCGAGGACAGTAAAGATACTTCTTCTGTTCGCACCGGCTGCCGTGTTTCGCTTCTTTTCAAAGGCGAAAGCGAACCCGAAGAATACACTCTGGTGGGGACTCAGGAAGTCGATATCACGCAGAATCGCATTTCCGAAGAATCTCTGGTCGGCAAATCCCTGATCGGCAAAAAAGTCGGCGATACCGGTTTTGTCGATGCCCCCATGGGTACTCTCGAGTATAAAGTGCTGAAAATCGAAATCTGAATGCCGGACCGCGGCGACCGAAGACGGTCTCTGCGGTCTTTTTTATTAAAAACCAATTAGAAGGAATTATTAAAATGAATCAGGAAAACAACTATTCGCAGGAGAGACCGCTTTCCGAACTTTTGCAGATCCGCAGAGATAAACTGTCGACGCTGCAGGCGGACGGAAGAGATCCTTTCCAAATCACCCGGTATGATGTAACTCATCACAGCGCGGAGATCCGCAACAATTTTGAAACCCTTGAAAATCAAGAAGTGTCTGTCGCCGGACGTATGATGTCAAAGCGTGTCATGGGCAAAGCGTCTTTTTGCAGCATTCTGGACCTGCAGGGGAATATTCAATGCTACGTTGCAAGAGATTTTGTCGGCGAGGATGCGTATGCCGATTTTAAAAAGTGGGATATCGGCGATATTATCGGCGTTTGCGGAACGGTTTTCAAAACTCGCACCGGCGAGATATCCGTTCATGCCGCAGAGATCACTCTGCTTTCGAAAAGTCTGCAGATCCTTCCGGAGAAGTTTCACGGTCTGACTAACACGGATATGCGGTATCGCCAGCGTTACGTTGATCTTATCATGAATCAAGAGGTGCGAGACACTTTCATCAAGCGCTCAAAGATCATCAGCACGATCCGCCGTTATCTGGACGGGCAGGGCTTTATGGAGGTGGAGACCCCCATGCTCGTTCACAATGCCGGCGGGGCTGCAGCGCGTCCGTTTGAAACCCATTTTAACGCACTCGATGAAGACGTGAAACTGCGCATTTCGCTTGAGTTGTATCTGAAACGATTGATCGTCGGCGGGATGGAACGCGTATATGAGATCGGCCGTGTCTTCCGTAATGAAGGCCTGGATACCCGTCACAATCCCGAATTCACTCTTATGGAGCTCTACCAGGCATATACGGACTATAACGGAATGATGGACCTCACCGAGAATCTTTTCCGCTATGTTTCAAAAGAAGTTCTCGGGACCACCACGATCACCTATAACGAGATCGAAATGGATCTCGGAAAGCCGTTTGAACGTATTACAATGATCGACGCCGTGAAAAAGTATTCCGGTGTGGATTTCGGTAAAATTACTACATTGGATGAAGCTCGCGCGGCCGCAGAGGAACATCACATCGAATATGAAGAGCGGCACAAGAAGGGCGATATTCTGAATCTTTTCTTTGAAACGTTTGTGGAAGAACACCTTGTACAGCCAACGTTTGTGACGGATCATCCCATTGAGATCTCTCCGCTTACGAAAAAGAAGCCTTCCGCACCGGACTACGTGGAACGCTTTGAGTTCTATATGAACGGCTGGGAGATGGCGAACGCCTATTCCGAGTTGAATGATCCGATCGATCAGCGCGAGCGTTTTGCCGCACAGGAAGAATTGATCGCGCAAGGCGATGAAGAAGCAAACCATACGGACGAAGACTTCCTGTATGCGCTTGAGCTTGGTATGCCTCCGACGGGCGGTATCGGTTTCGGCATTGACCGTATGATCATGCTTCTTACCGATTCGCCGGCCATTCGCGACGTGATTTTCTTCCCGACGATGAAGAGCCTCGACTGACATTCGCTGTTTTCACAATTTAAAAGATCGGTCATTTGTCGTCTGACAAATGACCGTTTCTTTTTTTTAGCTATACTTTTCGAGTTGCCAGCAATCCCAAAAGCCCCTGCAGATTTGATCTGCAGGGGCTTTCAATTCGGATATCAGTCTTCGAGTTCCGCAAGTGCATCCTTGCGAGAAAGATTGATGCGGCCTTTCTCGTCGATGTCCGTAACCTGGACCCAGGTCATATCGCCGACGTTGAGAATGTCTTCCACTTTTTCCACGCGGTAGTTCGCGAGTTTGGAAATATGGACGAGGCCTTCTTTACCGGGGGCGATCTCGACGAATGCGCCGAAAGTCATGAGACGGGTCACACGGCCGTAGAATTTATCGCCGGGCTCCGGATCTTTTACGATCGCGTCGATGAGGCGGGCAGCCATATCGCAGGCATTCTTGTCGATCGCAGAGATGAACACGTGCCCGTCTTCTTCGATATCGATCTTTGCACCGGTATCGGCAGTGATCTTCTGAATGACCGAACCGCCTTTACCGATGACTTCACGGATCTTATCCACGTCGATCTGGATCGTGAGCATCTTCGGTGCATAGGGGCTGATCTCTTCACGCGGCGCGGGGATCGCTTTCAACATGACGTCGTCGAGAATGCGAAGCCGTGCGGAGTAGCAGCGATCGAGCGCATCGCGAATGATCTCGGGAGTCAGACCGTCGATCTTCAAATCCATTTGGATCGCAGTGATACCTTTATGCGTGCCGCCGACCTTGAAATCCATATCTCCGTAGAAGTCTTCAACGCCTTGAATATCCGTGAAGGTAATCCAGCGGTCGCCCTCCGTTACAAGCCCGCAGGAGATACCGGCCACCGGCGCCTTGATGGGAACGCCGGCATCCATCAGCGCAAGGGTCGAACCGCAGATCGAGCCCTGAGACGTCGAGCCGTTGGAGGATACGACCTCGGAAACGACGCGGATCGTATACGGGAATTCTTCTTCAGAAGGAATTACAGGCTCCAGCGCGCGTTCCGCGAGCGCTCCATGACCGATCTCACGGCGTCCGGGAGATCGAGCGGCTTTCGCTTCGCCGACAGAATAACCGGGGAAATTGTAATGATGGAGATACCGCTTTTCAGTTTCGGGAGCGATCCCGTCGAGCACCTGTTTATCTGCAACGGTGCCAAGCGTCACAATGCTCATCACCTGAGTCTGTCCACGGGTAAAGAGGGCAGAGCCGTGCGTGCGGGGGAGAATACCCACCTCGGCGGCAAGGGGACGAACTTCGTTCATTGCACGGCCATCCACACGGCGGCCTTCATCCAGCAGCCAACGACGGACGACAAATTTCTGAAGCTTGTAAAGGCATTCCTCAAATTCCGCATCGGTCATCTCCGGATATTTGGGGTCGAGTTCTGCATGAAGCTCTTCGCGAAGCGCGTTCAGCCGGTCCTCGCGGACGTTCTTATCATCCGTATCCATGCAGTAGCGGACCTTTTCCAGCGCGAAAGCATTCATGTCTTCATAAAGATCATGATTCACTTCAATATGCGGATAATCGAATTTCGGCTTTCCGATCTCTGCAACGATCCCATCGATAAAGGCGCAGATCTTCTTGATCTCTGCATGCGCAGCCATAATGGCCTCAAACATCGTGTCATTATCGACTTCGTTTGCACCTGCTTCGATCATAACGACCTTTGCAGACGTTCCTGCAACGGTAAGAGCGAGATCGCTCTTTTCGACCTGCTCGCGATTGGGGTTGACAATGATCTTTCCGTTAACGAGACCGACCGCAGCAGCACCAATGGGGCCGTTCCAGGGAATATCAGAAATCGAGATCGCGATGGATGTGCCGATCATCGCAGCGATTTCAGGGCTGTTGTCCTGATCCACGGAAAGGACCGTACAACTGATCACGACGTCGTTGCGCATATCCTTGGGGAAGAGGGGACGGATCGGACGGTCAATAACGCGGGAGGCAAGGATCGCCTTTTCGGAAGGACGACCTTCACGGCGCTGGAAGGAGCCCGGAATACGCCCGACTGAATAGAGCTTTTCCTCGTAATCGACGGAGAGCGGGAAAAAGTCGATCCCGTCACGCGGCTTTACAGAGGCTGTCGCATTGACCATAACGACGGTCTCGCCATATCGAACGAGACACGACCCGTTCGCAAGGCCGCAGATCTTCCCGGTCTCGATCACGAGGGATCGACCGGAGAGGGTCGTTTCAAAGGTGCGGTAGTTTTTGAACTCCATGTTTGTGATTTTTGTTTCCATAGTTTCCTCCTGTTTATTGATTCAGAATCACAGGAGTTAGCATTTGAAACTGTGCTTACATCATAAACACACTTTCAATTGCTAAACTCTCTGGACCCTGAAAGATGACAAATCGACAGATTACAGTGGAAAAGGGCAGACGGGAAAACCGCCTGCCCTTTAAGCCAGTTACTTTCTGATGTTCAACTTGCTGATCAACGCACGGTAGCGTTCGATATCTTTGCGAGCGAGATAATCAAGCAGACTGCGGCGTTTACCGACCATCTGCAGCAACCCGCGGCGCGAGTGATTGTCCTGCGGATGGCTGCGAAGATGCTCGTTGAGTTCTTCGATGCGGGCGGTGAGGATCGCGACCTGAACCTCGGGGGATCCGGTGTCGTTCTCGTGGATCTTGTTCGCCTCGATAACAGCCGTTTTCTTTTCCTTCTGAATCATTGTTGTATTCCTCCTTATTGATTCGCCGAAATCCGCGTGAGGGAGGTGAGGAAACCCGCTGAGAACGGGCCTGTATCCACGGACGAGGAAATCGGTACCTGCATCGTCTTTCCAGACGATTTCACAACGTAGGATATAATACCATAACTTTCTTGAAATGTAAAGATTTATTTTTTAATATTTTTACTTGATGTTTTTTGCGATCGTGCGGAAATCGCGAATGGCTTTTTTTCCGATCTTAAAGATCTTTCGGAGATTGATCGAATTCACCCCACCCTGTCTTGGTTTGAAAGTGATCGGGATAAAAAGGATCTTTTTCTTGTGTTTGACACCGTATACGGAGATCAGAACATTGGGCAGATTGAATCTCTCCGGCACGCGCGCAAGGCATTCTTTCAGATAATCTTTTTTCATCAGCCGGAACGGAGTATTTGCATCGGTCACCCAAACGCCAAAGCACAGAAAGGTGACAAGCTTTAATACTTTTGTAACGAAAACTCTCGAAAAACCGTCCTGTCGATGGTTCCGATGCCCGATCACCATGTCATATTCTTCGCGCTTTTCCCAAAATGGCGGAAACTCTTCCGGACGCGTCTGACCATCCGAATCAGTCTGAAAGATATAATCCGCTCCGGCATCCAACGCATACCGATATCCGTAAAGGCAAGTCGGGCCATGCCCTTCGTTCGGTTTTGTCACAGGCTCGAGGCGAGGATATTTCTCCTTCAAGGCAAGCAGCTTTTCATAGGTATCATCTTTGCTTCCGTCATTGATAATAACCAATTTGGCATCGCCGCCGATCTGCTCGGCGACGCCATGCCATTGCTCGGTGATCATTTCAATTGTGTCAGATTCGTTATACGCAGGAATTACGATATAAAGCTTATCCATTGTTCTACCGCCTTTCCAAACGATTCCTTGACCTTTAAGACCATAACGTTGTCTTCTTCAAAAACGATATCGCAAAGTCGGAGGAGTTTTGACTCATTCAGCGTTCCGTTTTGTTTATAGAGACTATTCTCAATTTTGCCGATATAAATATAATCAATACCGTATTTTTCAAGCAACGAAGCGGTAGCGCTGATATCGGAGCCGGTATAGATTTCATAGATGTCGCGTTCCCGTTCGGATACGAAACTATACGTGTTTCTCCAAAGCCACTCATGAACACGCCATCCGCAGACCGTGGATCGTCCCGTGACTGCAGAAACAAAGCATGCGTTCGTATAACTGTCTCCGGTGGCTTCAAGAACGACCGCATCCTTCGGCGTGTTGACCCTGATCCACTCGACCGCATCCGCATCCGGATAAATAACGGAGCCGTCTTCAAGTGTAACGGAGGAAAAATCCTTGATAAAACTTAACCCTTCAAGTCCGCGGTAATTGCTCGGCGTGATCTTACCATACCATCCATACCAGGCTTTGATCGCATTTCCGGCATAGGGGAGAAGCGTGCATAAAAGTGCGCCCATGCATATGCCGCTGACGATCGTCTTCCAGCGTTTCCTTTTATTATCAAGAATGCGTGCGAATATATATCCCATTGAAAGCGCAAAAAGGAGGAACGCCTGATAGGATAACTTAAACATGGT
>JAEEGL010179585.1_pt1 | contig 10456 bp, 11 predicted proteins | sample 9134231 | NCBI WGS metagenome assembly JAEEGL01 (sample SAMN16246548, study PRJNA631951) | gut metagenome | biome: gut microbiome; feature: rumen; material: fiber-attached | host: Bos | place: Iran: Karaj | collected 2018-10 | reverse complement strand
CCGGCGGCAGCGGCGGCGGCAAGCCCGACAGCGCCATGGGCGGCGGCCGGGACCTGAGCAAGCTGCAGGAAGCCCTGGACAGCGTGGAGGCCTTTGTGGCTTCGAAGCTGTAATAAGAAAGGACAGAAAATGAAGGATTGCCTTTTCTGCAAGATCGCGGCGGGGGAGATCCCCTCCGAATGCCTGTATCAGGACGAGCAGGTCTATGCTTTCAAGGACATCAACCCCCAGGCGCCGGTGCATTTCCTGGTGATCCCCCGGGAACACATGGACTCCGCCGCCTGCGTCGACGGCAAGAATTCCGCCGTGGTGGCCCATGCCTTTGAAGTCATCGCCAGCCTTGCGAAGGAACAGGGGCTGGACGGGTTCCGCGTGGTCTCCAATGTGGGGGAAAGTGCGGGTCAGACCGTGAAGCATCTGCATTTCCATGTGCTCAGCGGGCGGGATATGACCTGGCCGCCGGGCTGATCCGGAATTGAATTGAAGAAAGAGGCCGCAGCCGTGAGAAGACTTGCCGTATTCGCATACTCTTTTTCGGCGGCGGCCTTTCTCTTGGTATTCCTGCGGCCGGGGATGCCGCTTTTGTTGGGCGCCGGTGCCCTGCTGCTGATCCTTGGGCTGGCTTTGATCCCCCTGCGGAATCGAAAACGGGGATTTCGCTTCCTGGTTTGCATCCTGCCGGGGCTTGCGCTGGCCTGCTTCGGTTTTGCCCTGTGGAATCAGCTGATCCTTCGCCCGGCGGAGCAGCTGGCGGGGAAGGAGGGCCGCGTGGAAGCGACGGTGCTGGATTACCCGCTGCCCGCAAGCTACGGCGAAAGCCTGACGGTGCGGATCGGCCGGGTGAAATGCCGCCTTTATCTGGACGACGCCTCCGGCCTGGAGCCGGGACAGCGCATCGCCGTTGACGCCAGACTGCGCCTGACGGAAGAACGGACCGGGGAGAGCTACCATCTCTCCGCGGGGCTGCCCCTGTTTGCCTACGGAAAGGGGCAGGCACAGGTCCTGGGAAAAGCAGGGAAGCAGTGGCTTTACTTTCCTGCGAAGCTGGGAAAGCGTTTGCGGGATCATATCCGCGCCGCTTTCGATGAAGACACTTCGCCTTTCCTGACGGCCATCCTCACCGGGGAACGCATCGGCATCAAAGGAGACCGTTTCTTTTATTCCATGATGCGGGAGGCCGGAGTGCTCCATTGTATCGCCGTTTCCGGTATGCATCTGTCCTTCCTGGTCTCTTTTCTGGCGATACTTCTGGGCAGGGGAAAGCACAGCAGCCTCATCTGCATTCCCGTGATCCTCCTTTTCATGGCGGTCACGGGCTTTACCCCGTCGGTGGTCCGGGCGGGCATCATGCAGCTGGCCGTCTGCGGCGCGGTGCTGCTGGACCGGGACTATGACAATCACAGCGCCCTGGCCTTGGCCCTGGCGGTGCTGTCGGCGATCAATCCCTATGCCACCCACAACGCGGGGCTACTGCTGAGCTTTCTTTCCACCTTGGGCATCCTCCTGTTCTATGAAAAGCTGAATAAAAGCCTGTTTTCCGCGCCGAAGGCGTGGGAGAAAAAACTGCCGGGCAGGATCATCGGCTATGGGCGCAGCTCCCTGGCCGTCAGCCTGAGCGCACTCATTCTGACGCTGCCGGTCACTGCCGTCTGCTTCGGGCAGATCCCGCTGCTGGGGCCGCTGGCAAATCTGCTCATTCTCTGGGCGGTGACGCTCTGCTTCGGCTTTGCCCTGGTATCCGCCCTGCTGGGCTTTGTGTGGATGCCGGCGGCGGTGATCGTGGGTTGGCCCGCCCGATGGCTTGTAAAGTACATCCGCCTGGTGGTCATAACCCTTGGGCGGCTGCCCTTTGCCTCCCTGTATCCTCAAAATGAAATGCTCGCCCTATGGCTGGTCTGCCTCTATCTGCTCATGGCGGCTTTCCGCTTCCTTCCGGGAATGGAACATCGCCTGCGGGGCTTTTTCCTGGCCGCGGCGATCACCCTGGCCTTCAGCTGTGCTGCGGGCGCCGTGCTTTACCGGCAGGACCGGCTGGACACGGCGGTGCTGGACGTGGGCCAGGGGCAGTGCGCGGTGCTGACGGGCAAGGATTTCACCCTGGTGGCGGACTGCGGCAGCACCAACGCTTCTGAGGATCCGGGGGACACGGCGGCCCGGTATCTGCTGAGCCGGGGCCGCAGGAAGGTGGATGCCCTCATACTCTCCCATTTCCACACGGATCATATGAACGGCGCGGAGGAACTGCTGCGGCGGCTGCCCGTGGGCATGCTGCTGGTGCCGCCGCCGGAAAGCGAGGAAGCGCGGGCGCTGCTCGCTTTTGCGGAAGACAGGGGAACCGAGGTCGTCGTGGTGTCGGAAGAACTGCAGGAATTCAGCTTCGGCGGGCTGTGCGCGGTGATTGTTCCCCCGCTGGGGAACGTGGGAGATAACGAGGAATGCCTCTGCACGCTGTTCACCGTGGACGACTATGATGTGCTGATGACCGGGGACGCCTCCAAGGCAACGGAGCTGCGGCTGCTGGAACGGCTGGCCATCCCGGATACCGAGCTGATCCTTGCCGGTCACCACGGCTCCGCGCATTCCTGCTCGGAGGCCCTGCTGGCTGCCGCCGCCCCGGACGCGGCAGTGGTTTCCGTGGGCCGCAATAACTATGGGCTTCCTTCGGAGGAAGCTCTGGCGCGCCTGTCTGCCGCAGGCGCCGCCATTTACCGGACGGATCGGGCCGGAACGGTGGAGGTCCGTTATAGAGGCGAGAAAGGAGCAGCTGAACATGGGTGAGATCAAAGCGGATGCACTGCGCAAGCAGCTGAAGAGCGGCCGGTTGGACCGCTGCTATCTCCTCTGGGGAAAGGAACACTACTTGCAGGAGCATTACAGCCGGGAGCTCAGGAAAGCCGTCCTGGGCGGGGAGGATGACCCCTTCAACCTGCGTAGGCTGGACGGGAAGAACCTGAACCTGCAGGATCTGGCGGACGCGGTGGACGCCTATCCCTCCTTCGCAGAAAAAGCCCTGGTCGAACTGCGGGACTGCGACCCCTTTCAGCTTCCGGAGGAGGAATGGAAACGCCTGTCTGCCATTCTGGAGGATCTGCCGGAGTATTGCTGCCTGGTCTTTCTGTATGATACGGTGGAATTCAAGCCCGACAAGAGGAAAAAGAAGCTTTGGGAGCAGCTGAATCAGCTGGCCACTCTGGTGGAGTTCCCTTTGCAGGAGCAGAACGAGCTGATCCGTTGGGTCCAGAAGCATTTTTCCGCCAGGGGAAAGGAAATCGAAACGGAGGACGCGGCTTATCTGCTGTTCCTCTGCGGAAGCCAGATGGACAACCTTACCAACGAGATCGGCAAGGTGGCCGTCTATGCTTCCGGCCGGCGGGTCAGCCGGGAGGATATCGACGCAGTGGCGGTGCCCATCGTGGAAGCCCAGACTTTCAAGCTGACGGATGCCCTGGCGAGAAAGGAATTCGACCAGGCGGCAGAGCTGATGTATAAGCTGTTCCAACTCAATACGGAGCCCATCGCCATCAACGCCATGATCGGAAGCCAGCTGCGCAGGCTTTACGCGGCCCGGCTGGTGAAGGAGGCCGGAGGGAATGCCTCTGCCCTCACGCAGATGACAGGCGGCAGCAGCGATTACGTGTCCCGCCAGAATCTGCGCATCTGCACCGCGTTCCCGGAAGCCTGGTACCTGCGCATGATCCGCCTCAGCGCCGAGACCGACCTGCGCATGAAGACCAGCCAGGGTGATCCGGAGGATCTGCTCCGAAGCCTGTTCGTTACCATGGCAGCGGAAGCATGAAGCCGCGGATTCGGGAGGCCCTTGTGGTGGAAGGGCGGTATGATAAAAACAGCCTGAGCCAGGTCGTCGATGCCGTGATCCTGGAGACGCGCGGATTCCGCGTCTTCAAGGACAGGGAACTGAAGAAGCTGCTGCGCTTCTACGCGGAGACCCGGGGGCTCATCATCCTGACCGACAGCGACGCTGCGGGTTTCCTTATCCGGAATCACCTCCGCGGCATCGTCCCGGCGGACCGGGTCAGACACGCCTATATTCCGGACGTGCCGGGCAAGGAAAAGCGGAAGGCCCAGCCCTCCAAAGAAGGAAAGCTGGGCGTCGAAGGCATGCCGCCGGAAGTGCTGCTGGATGCCCTCCGCCGGGCAGGGGCTGCCTTTGAAGGGGAGGACATCGGGGCCGGGGAAGGGCGGAAGGCCCTGACAAAGGCGGATTTCTATGCCCTGGGCTTCAGCGGGGGAGCGGACAGCGGCAGAAAAAGGAAAGACCTGGCGCAGCGCCTGGGCTTTCCGGAGCATATGACGGCCGATGCGCTGCTGGACGCCGTGAATACCATGCTCCTGGCGGGCCGGCTAGAGCTGTCTTTCTTCGATGCATACCGCGCCGATCACCCCGATCAGCAGGACGGCTGAGGCGGTCCGTATCAGTTCCACACCCAGCCGGTGTGCGGCGTATGTAGCCGGTGTAAGCGGCAGTGCGCCTTCCAGCAGGAGCAGCGCGCCCGTGAGCAGGATACAGGTCCAGATCAGGCTGAGCTTCTGTATGCGGAAAGCTGCAGGGCACATTTGTCCGGCCCGGCGCAGGATCCGTCGAATCAGCATCATACATCCCTCCCGCCAGATAGTATCAGGGAGAAAGCACGATTATCAAGGCGAAATATATGGAAATTTAAAACTATGCTTTACTAATGTCAAAGGTTTGTTGTATACTATCCTGGTTAAGAGAGGGAGGTAGAACCAATGCGCTGTCCGTATTGCAGCTACAGTGAAAGCAAGGTCATCGATTCCCGGCCCGCCGAGGAGGGTACCACCATCCGCCGCAGGCGGGAGTGCCTCAGCTGTGGCAAGCGTTTCACCACCTATGAGATCATGGAGCGCCTGCCCCTGCTGGTGGTCAAGCGGGACGGAAGCCGCCAGAGCTTTGACCGGATGAAGGTCATCAACGGCATGGTGAAGGCCTGTGAAAAGCGCCCCGTGTCTGCGGATGATATCGAGAAAGTGGCGGATGAGATCGAACAGGAGCTTCAGAGCTCTCTGGAAAGGGAGGTCTCCAGCGCCCAGATCGGTGAAATGATCATGGACCGGCTGAAGGATCTGGACCAGGTCGCCTATGTCCGCTTTGCTTCCGTTTACCGGCAGTTCAAGGACATCAATACCTTCCTGGAGGAACTGAATAAGCTGCTCAAGGAATCCAAGTGATCAGAAAACGCTCCCGGCGCTCAGCCTCTCCATGGCCAGCAGACTGCGCAGGCCGGTCTTGAGGCGCAGGTAAGCTGCGAGGATGTCCCCTTCGTCCCGCCCGGCGAGGGCGCCCCGATAATCGCAGAAGGCCGCCGTAAGGGCGTCGATGTCCGTGTGGCGGATGAAGATGTGAGTGTAGCCGCCGGCGTCCGTCCACAGCCTTTCCGCTTTCCCTGCACGATCCTCCGCCTGCTGCCAGTGTCCGCTTTCTGCGGAAACATACGCTTCCTCCACGAGGCCGATGATCCCGTCCGTGAGCATATTGAGTTTTCGCAGATTCCAGATGTTCCCTGACAGGATGAGGAACAGCAGCGCGAAGGCGACGATTTCCTTTTTCATATGCCGTCCTTTTCCTGCAGGAAGATGTTTCCCAGCTCGTCCAGATTCATATAGCTGATCTCATTGGGAGAGCCAAAGCCGCGGGCGCGCAGCTGGCAGAGCAGCCAGTCTTCGTCCTTGCGGAGCTTCCGCAGGTTTTTCCATTCCACCCTCCCGTCGTTGATGATCGTGACGGGGAGGCCGCCGTCCGGGGCCTGCAGGCCCATCTGTGCCGGGGTCACGGCCTGGCAATCCGCCCGCAGGAGCACGTTCAGCGTGCCGTCCGTTTCCAGTACGGCACAGCGGACCGTATGCAGGTCCGTTACCCCTTTCCCCCGAAGCTCCTCACAGAGCTCATCCAGGGAGAAACGGTTGCGGCGCAGCTCCTTCAGCAGGATCCGCCCGTCCCGCATCAGGATGCTGGGGCGGCCGAAGCAGAGGGCGCGGAAAGTGCTGCTTTTCAGGCTCAGCCAGGAGATCAGCAGTTCGCAGCTCAGCAGGATGGCGATGGGAAGAAGCCCGTTGAGCAGCGGGATCCCGATATCCTGCAGCGGATGGGCGGCCATGTCGGTGATCAGCACCGCCACCACCAGCTCGCTGGGCTCCAGTTCGCCCAGCTGCCGCTTGCCCATGAGGCGCATGGCGGCATAAATACAGAAGAATACGATGATCGTGCGCACGGTGATGACGGCCAATTCCGCGCCTCCCTTCGCCATCAGTATCCCAATCCGCATCGATTATATTATTTCCACTTTTTTGAAAAGGGATGATTTATATGTCAAAGTATTTCGGCACCGACGGCTTCCGCGGGGAAGCAAATGTAGACCTGAACATCGAACATGCCGTCAAAATCGGCCGTTTCCTCGGCTGGTACTACAGCCAGGATCATAAAGGGCGAATCGTACTGGGCAAGGATACACGCCGTTCCAGCTATATGTTTGAAGACGCCATCTGCGCAGGCCTCACGGCCTCCGGCGCGGACGTGTACCTGCTTCATGTGACGACTACACCCAGCGTCTCCTATATCGAAAACACGGAGAAATTCGACTGCGGCATCATGATCCCCGCCAGCCACAACCCCTTCCATGACAACGGCATCAAGCTCATCAACGGCGAAGGGGAGAAAATGGAAGATGAAGTGATCGATCTGGTGGAAAAATACCTGGACGGGGACCCGGCAGAACTTCCCTACGCCACCGGGGAGAAGATCGGCGCGGTCATCGACTATTCCGCCGGCCGCAACCGCTATATCGGCTATCTGATCAGCCTGGCCACCAGCTCCTATCGGAATGTGCGCATCGGCCTGGACTGCGCCAACGGCTCCACCTGGCAGATGGCCAAGAACATTTTTGAGACGCTGGGGGCGGAAACCTATGTGACCGCCAACCATCCCGACGGCCTGAATGTCAACCAGGGCTGCGGCTCCACCCACATCGAGAACCTGCAGCGGCTGGTGAAGGAAAACCATCTGGATATCGGCTTTGCTTTCGACGGGGATGCGGACCGCTGCCTGGCAGTGGACGAGCACGGCAACGTGGTGGACGGGGATATGATCATGTATCTCTGTGCCCGTTATATGCAGACGAGGGGCATTCTGGGCGACAGCAAGGTGGTCACCACCATCATGTCCAACTTCGGCCTGTATAAAGCCCTGGATAAGCTGGGCATCGGGTACGAAAAGACCGCCGTGGGCGATAAATATGTCTACGAGAACATGAAGGCCAACGGCCACCTTATCGGCGGCGAGCAGTCCGGCCACATCATCTTCACCCAGCACGCCCACACGGGCGACGGTCTGCTGACCGCCATCAAGGTGATGCAGGCGGTGATGGACGTGAAGCGGTCCCTGAGCGAGCTGGTGGAGGATATCACCATCTATCCCCAGGTGCTGAAGAACGCAAAGGTCACCGACAAGGACACGGCCCTGAACGATCCGGACGTGCAGGCGGAGATCAGCGCCGTCACGGCGCGGCTGGGAAGCGACGGACGCATCCTGGTGCGCAAGAGCGGCACGGAGCCGGTGCTGCGGGTGATGGTGGAAGCCGGGGACATGGAGACCTGCGAAAAGAATGTGGACGCGGTGCTGGAGGTCATGAAGAAAAAGGGCCTTCTGCTGGGTATCAAGTGAGGAGGAGAAGGACATGCTGAAGATCGAAGAACTCTTGGATCTGAGCAAGACCATCGCAGCTCCGCTGCTGGAAGGGAAGACCTATCCCTGGGAAGCCCTGGAGGGCATTTCCGACTATATCCGTGCCCTGGGGCCTACGCTGCCCGCTGACAAGTTCGACCATCCCTCCGAAGACGTGTGGATCGCGAAGGATGCCAAGATCTTTGCCACCGCCTATATCGGCGCTCCCTGCATCATCGACGAGGGTGCGGAGATCCGACAGTGCGCTTTTATCCGCGGCAGCGCCATCGTGGGTAAGAAGGCAGTCGTCGGCAACTCCACGGAGCTGAAGAACGTGGTGCTTTTTGACGAGGTGCAGGTACCCCACTACAACTACGTGGGCGACTCCATCCTGGGCTATAAAGCCCATATGGGCGCAGGCTCCATCACCTCCAATGTGAAGAGCGACAAACTGCCTGTGGTCATCCACAACGGAGACGAACAGATCCCCACCGGGCGGAAAAAGGTCGGCGCGATCCTGGGGGATCATGTGGAAGTGGGCTGCAATACCGTCCTGAATCCCGGCACGGTGATCGGCAGGGAAAGCCGGGTTTACCCCACCTCCTGCGTCCGGGGCGTCATCCCGGAAAAGAGCATTTACAAGGCGGAAGGGAAGATCGTTCCCCAGAGATGACCGGTTCTTACCGCAAACAGAGGAGTGGACTGCAAAGATGACGCTGAAAAAAGCAATGATCCTGCTGCTGGCCGCGGCGATGCTGCTGGGCTGCGGCTGCGCGATCGTGAAGAAGCCCGAGACCACGGCGCCCGCCATATCCGTCCGGGAGACACCCGCCCCGACGGCAGCGCCGACGCCGACAGCGCAGCCCACACCGGAACCCACCGCAGCGCCCACACCGGATCCCACGCCGGAACCCACACCGGAGGCAACACCGGAACCCACGCTGGCACCCACGCCGGCACAATCCGAGGGCTATCGCCGCGGTCTCTATTCCTTTGACGACCTGGTTTACGAGCGCCCGGATTTCGATGCCTTTGCAGCGGAGATCGAAGCGATCCGCGTCATGGTGACGGACGGGACGTCCAGCGAGGATATCCTTGAAGCCTATGAAGCCCTGGATGAGGAGTTTTATTCGATCAACAACGCCTACGCCATCGCATCTCTCTATTCCGCCATGGATACCTCCGACGAGTATTATTCCTCTGAGGAAGAGCTGCTGGCGGAAAAGAGCAGCGAGCTGCAGGTGCTGGCCACCAAGCTGGAGATCGACATCTACGAATCCGAGCATCGGGACGTGGTCTTTTACGATTGGACGGAGGAGGATTTTGCCTACCTGCGCATCGCGGAGAAGCTGTATGACGACGAGTATGTGGCGCTGAATACCCGCCTGGAGGCCATCACCACGGAGTATTGGAATGCACAGACGGATACCACAGTGACTTACCGGGGCGCTGCATATACCCGCGACGAGCTGGACGAACTGAATATCGACAGCGAAACCTATTATTCGCTGCTGAACGACTATTATCGCAATCTGAACGCCGCAGCGGGGGAGCTCTATCTGGAATTGATCGGCATCGAGAAACGGATCGCTGAAAAGGCCGGGTTCGACAATTATGCCGAATTTGCCTATGAGTTCGAGTATGAGCGGGATTACTCCGTGGAGGACGCGGCCATGCTGTCCGCCGCCGTCAAGAAATACTGCGTGGATGAGCTGGAGAGCCTCTACAGCGGACTGACCAATCCGGAGCGCCTGGGCCTGCAGACGGCCTTCAACGGAACGAATCAGCTGGAGAAACGGCGGGAGTATATCGAAGAATATGTGCACGAGATCTCCCCGGACATGGTGGAGGCGTACAATTACCTGGTGGAATACCAGCTCAGCGTCCTGACGGATAGCCCGGTCAGCCGCAGCGGGGCTTTCACCACCTTCATGCCTGCCTACGACACCCCCTTCATCTATCTCCAGGAGGAGGGCGGGTTTTATGATGTCACGACCTTCATCCACGAATTCGGCCACTTCTACAGCAATTATATGGGCGGCAGGGAAACCGCTTACCATATGAGCCTGGACACCAAGGAAATCTGCTCCCAGGCCAATGAGCTGCTGTTCCTGCCCTACTACGGGAAGTATTACAAACCGGACACCTACACCGGCGTCGTGAAGTACCAGATGATCAACGCCCTCAGTTCCCTTATCCAGGGCTGCCTTTACGACGAATTTCAACAATATGTGTTCTCCCATGATCTGAAAACCGTGGAGGAAATCAACGAAGCCTACTGCGAGATCAGCCGCTCCTACGGGATGGGGGACGATTATTACTACGTGGATCTGGATTACGTCTGGGTGGACGTACTGCACAATTTCGAAGTGCCCATGTACTATATCAGCTATGCGACCTCCGTAGTCCCGGCGCTGCAGATCATGGAGCTTTCGCTGAAAGACCGGCAGAAGGCGATCGACGTCTATAACGACATTGTGACCAGCGACCCGGAGCTGAGCTTCTCCCGGGTGGTGGAAGACGCCGGGCTCGGAGATCCCTTCGACGAACAGACCATCGCAGACGTGGTGAACGCCATCGTGGATTACACCGGCGTGGGCAGCCATGTAAGCGTCGGATAAGGCAACACCGCATAATTCTGGTGCGTAGATTGCGCAGTCAGAATTTTCGTCAGATTGTCTGAAAATCGCGGGGAATACTTCCTGTATTGGCCAAGATTTTCGGACAATATGACGGAACATTATGCAAGCAAGATGCGTG
>JAEEGL015792643.1_pt1 | contig 10457 bp, 14 predicted proteins | sample 9134231 | NCBI WGS metagenome assembly JAEEGL01 (sample SAMN16246548, study PRJNA631951) | gut metagenome | biome: gut microbiome; feature: rumen; material: fiber-attached | host: Bos | place: Iran: Karaj | collected 2018-10 | reverse complement strand
TCGTTTCGAACACGCCTCATCATATCTTCAAGCTTGCGAACTACTTCATCTCGTTCGCTATCTCTTGAATAGCCGCGCCCTCCACCAGAATTCGGGATACCTCTGCGCCCACTATAACCATCGTCGTATCTGTATCTCGACTCGTTATAATATTTATTACCAGAGTATCCATTATTCGAGTACTTACTCGAATCATCATCTCGCTCATCATATTCGACCATAGCCCAAACAGTTTTGTTGGACTTCAACGCATGGAGTAGTTTATCCATAGTATCAAGATCTTGAGCGGATAGTGTGTCTGACTTACTAATTTTTGTATAAAGATCTTTCAATTCCTTTTCAAGTCTTTCACAATAATTCTCTAATATTTCTTCAATCTTATGCATACATTCCACCGCCTTTCACACTAAGCAATTAATACTTAGCAAGAGCGGTAGTTGCAACTGTAGCCGGTGTAACCGGATTTGCCACTGTGTAAGCGGGAATCGGGTACGGAGCCACACGATTAACGATATATTGAGTTTGTGCGGTGTTATCCGCAATGAGTGCTGCTGTCTGTGCAGTCTGTGAAGCTGCAAGGTTCAGCATATTAACTTGATTCTGGAGTGCCAGATTCTGGCTCTTAAGATTTTCTATCTCCTGAGAGCACATTTTGTCCAATATAGCCTGGGTTTGCTGTTGGATAGCAAGACGGGTAGCCGCACCATCCGAAACAATAGTATCTCTAGTTTCTAATGTAGACAATCTGTTAGCACAACAACAGTCGGATAACTGACTAGAGAGACTGTTTAACCCCTGACTGTTTGCGGTTTGTGCCGCAAAACTTCTTTCGAGGTTTGCAAGCTGTGTATTAGTGATTGCTGCATTCACTCCTGCAAATCCTGCACAAAGTGAATTCTGGACATCACCAAATCCAGAAGTTACGCTGCTCTGAATTCCATTAACAGTGCTGTTAATCATCTGATCACGGAATCCATCTGAAATCTGATTACTCTGATTCATCCAAGGATAGATACCAGCGCCGCCAAATCCGTCGCCGCCACCAAATCCACCGCCAAACATAGCGAAGATTAAGAACAGAATAATCCAAGAACTCCAGTCTCCACCGAAACCAGAGCCACCGCCATAGCCACCACCAACGGGAGCTACAGGCATTACCATACCATCAGTACCTGAAATCATGGTATATTACCTCCTAAGATTTTTATTTGTCAAAGATGCGCATCTTTTAACATCAATCATCTCTGTGGGATTTGCCCACTACTTTGTATTTCTTTATATTTCGAATAGACCGCATTGTATTGGTCTTGCGTTAATTGTCTAGTTTGTAAGAGGTAATTAATAATTTCATCTGGCGAGTTCACTCCTTGCGGAATATTGAACTTCGTCTTTGCAAAAAACGACATGGGATTCTGCATAAAAGCGTTAAAGTTTTCAAACATTAATGATTCCCTCCTTTGTTATTGTTATTGCGGTTATTATCAACAACCTTTATTTCAGAAAGTTTGCTTTCAAGTTCTGCAACTTTCTTTTTTAATAACTCAAAGTCGGAATCAGGTTTCTGCTCTTGTGCTTGAGATTCCCTCGTAAATACTTCAAAGATTGGTTTGTCATATGGCGAGTAGCCAAGACTCTTTGTATAGAAGTGAATATTGTCTTGGTCTTTAAAGACTAATAAACTTCCGGGTGCAATAAGCCAGTTATATGCTTCGCCAATGTCTTTAACGAAAAAATAAGAATACTGTCTAGGCTCTTGTCTGCCGACAGTAGGATAGTAGTTTCCTAAATAATCATTCATCACGTATCACCTGTCTTTCGTAGAAAAACAAAACGGTGCGATCTCCGCTATCCCAAGTATCAATGTAGTGACCATCGATTACAGCGATTGCGTGCGCACCATCTCCAACAACATATATCCCAAACTTGTGATCTTCAGCAAAATCATTTACCGTATAACAATTTGGGCAAGTGTCTGGTAAGTTTCGTTTGACAAATCCGTTGTCAACAAGGTACTTACCCCAAACCTTATTTGCATTAATTAAATCTTTTTCATAATATGCAACCATAGATAATTCTAAGAAAACGTCATCCCACGTTTTACCGGTTGCAGTTGCGATTGCTCGTATTACACAATCATCCACTAACAAACCTAGTGGATTATAGTTTTGTTTAATCCAATATCTTATCCCATGATTATCACCTCAAATCATGAAGAAAGCGCCCCGTCTAGAACGAGGCGCTCCTTCCAATATATTCTGGTTCAATCCTTACTCGTCAGATTGTCCAGACACGCATATACGTTTGTGGCAGGGTATTCACCCTGCCTGCTAGCTATTAATTTAATAAGTGCCGGCTTGTGGTTATGTTATCGGAGTTGCCACGGGTTACGTTCCCACGTGAAGCTAGTTTAGGCATTGGCTCCCGCCAATATGCTCCGATTATTAATTAAGTTCAACATTATATATTTAACTTACACCTCAAGCCATTTCCAACAATGCCCATTCTTAATATGTGAAATCGTCATTTCGGTTACACCATATTTATTTGCTAATTCTTTATTTATACCAGCTCTATTATTGTTTGGGTCTTTAAAAAACAATTTAATCTCGCGAACATCATGTTCTGATATTGAACAATTAGCATTGTCTTCTCCACGATATTTACGATTAATATAATTCGGATTATTTAATATCTTATCCATAATTTCTTGTGAATGATGCTTTCCATAAAATGGATTATTTTCTCCTGAAACATCTGCGTGATGTAAAGAAATAAGCCTTCTTGTTTCTTTAGTCGCCCCCATACGCACCAATCCACCAGACTCAATGTTATATCCAGACTTTTTATTTGTTGTATTATACATATCAATGTATTTTATTTCGGCTAGATCACGTTCATGATTGTCGTCAATATACTCTAATACATATGCTATAAAATTTTCTTCACCATACATATTCCAATCATCTTGCAATAAATATGAACTATGTTTATTATTTCTTAATTCACTTCGATGTTGTCTCATTCTGTTAAGAACATTTTTACTTTGACCAATATATTGCTTTCCGTTTACAATACATTCAATACAATAAATCCCAGCCTTATTTTCGAAATTTGAATAATCAATCATTAATAATCCTCCTTTGTATAAAAAAGGACTACTCCTTTTGAGTAGTCCATGCTTTTAATAAATCACTTAATCTATCATTCATAATATAAACCCAAAATTTTTTTTGATTATTTGGATTTAATGCCATGAATTCATATCGAACACCATGAGTGGATAAAAACGTCATAAGATTTAATGAATAACAACAATATATTCTTTTTTGTTCATTCATACATTAACCTCACTTAATGTAGTTCAATATTATAAATTGCATCTATTCCACCATCATTAACAACAAGAGTTGTTTGATTGGGTTTTCCGCTCAATCTCTTTTGCGTACAGTAATCGTTACCGCTACCAACAAGAGATCCAGATTGAACAAACTTAATTCCATTTACTTCTCGCATATATGGATAATGTTTATGCCCAGCTAACACGACGTCAGGAATATACCCCAACATCATTATAAGCTTGCCAATGCTTGCATCTGTCGGCTCATTATAATCACCATGTGTTAATACAAAATTTGTACCACGCACATCCATTGTGGTTACTGTAGTATCCATAATTTCAGTATCAACATAGATTTGTTTAACATGCGCAAGCATTTGTTTAATAATCCATAAGCATAAACTATCGGCGCGTTCGTCTTTAACTGCAAGTTCTTTAGGTTGCACAACGCGACTATGATTTCCTGCAACGCCGGTTACATATACACTTTTGAAATGTTTTGATAATTCAAAAATAAAAGACGAAAGATATTCGGATACTAACTTAATCTGATCTATAAAGTTTTCTCTATTAGAAAGCTGAACAGTAAGATGTGGAAATCCTGATAACAAATCTCCCAATAATGCAACATACACTTCAGTAGCATTATGAAGTTCACCAATATCAATAATCTTTGCAAGATATTCATCAAGCCTCTGTTTGGCAATTTCACTATCATACTTTCCAAATGCGGTATCAAAACATTCTCCGAGATGTAAATCACTTAACATCACCACTAAAGAATTGTCTCCGTTGATTCGAACATGTTGTTCGCTGCACTGAAAATTTATATGCCCAATACTTTGAAGTTGTTCCTTGAGATAATCAAAATTTTGATCAAGTCTTGCTTCACTACGAAGTTTGGTGTTCAATCCAATTCTCTCATCACGTAACTGTTGTTTAAGTTTGAGAAGCTCTCTGCGTTGCTCCTCAATATCGTCAGACTTGAAATCTTCCTTCATGAAAACTTCATCATAGAATTTCTTTGCTGCCTGATACTTCTTACGATAGGCGGATTCTCCAAGGTACTCCGTCTCATCTTTAACAAACTCTTTATTGCAAAGTTCAGCCACGTCAGCCCAAGTAAGACCAAGTGCTTTGCGGTTGTTGCCGAGTCGCCAGAGATAACTCTCAAGCGACTCATTAGGGTTTACTGTTGTATTCAAATAACAGCTCACCTACCTTTATGTTTCTGGAGTGATTTCTTCCTCACTCTTAATGGTTGCACTCAGATCAATTGGTTCATTTTCACCAAATGAACTTGCAAGAATACTAGCAAGATCTAAAATCTCGCCGGTTTCTAAATCTATAAAATTCTTTGCTGAGTCAATCGACAGGCTCTTAAATTTTGCCGAAGTTGACTTAGCCTTCTTAATTGAATAACCCATAATTTTTCTCCTTATAATCAAACAATCTCGCTAAGAGATGTAATTACTTTACAAACTCCGAGTTCCTCAGCCTCAGTTGAACTCAAGTACCAGTCCTTTAATTTATTCTTCTTAAAGAGCTTAGGGTCGATCGACGTATGTGCGAGAATATATTCTTTCATCTGATCAAGCGTCTTTCTATAATTATCTTGTGCCTGCTGAATCATATCAGCAGAACCAGAGATGACAGCTTCTCCTTGGTGAATCATAAATGACCCCTGCTTGAACGCATATCTTCTCTTGCCCGCAAGAAAGATTAGAAAACCCGCAGACATCGCTACGCCCATACATACGGTAACGATAGGAATCCTACTTGCTTCGATGACATCACATAATGCTTGGGCTTGGTCTATTGACCCACCGTAACTGAACACGTACAGTACGATTGGTTGCAGTTCTGAATCCGGTATATCTTTTTCATCAATATTCATCTGAATGATAAACTTGGCTAAATCAACACATCTATAATCATCTTCAATCTCATAGTCTAAATAGATTTGCCTTGATTTAATTCCGCGCCAAAATAAATAATCAGATGGATCGATTAATTCACTAGCCTTTATGTCGCTCGGTATAATAAACTCCATCAATTCTTCCATACGTCGTCACCAACCTTCCTTGTATTCTGATAGTTTCTTAATTCCTTTACTGCACGAGGCGTTTCAACAAGATAATATGTCGGGTGCTTTGTGTAAGATTTATGCACCATGTTTCTATAACCATGTTCTCTCATGTACTCTGCCTCAATAGCTGTAATCTGAATCATTCTTTATTCTCCTTGTATTCAAATAAATTAGCGGATTTAGGTGGCGCCGCACCTCTCTATCATATAAGTGCGAATAATGTTGCTCATAATGTTTGATGTTCTGCGGTTTTATAAAAAGTGGGGGTCACATTTTACTCGGATTTTTTACACTTTTTTCAAAACACTTTAAGAACACCTTCGGATTTGCATCATATAAAGCTTTGAGTAATAGTGATTTATTCTTATGTAATTTACTCTGCATTTGTTCGCAACTCCTTTGCATATGTGGCGTTACTATGAACGCTCTATTAATCAGCCAACTCATAAGAGCCACTGTATTTTTCGATAGTGTTAATCTCCTTATTTCTTCAATCAGTTCGTCATAATCATATCTTAATAGGAGATAATCATCATACGATTGTTCATCTTGTTTATTATATTCGGTAAGTTTGATCGAATACTTCTGAATAAATTCTTCAACCTTTTTAGCAAAGCGCTTGTCCTCGGGCGCTTTATGATGTACAAAGAAATCAGCGAATGGTGTTGCCGGAGATTTCTTTTCGAGCCTCGGTAGGTTGTAACCGTATAATACATTCATTGGACATGTGATTTGTTTGTTAATTAATTGTGGGTTGAATCCTCGCCTGATGTTTAACCAGAAGAGAGGATAGCCATTTGTCTTTACGTCAACAAGTTTTTTAATGCGCTTGATCTCGTTTGACACATTTATGACATATCTCCTTTTACTCGAATCGATAGCTATCTGCGCGATACAAGATAATATACAAACCGCATCCTCATACCTCTGTTCATTGAAGCTATATGAATATGATAGACATAATTGAGCGAGATTGCTTGATTCTCCAATATCTGTTTGAGAAGCGGAGAGAAGATTGTCTACGACAGCGAAACTATGCAATGAACTATCGTAAATGTTTTTATCTCTCGGTACGTTATTAACTATTGTCGGTTTATTTAAGTAGCACCATTGAGCATGTGCTACTACATCTGGTTGATTGGTTGTGTAGATTGAATCAGAATCTTGATCTGCTTTTGTACTTTAAATTTCTTTAAAGAGTGGACTATCTCTTCGCCTTCAGCTAATCTGTTAAGGCGTTGGGCGCTAGTTAGTTATTATTAGTATCCGTCTTCAAACTATAGTCTCTGAACCTTCTGAGATACTGTAATCGGAATTCTCTCAGCTTGGCTGCGGGTTGACCTTTCTTAAGAAGAGGTGTTCCCGCAATTCACCCAATATTTTTTACGCACATTTCTGTACGCTGACCCAGTATGTTAAGCCATTATGACGATTCTGAAAATCTGTTTCAATCATATTTACCGCTATGCATAATTGTCCGAGATTCATATATCTATCCATCTCATTACTACGAACATTATGTAGATACCCTATATTTTGCTGTGCATTGTGAGGAGAACGAAACTCTGCAAGGTATTCTCCGTTTCCAAATCTGTTTGTCCAACATTGAATTGTTCCGTCCTCATGTTTTAATGTTGGATCTGATCTCCAATCAGCACCTACGCTATGAAGAAGCATTGCATACGGAGAACCAACTATAGTCAAGTTGTCTGCGTTCTGAATTATTCGTCCGGTCTTCATATTCTGTACATAGTCAAGAATAATTTTGTTTCGACGCTGCCTGAAATAGTCGCAATCAACAAACTCCGGTATCTTCTCGCACAGCGCAACTAAAACCTCGTAGTCCTTTGAAAAGTTCGCATTACGCCTCAAGTAATCTAAGAATATTCTGTCATCAGTACGAAGTGCTTGAATGTATTCACGACTTTCTGACATAACCGAATGGGTACTGTCTATATTCAAAGTGTTCACCATTTGATAACTCATACGCTGAACATCTCCGAGTTTACTGTGGTGCGCGGTCTTTACTATTCCAAACAGACAGTCATTCTTGCGTACCCACTCTGACCAATATTCAAAGGTGATGCCGCTGAACTTCATCCACTTCATCGAATTTTCTGTAGTAATCAACTTCACATTCTTGGCGGGTATCTCATGCCCCCACATATCTCTAACAATTGCTGTTTCATATTTGTCTCCAAAGTAGTCTTTAAAGAACAACTGTATGTTCGAGCTAAATGCCGCCGCCTTAAACATATGCTGTCTCAAGAGGATATATCCGTTTCCCCAACTAGGAAAGATACTTGAATCAATCAGTGCCTGTCCATCAAACAGCGTACTCGGTACTTCGTAGTCTGAATAAGGAACAGCTTTGCACTCATTGTTCTCGTCAACTTCAATACTAATGACATTTGTTTTGAAGACCGTATCAATATCCTTTATGACCAGTATCTCGCTCGGCTCAATCTTTATTCGCCCCTCAATAGCTGAAGTGATGAGAGATGAGTATGCGCCAATCTCTACAATGGGTGCGTTCTTCTTTGGAAGCTTAATTCCCATATAGAGAAAGTCTCGCGCCTTCTTGAATAGCGATTTGCGGATAAACATGCACGACCCCTTCTTCGCTTTACCGGGAGTGCGGTACAACATTCGATATTCAATTGTCTCAACTCCACCATTCTTCTTTGGGTAGTGAATGTGAACCCCTTCCTCATAAAATTTAATGCGAATGTCGTCGGCTGAAGTTTTGCTGAATAAGGATTGATTCTTGACCGCCTGCAAATACATTGCCCCCAGCTTTGCCTTGCGCTGTTCGGCTTTTAATACCCGCCCCCTATTGCCGGACGCTCTGGCTGCGTGGCGCTCAGTTCGATGCTCCTTTCCGCACTTCTTAATGTTCTTGATTTCATCTTCAAAACTTCGCGTACCATAGTTGAAGTTAATACAAATAACATCTCGCGTTGATCCGCTCTTATGAATGTTAAGTCCGTTCTCCTTTAAGAAGTCAAGGAAGAGGGAGTTGGTGAGCATTGCGTCTTTACAATCGTATGCGGTGCGCACTCCTAACTCAATTCCGTAAATAGACCCCGCTTCATAATTTTTAATCTTTACCCCGTACTCCGACAAACTCTCACTCCTCTACTAATGAATTGAGGATTATATCCTCGAAACTGTTAATCATTGCAAACCTGACTGAATCTTCACCACCGTCATCCTCACAGTGGCGTTGCCACTTCAGTAGCTCACACAGTACGCCCTCTACGTCAACCGTCTGAACTCCGAACCCCTTTGCCTCCTCATAACTTTTTACAATCACTTTGTTCACCTCTTTCTTTTTTATTTGTAACCCCGAACATTTGTTGGGTGTCATTTTTGTCCCCTTGAGGTGCCAATTTTGACACCCATATAGAAAATATTATATATATATATATATATATAAATAATATATAATATAATAATATATATACATAATTATTAACTTTCTAAGGTATGTATATTATATAATATTATATTAAATTTGTCAATAGTAATATTAGTATATATATACAGTATATATGTATATTTATATATTATATAAGATATATATTATATATTATATAACTTTATAAGTATTATATAATCTTATATTATACTAATCCTTTATTATGTATATATTATAAGTTTCTTTATTCTTTATTTCTTTCTTTGCTTCTTTCTTTCTTTCTTTCTTTTTCTTAAACGCCATTTCATTTTCTTCTCCCTCCCTTTTATCCCCTTTAATCGTATGCTCCCCCTTATCGTTTCAACCCTAGTTGCGGTGCGGGTTCGCAAGGGGTCTGTACCCTCAAATTTGGCTAGGGGCGGTTGAACGCACATACCTCTCAAAACGCTTGTCCTGGGCACTTCACGATACGAAACACGATTGATCGTTACCGGAGGGTGGTGGGGGTCAAATGCAGGCGGCACTAAGGTTCAAGCTACTTTAAGGTTTGGTAAACTGATCGAAGCATAACTCGTTTCCGCTTTTATTAAACGGGTGGGAAAGTTTTATAAAGAGGGTACGTTGAGTTTTATTAAGCTGCTTTGTGCGCTTTTATAAAGGGGGAAGGTAAGTCATTTTATAAAGGGTGGGTGGAAAAATGGCGTAATTATGCGGATTGGGTGTGGGTGAAACAGCTGCTACCCCCGACGAGATCCAGATCGTTCCCAGGGTTTTTAATACCGGGGTTCCTAAAAAATGTCCACTAATAAAGATTAGAATTGATTTTCTCGTGTATACTTGAATTGTAACAGGCGCGCGAAGTGTGGCAAGGGTAGACACGCACGAAACACCTAGCGCAAGGCTATGTCAGCCTATCGAATGTAAGCATGACTCAAAAGGCACAAAAAAGCCAACATTCCAATATGTCGCTTGCATTCCCTGCCTAATATTTTCCGCACATTGATAAACACATATCCGCTACTTGTTTATGATGACAAGTTTCATCTATGCCGATAGTATTCAAGTAATACAAGGTATAAACAAAAGTGCCTGACCGCTTAAAGGATACGTTATACAGATAAATCGTCATAGCGCACGACATTATTTTATTCAAACAAAAGGAGATTTTTTTTATGGCTACAATAAACAGTTTGGAGTATATGGAGTTAAAGCAGGACGAAAACGGTGAGTTTATTATTTCTACGTTTTTACTTCCTAAAAATACGCTTGATATTCAGCGTTTTGCAGGTGCTTTTACCGCTATGGTTGAAGAGCACATTTACAATAATGCGCTTGTTAAAATCGCCAACATGAGCAAAGAAGATAAAGAAATCCTTGCTAATATCGAATATATCGATATGGTAAACGAATATAATAATCAGCGGTCAACATTCGATTTTACTACCATTACAAAAGAGGATGAAACATTTATCCGCAACATGATTTATTCGTTTAAGGGCTTTCCTAAGGTTGAAAAAGGTGTTAGATTAGGTATTGCAGGACATATTTTACTTGATGACGTTTTAAAAAGTGAATTACCTAAATACTATGCTAATAACAAGGTTGACTTA
>JAEEGL015786353.1_pt1 | contig 10457 bp, 7 predicted proteins | sample 9134231 | NCBI WGS metagenome assembly JAEEGL01 (sample SAMN16246548, study PRJNA631951) | gut metagenome | biome: gut microbiome; feature: rumen; material: fiber-attached | host: Bos | place: Iran: Karaj | collected 2018-10 | reverse complement strand
TTCAAGAACAAGGAAGGGGAGTATCCGTCCTACTGGGTCAGTCTCTTCGACAGTCTCGGTGAACCCATCCCCCAAGGCGAACTGGGCACCAATCCCCAGGACCTTCACGCTTCCCCGGACCTCATCCACGTGATGTATTTGCAAGAATAAATGGAATTTTTTTGCATGAGTGCTTGCAGGAATCAAAAAAATCCGTACATTTGCATTCACAAATGGGGTATTAGCTCAGTTGGTAGAGCGTTTGAATGGCATTCAAAAGGTCAGGAGTCCGATTCTCCTATACTCCACAAATAAGAAAAGCAGGCCTAGCCTGCTTTTCTTATTTGTGGAGCTAGAGCGCTGCGAGCAGCGCTCTTTTTTTGGGTAAATAAAAATTCTGGTTGGAATTCTCTCTGAAGAGAGGAGTATCCAACATCTGCAAAAGGGAGGTTGTGGTTGGGAATGCCACATCCTCCCTTCTTCGTTGGTCAAAATATCTGGTTGGATATTCTCTGAGGGGAGAGGCACTCGCACCACTGTCCAGCAGTGTGCGCACATACGCGTATGCGTGCGTAGCACGCACGTGATGCTGGTTGTTTTTATCTCATCAGCTCCCCTACGACCGAAGAGCCGCTGGTGGAGACGCGTGGCGCACGTCGAAGAAGGGGGCGAAGCCCGTCGGCGCATTGCCTCGTAAGGCCCGGCCCGGCGCATTGTATAACAAATGTTTTGTGTATTATACATATTTTACTATTTTCGCGGAGAAAACACATACCAGCTATGAGAAAAACAGTATTCAAACCCCTGAATCTTCCCGAAGACCTGATCGACGAACTCCGCATCTGGAAACAGGCGTTTTCCACCTGCTATGGCAAGGAGGTGTCCTATGCTGCCATTATCCGGGCATTGCTTGACAATATTGATGAAACTGAGCCAGACGTGGCGAAGGAGATGGATGCCATCCTGGAACGCCATCCCCATCTGCAAGAGAAAGTCGGCAAATACAAAGGCGTTGTCGGCGAAGAATAAAGAGCTGATAAAAACCAGCTAAATCTCTTTTTTAAAATTTTTGGTTGGAATTGTTTCCAAAATTATTGGTTGGAAATATTTTTCTTCTTATATTTGCAAAAACGACTAAGTATGAAAAAAGGTCTTTTATTCTTTTTAGGCATAATAACGGGAGCCATCCTTACTGTTGGCGTCCTGTATTTCGTTTACGTATCTCAGACTGCGGACTCTCCCGGCACGAAGGAAGATGTCAATACCATCCTGTTCTCCGAGCCCGGCGAAGTGATTTCGTTCAGTTCGTTCAAGGTTATGCAGGTACTCCCAAACGGTTCCGCCCTGGCGGAGAGCGTTCACAACGCGCAATATTCCATCTATGGGGATCCTCTTGTGTTGTTCACGGCGAACGAGGGTTCGGCATACTATGATGACCAGATTATCAAGGTGCCGGCCAAGAAGGTAGCAAGACAAGTGGGAACCTTCCGGTACACGTCTGGGGCCGGTTTTGAAAAGACCGTTCCGATTGTCAAATTCTTTGACAAATAATCCTGAAATAATCCATAGATTAAATCGTATAGATACTATATGGCTGAACAGAAGACAGTTCTCGATTTTGTAAGCGACATCTGGAAGGTCGCTGACTATGTTCGTGATGTTATCAAGCGTTCTGAATACAATCGTGTGGTGTTGCCCTTTGCCCTGCTTCGCAGGCTTGAATGTGCTCTTGAGCCCACGCGTGACGCGGTCCTGAGAGGCCTGAAGGAACACGAAGCGGAATGGGGCCGCGAACATGACGGCTACCGCTCCTATTCGAAAAAGGCGTTCTACAACACCACCAACTTTCGCTTGAACAATCTGGGTGCCAGCGACACGCTGGATTCCCTGAACGAATATATCAACGGCTTCTCCGAAAACGCGAGGAACATCCTCCTGCGTTTCAAGATGGAGGAAACCTGCAAGACGCTCCAGGAGCACGGAATGCTCTACACCGTTTGCCTGAAATTCTCCGCATTCGACCTCTCACCGGAAACGGTATCCGACCGCGAAATGTCCAATATCTACGAACACCTTATCGAACGGTTCGGTGAAGAGATTGCGGAGGATGCTGAAGACTTTATGACTCCGAAGGACGTTGTTCGCTTGGCGGTGAATATGGTCTTTGCTAACGATATCGAGCTGCTGAACGCCGATGACGGATCCATCCGCTCCCTGTACGATCCTACCTGCGGAACCGGCGGATTCATTTCTGATGCCCTTGACGTCCTTGACGAGTGGCACGCGGAGAAGACCTTAACTGTCCCGACGAGGATTGTCGCCTACGGTCAGGAAATCGAGGCTGAGTCCTGGGCTATGGGCAAGGCGAACATCCTTCTGCGCAACACCACTGGCGAGGGCCTTGATGATGTAGACCAGATTACAGACCCGTCTTCCCATATTATGTATGGAGACACCTTGAGCGATGATAAGTTCGAAGGACAGACCTTTGATTATCAGCTATCTAATCCGCCTTACGGGAAAAAGTGGGAGAAAGAAAAGGACGCCGTCGAAGACGAAGCGAAGCTTGGATTCCGTGGCCGTTTCGGGGCCGGCCTTCCTTCCATTGATGACGGTTCAATGCTGTTTATGCAGCACGTCGTGAGCAAGATGAAGCCTGCTTATGAAGGAGGCGGAAAGGCCGGTATCGTCCTGTCCGGCTCTCCTCTCTTCACCGGAGACCCCGGTTCCGGACCCTCTGGTATCCGCCGTTGGCTGTTTCAGCAAGATGTGATCGACTGCATTGTCAAACTCCCGACAGACATCTTCTTCCGTACAGGCATTGCCACTTATCTGTGGATATTCAATAATGTGAAGCCTGATTGGCGTAAGGGTAAGATTCAGCTTATTGACGCATCCGATTGTAAGATGCCGCTCCGAAAGTCTCTTGGAAACAAACGCTTCGAAATCCCTCAGGAGAAGATTCAGTGGATTGTAAAGACCTATGTTGATGGCCACAATGGCGGCAAGTCAGTTCTCGTTCCAGTCAAAGACTTCATGTTCCGTAAGGTTACGACCCAGAGACCGCTCCGCATGAAGCTTCGTTTCGATGAAGAGAAGAAAGCCGAATTCTTTGTACAGAAGGGCATCCAGAAGCTCGGCGAAGCCAACCTGAAAGTGCTGGCAGAGTTCTTAGACTCCGATATCCTTCCTGTTATGGATGCCAATAGTGGCGAAGATATGACTATTCCTGTGTGGGGACAGGAACTACCGTATGACTATGCGGCAGAACTTGCAAAGAATTGTCGCAAGAGTATGGATAAGCCGAAGGCGACTCCCGCCGACATTGAAAAGGCAATTATTGCCGTTTTCGGCATCAAGGATGAATCCTTCCCCGTGGTTGTCGATAAGAACGGAAAGCCAACTGCTGATCCGGAGCTTAAAGACTTCGAGAACATCCCCTTCACGGAGGATTTCGATTCTTATATGCAACGTGAAGTGCTGCCGTTCGCTCCCGATACATGGATTGACGAGACCGTCAGGGATGTCCCTGGCGCGAAGATTCCGCTCGGAGACCGTGGCGTTGGTGTTGTCGGAACGAATATCTCGTTCAACAAGTATTTCTACCACTATGAAATGCCGCGTGAGCCTCAGGAGATCGCTGATGAAATCCGTGAACTGGAACGTGGTCTTGAATCTTTCTTGGAGGGTATTTTATGAAACAAAGCGGGATAGATTGGATAGGCAGCATCCCTTCACACTGGGATACAACGCGTATTAAACATATTTTTAAAGAGTCGAAGGAACGTTCTATTGAAGGCAAAGAGCTTCCTTTATCGTTGGGTAAAGTGTGTGGCCTCGTTCCTTCTTCGCAAAAAGAGACCAAAACACTTGAAGCCGCCTCTTTTGTTAATTTTAAAATAGTACATCCTGGAGAAGTCGTCTTTAATCGTTTCAAGGCAAGGCTGTTTGCCGTCTCTAAATATGACGGTATCGTTACTCCTGAGTATGCAGTTTATAAAGATGTTGGCCAACACGATTTAAAGTATTTTGTTTACTTGTTTGGTACCGAACCATACAGAGCAGCTTTCGAGAATAAAGCATCTGGTATAGGTGATGGTTATAGCCGTCTTTATACTGATGATTTGTTTTCGATGCCAACGATTCTCCCCCCTTTCTCCGAACAGTCCCGCATCGCCGCATTCCTGGACGAGCGCTGCGCGAAGATTGACGAGGCTATCGCGAAGCATAAGGCCCTCGTTGAGAAGCTGGACGAGTACCGCAAGGGTATTATTACCGAAGCGGTTACGGGTGGCATCTTTTATAATGAGGAAACGAAAGACCTGCCAAAAGGCTGGACTCTTTGTCGAATTAAGAACCTTCTCTCTCCTTCAAAAGAGGGAATAAAGATTGGTCCATTCGGCAGTTCTTTGACTGGCAAGGTCTTGGGCGACGCGGAATACAAGGTTTATGGTCAGTGGAACATCGTCGGGAAAGATTTTTCCGCCGGCAAGAACTATGTGAATGAAGACACCTTTAAGGCCCTTTATTCATACGTTGTCGTAGAAGGTGATGTTCTTATCTCTATGATGGGAACCATTGGAAAATGCACTATTATTCCTTCCGGCATTCAGCCTGGAATTATGGATTCCCACGTCATAAAAGCGAGACTGAATAGTCTTATCCTTCCTCGTTTTTTTGAATATGAATACGATAAGGATAATTCTCACTATGTTTACAAACAGATGCTTGTAAACAAGACGGGTTCAATTATGGATGGACTGAATTCTACTGTCGTTAAGAATTTACATTTTATATTACCTCCTCTTGTAGAGCAACAAAAAATCGTCGCCTATCTTGACGAGAAATGTGCCGCCATTGACTCCGTAAAGGAGCGGCATACTCAGCTTATCGCCAAGTTGGAAGAATACAAGAAATCCCTTATCTATAACGCCGTAACGGGCAAAATAGAGTGTTAATATGAAACAGGATAACTTACATCAGGAATCTCCCTTCGAACGTTATATCTCGAAGAAGATTGCCGAACTCGCAGCTTCCGGCCAAGGATGGAGAGTCAGCCAGGATGATGACGGTTTCGACGCAATGTCGGCCCTCTACATGCCCGATTTCATCGAGTATGTGGACTCCATAGCCCCCGACAAGATCAAGAAGATGCAGGATAACTGGAAGGGCAACTGGGAGAACAACCTTCGCCTTGCCCTCGTTAAAGCATTGGAGGTTGACGGAACCGTGTCCGTCCTTCGTAACGGATTCCAGATGGCCGGCTACAACACCATTGTCTGTTCCGGTCACGTTCCCAACGACCCGCGCCTTCAGCGGCAGAAGGTCTATTACGACAACAATATCCTCCGTGTGATGCACCAGGTGCATTACCAGACGGCGGGAAACAAGTCCCTTGACCTGGTGTTCTTCATCAACGGTATCCCTGTTGCCACGGCGGAGATCAAGACCGAACTTACGCAGACCGTTCAGGATGCCATTGAAGAGTACCAGCATCAGCGCAGGCCTATCGAGCCGGGAACGAACCGCAAGAATTATCTGCTGTTTTACAAGCGCGGCGCCGTCGTGCATTTCGCAATCTCCGAAAGTGAGATTTGGATGTGTACGAACCTTACCCCGGATAAGCCGAAATTCCTGCCGTTCAACCAGGGTAACGACGGCCATGCCGGCAATCCGCCTATGCAGCCCGGTGACGAAGACTACCCGACTGGATATTTCTGGAATGAGATATGCCAGAAAGAAAACTGGATCCGCATCTTCCATAACTTCATCTATGAGGAAGTGAAGAAGAAGGAGGATGCCACCGGCCGTATGCGCGAAGTCAAGACGCAGATTTTTCCTCGTTTCCACCAGTGGAACTGTGTGAACAAGGTCTTGCGCGACATCGACATCAATGGCGCCGGCATGAAATACCTCATCGAGCATTCCGCCGGTTCCGGTAAGACCTCGACAATCTCCTGGATTGCGCATGAGCTCGTCCGCAGGATGAATCCTGACGGGACGCGCCTGTTCTCCAGCGTTATCATCGTCACCAACCGCGTCAGCCTTGATTCGAATATCCGCGGAACCATCAAGCAGCTTAACAAGGTCATCGGACAGATTGCCACCATCGGCTTTGACGAGTCCGGTAAGCGTTCCGGCAGCGCCAAGTCTAAAGAGCTCGCTGCGGCCATCCGCGAACAGCGAGAGATCATTGTCGTCACGCTCCAGACCTTCCCGTTTGCCCTTGATGAAATCTCCAAGGCCAAGGAGCTTGCCGGCTCCAAGTTCGCCGTCCTCATTGACGAGGCCCACGGGGCCGCCGACGGCGTCTATAACAACGAGATGAACGCTGCCCTCAAGCTGGCCGCAAAGGAGAAGAGAGAGGAAGCTGACGCGCATTATGCGGACGTGTCCGATGTGACCGGCGAAGACCTTATCGACAAATACTTCCTTGAGAAGCAGGAGTCCCGCACCCTTCCAGATAACGTGTCGTATTTCGCTTTCACCGCTACGCCGAAGGCGGAGACGATGACCATTTTTGGACGCCCCGGCCCAGAGCTTGACAAGAAGGGCAATCCCAAGCCTGTTTCCTTTGACAAGTATTCCATGCGCCAGGCCATCGAGGAGGGTTACATCATTGACGTCCTGTCTGGCTACCTGCCTTACCAGACGGCATACCGCTTGAAGGAAGACATCGTAAAAGACCAGGTCGTAGACCAGCGCAAGGCGCTCAAGACCATCGCCCAGTGGCAGACGCTTCACGCTACAAATGTCACGCAGAAGGCGGAGTTCATCGTCGAACACTTCGTCAAGAATGTGGCTACCCTGCTTGACAATCAGGCCAAGGCAATGATCGTGACTCCGTTCCGTTCGTCCGTTATACGATACAAGGCCGCCATCGACGCTTACCTGAAGAAACACCCGGAATATGACAAGAACAAGATTCCTGAGCATCTTCGTTTCAAGGTCCCCGGGGAGCCGCTTGTGGCCTTCTCCGGTAAGATCCTCGGCTCTAAGTGCCAGATGCCCGGCGACGCTGAACTGGACGACAACCCGTTTGCTGTTATCAATTCCGAAATTGAATATACCGAGGAATCTATCAACAATCTCGGGTATCAGTCCATTGAAAGCGCCTTTGACACGAGGGACCGCCGTATGCTCATCGTCGCCAATAAGTTCCAGACGGGTTTTGACCAGCCGAAGCTGTGTGCGATGTATATCGACAAGAAAATCAGCAACGACATCGAGATTGTTCAGACATATTCCCGTGTCAATCGCAATTATGCCGGCAAAGACAAGGTTTTCATCGTGGACTTTGTCAATGACCCGGAGACGGTTACGCGTGCGTTCAAGAAGTACGACAATGGTGCTGAGATGGAGAAGGCCCAGAGTCTTGATATCATCTATGACATCAAAAAGGCCCTTGACAATGCCGTCATCTATACCCCGAAAGACTTCGACGATTTCAAGAAAGTCCGTTACCAGTACCTTGCAAAAATAGGTAGCCAGAAGGACTCCGACCGTAAGACGCTTTACCGTGCTGTGTCTGCTCCGGCAGAACGCTGGCTGAACCTTAATAAAGCTCAGAATAACGCCCTTCAGACCTGGCGGAGCATTCTGGATGAAGCGACGGCCAAAAATGACGGAGAAGGCGTTAAACAGGCCAATACGAAGATTGAGGAGTATCAGGAAGAAGTGGATAAGCTGGCAGACTTCCGTAAGAAACTGAAGCGGTTCTGCGGGGCCTATGATTATATCTCGCAGGTAATCTTCCTCGAAGATCCCGACCTGGAGGTGTTCTATGCTTTTGCGAAGCTTCTGTACCACCGTACCGCCGGCACGTCGGTCGATGAGATTGACGTGAACAACCTCGTGCTGACGGATTACCGTATCAATGAGCTGGACGTGGTACGCAGTGCTGACGACGCCAATCTTCGCCCTATGGGAGCCGGTGGCAAAGGAGTGTCACAGAAGAAGAAGTCACTTAAGGAAATTATCACCAAGATCAATTCTATCTGGGGCGAGGACGTCTCCGCCGTGACGGGCGCTCAGGCCATCAACGCCATTGCGGATAAGGTGGCCGCTGACGAAATCAGTCGCATCCAGATTCAGAACAGCACAAACTCCAAGGGTGCGGTCATCGCCGACGGCCGTCTTGAAAGCTCCGTCCTGCAGGCTGCGCTGTCTCTCATCAACAACGATTTCAAGGACTTGGCCGAGAAGATTGTAAACGATCCTCAAGCGCTTGTTCCTATGACTGAAATCGTATATGATCTCATTCTGAAACGTAAGCATCTTGATATCACCGAGCTTACTGAGTTCATTAAGGAAAGCCAGAAACAATAGCAAGGAGGTGTTTGTATGCCTAATGACCTTTCCTCTATTATAGGGATTAAGGGTTGTCGCTTCGTCTCCTGGGAGGAAGTGATGACGGCCAAAGGAAGGCGCTATTCCTTGTTCATATTGGAATATGACGGAGAGTATCAGTCTGTCTGTCCAGTTTGCGGAAAGAAGATGTATAAGCACGGGAAGCGCCACGTGCTTATCAATGATACCCCGATGAACGGTATGCCGCACGTGTTGGATATCTATTTTTACCGCATGCGCTGCTCTGCCTGCGGTGAGATGTGGTCGCCGAAGCTGCAGGATATCGACGAGAACCGCCGCATCACCCAAAGGGCCCTTGTTGACATAACGGACAAATGCCTTCGTAACACCTTTGAAGATGTGTCGAAGGACTACCTTATTACAGGTGAAACCGCGAGCAACATCTTTGGTGATTTCCTTGACGAGAACGCCGACAAGCTCCGGTTCAAGACGCCCATGTTCCTTGGTATTGACGAGATTAAGATTAAAAGGCTGGGCGAAGTGACTGTTATCACGGATCTTGAGCATAGGACGCTGTTTGACATACTCCCGAAAAGAAACCAGACGGCCTTGGCTGAGTATTTCAGCAATCTGCCCGATCGTGAAACGGTGAAATGGGTTTGCACGGATATGTACCGTCCTTTTGAGAGGCCGATTGCCTCATCTCTGCCAAATGCTCAATGGGCCATAGACCACTTTCACTTGGTCGGTTATGCAAATATGGCGCTTGACAGCGTACGTAAGACCATCCAGGATTCGCTTACTAAAAGGGAGAGGATCAAGACCAAGAAAGGCCTCGCATATACGCTTAAAAAGCGATTGAGTACCCTCGACTCTGATGAAGCTGAAAAGATTGCCATCATCCGCTCGAAGCCAAAAATGGCGCCGATGGCTGTTGCCTTCGACCTGAAAGAAGCGTTCTTCAATATCTATGACGAGAATCCTGCGTCCGTGGACAATGCTAAGCGTGCCTTTGACGAGTGGGAGTTGTCTATACCGGCCGATGCTATCTACGAACCTTTCCGTACATTGGCCAGGACCGTGCATAACTTCTACGCACAGATATTCAATTACTGGAGATGCCCGATAGCTGTGTCCAACGGTTTTACCGAGTGCATGAACAGGATTATTCGTGAGAACAACTGTCGTGGACGGGGCTACTCGTTCAAGATTTTGCGCGGACGTTCGTTGTACCGCAAGACGAACATAGCTAACGCCCTGATGGGTGGCCAGATCATCGGCCCCGCGCTTACTGAGAGCGAAACGCCGTTCCACTTCGACAGCACAAAAGACGAAGATGATGACTTCATCGAAATCGATGGTGAGTTGATAAACGAATCTACGGGAGAAGTGATACAACTTCCTATGGCAGAAGAATTCAACCAATAAATTTGACCAACCCGTTCTTTGTCAGGCAAAGCCTGTCTTGATCGCGTCCGTATGCAACCGCTGCTCTTCTGGGTGGCGGTTCGCTTTTACTACCTGAATAACGAAGAGAAGGCCGGTGCCGTGCCGACCTTCTCCCTCAGTGCGTTTCCAACCAGAAACTTGGACCAAGCGTCCGTCTTCCTTCATCGTCTTCCAACCAATGATTTGGTTATGGGGTTTTGGCGCACTATCCACTATGAAGCTAAATCCAACCAATTTTTTTGATTACCCCTTTTTTTACAGGGGGCATGGCTCCCTGAGACCCCTCGCAGCGTAGCTGCGGCGCTTCGCGCTTATAAAAGATGGATGGCGATATGGGCACACGCTTCTGCGTCGGCCAGTGCATGATGATGATGCTTAAGATCATAGCCACAGGCTGCGGCGACGGTCTGGAGCTGATGATCGGGCAGATGTTGGCCGAAATGCTTGCGAGAGGCGGCGCAGGTATCGTAGAACGTGTAATCCGGATAGTCCATCTGATAGACTTGATGAACGGCCTTTAGGCATCCTTCGTCGAAAGGACTGTTGTGCGCCACGAGTGGCAGGCCTTCGATCATTGGGGCAATTTTCTCCCAGACATTCGGAAACACCGGCGCTTTATCTGTGTCTTCCGCAGTAAGGCCGTGTACCTGCTGGCAAAACCATTGATGATAATCAGGCTCCGGACGAATCAGTGAGTAGAATGAATCGACGATCCGGCG
>JAEEGL015773658.1_pt1 | contig 10457 bp, 8 predicted proteins | sample 9134231 | NCBI WGS metagenome assembly JAEEGL01 (sample SAMN16246548, study PRJNA631951) | gut metagenome | biome: gut microbiome; feature: rumen; material: fiber-attached | host: Bos | place: Iran: Karaj | collected 2018-10 | reverse complement strand
GAAACGGAACCCATAAGACAGCCAATCTGCTCAGAGAAGAAGGACTTAATGTGGTAACCCTTCCCAAGACTATCGATAACGATCTGTGGGGAACGGATATGACTTTCGGATTCCAGAGCGCGGTTAATATCGCAACGGAAGCGATCGACTGCATTCATACCACGGCGGCATCTCACGGACGTATATTTATCATCGAGATCATGGGTCACAAGGTTGGATGGCTTCCTCTAAACGCCGGAATGGCAGGCGGAGCTGATATCATTCTTATCCCCGAGATACCTTATGATATAGACAAGGTTGTCGAAGCTATCGACGGAAGAGATAAGCGCGGCAGCAAGTTCACGATCATGGTTGTTGCTGAGGGCGCTATCTCCAAGGAGGACGCTGCTCTGTCCAAGAAGGATCTGAAGAAGAAGATGGAGAATTCTCCTTATCCTTCGGTTTCATACGAAGTGGCTGCTAAGATCCAGGAGAAGACCGGCAAGGAAGTACGTGTGACGGTTCCCGGACATACGCAGCGCGGCGGTAGTCCCTGCCCTTATGACAGAGTATTTGCCACAAGACTCGGAGCTGAAGCCGGCAAGCTGATACTTAACGGAGAGTACGGATTCATGGTTGGCTACAAGAACAGAGAGATCGTTAAGGTTCCGCTTGATGATGTTGCAGGCAAATTAAAAACTCTTTCACCGGATGCCACGATCATCCAGGAAGCCAAGATGATAGGAATAAGCTTCGGCGACTGATTCAGGCTTAAGGGAAGAAAATGTCATACACTGCTCTTTATCGAAAATTTCGTCCTGCCTCTTTTGACGATGTCAAGGGGCAGGATCATATTGTTACTACGCTGCGAAACCAGATCAGGGCGTCGAGGATAGGTCACGCTTACCTGTTCTGCGGTACGAGAGGAACCGGTAAGACTACCGTTGCCAAGATATTTGCGCGTGCGGTCAACTGTGAGAATCCTCAGAACGGATCCGCATGCGGGGAATGCCCGACCTGTAAAGCCATGGCAAGCGGTATGGCACTCAACATCGTTGAGATCGATGCTGCGTCTAATAACGGCGTTGAGAATGTGCGTACCATTATCGAAGAGGTATCTTATTCGCCTACCATAGGCAGGTACAAGGTCTACATCATAGACGAGGCGCATATGATCACGCCTCAGGCTTTTAACGCTCTTCTTAAGACGCTGGAAGAGCCGCCCGAATATGTGATCTTCATACTTGCAACGACGGATCCGCAGAAGATCCTTACAACGATTCTGTCCAGATGCCAGAGATATGATTTTCACCGTATCACCATAGATACCATCAGGGACAGGCTTGAGTATATCTGTAAAGAGGAAGGCCTTGAAGTAGAAGACAAGGCGCTCAGGTATCTGGCCAGGATGGGCGACGGATCCATGAGAGATGCCCTGTCTCTTCTTGATCAGTGTGTGGCGTTTCATCTGGGAGAGAAACTGACCTATGATGATACGCTGGACATCCTGGGCGCTGTGGATGCATCAGTCTTTGATGAAGTATTAAGGGCTGTCAGCGCAGGTGATGTCATCGGAGTGATGAAACTTCTTGAACGCATCGTCGAGCAAGGAAGGGAACTGCTTCAGTTTACCGTAGATCTCATATGGTATCTGAGATGTGTTATGCTGCTGCAGACGGATGCCGGTCTTGAAGATGTGATCGATCTAAACAGTGAGGATATGGCCAGACTGAGGGAAACCGCGGGAATCACGGATCATGACGCCATCCTCAGATATATACATATCCTGTCGGAATTTACTTCGCAGATCAGGTATTCAACCCAGAAAAGGGTGTTACTGGAGGTTACGCTGATCAGGTTGTGCAGACCCGAGATGGATACGAAGGCTGTGGACAGCTTTATGGCAGTAAGTCCCGGACAGACACCTGCATCAGACCAGATACCGGACGGCGAGATGCCGGCCGGACCTTCTTCCGCATACGGTGTTGATATCAGCGAGTTTAATCTGTTCAGAGAAGATATGAGGAAAAATACGGGATCTCTGGGCGGAAGACTCGGATCGGTAGAAGGCAAGCTGGGATTACTTGAGAATAAGTTAGAATCAATAGAGTCGAAGATGAGGTCGGGAATGACCATAGACGCTGCCGAAGAGGAAGAAGAGACAGCGCCCCCGGTCCCTGAGGCACTTAAAGAGGATGTGCAGGAACTTCTCGACAGGTGGAGAGAACTTAGGGAATCCTGCGAACCGGTCATGTTGACCTATCTTGCCGGCGCGGACAGGAGCGTTACCGAAGACGGAAGGCTTGCACTGGTCTGCGACAGATCGACAATGGAAGGCGAATTTTCATTTACCCGGTTGTCCAATAAGGATAACATGGATACGCTTAACAATCTGATAGTCAGGCTAATAGGAAAGAAGATGGATATCGAGGTGGCCGCAGTATCGGGACCTGAAGAAAAAGAAAAGAAATTTCCTGATATTTCAAGTCTGATCAAAATGGATATAGTAGATGAAGATGAACCCGATGAAGGGTTTGGAATAGTAAGTCAGGACAGTACTGACACGCAGTAAAGGAGGCACGATCAATGGCAAAAAGAGGAGGTTTTCCCGGAGGAGGCATGCCGGGAAATATGAGCAATCTGATGAAGCAGGCGCAGCGCATGCAGAAGCAGATGGAGGAGAGCCAAAAGGAACTTGAAACTGCCGAATACACTTCCGCGGCAGGAGGCGGTGCGGTTAACGCTACAGTTAACGGGAAGAAGGAACTGCTTAAGCTTAAGATAGATCCCGATGCCGTAGATCCCGAAGATGTTGAGATGCTTGAAGATATGATAGTTGCGGCTGTAAATGAGGCTTTAAAGCAGGCTGATGAGGCGAGCAGCGAGGCTATGGGCAAGCTTACCGGCGGTCTTGGCGGACTCGGAGGATTAGGGTTTTAATGGAGCTCTATAACGGTCTGGTCAATAATCTGATAGATGAGCTTGCATCTCTTCCGGGGATCGGCTCTAAGTCGGCGCAGAGACTTGCTTTTCACCTGATATCCCTACCGCAGTCCAAGGTCGATCATATCGCGGACACCATGAAGAAAGCCCGGGCAGGTGTCAGATATTGCAGCGAGTGCTGTAATCTGTCCGATGCGGATCTGTGTCCGGTATGTTCGAGCAAAAACCGTGATCATTCGGTCATCATGGTGGTTGAGGATCCGCGGGATCTGGCAGCATATGAGAAGACCGGCAGATATGAGGGAGTGTATCATGTTCTTCACGGAGCCATATCCCCGATGCTTGGGATAGGCCCCAATGATATACGGCTTAAAGAACTGATAAAAAGGCTTGAAGAAGATGTTAAGGAAGTTATAATAGCGACCAATTCCAGTCTTGAAGGTGAGACAACCGCGATGTATGTCAGCAAGCTGATCAAACCGACGGGGATTAAGGTGACCAGGATCGCAAGCGGAGTACCTGTGGGAGGAGACCTTGAAAACATTGACGAGGTTACACTTCTGAGGGCTCTTGAGGGAAGAACTGAACTGTAAATGTCCGGAAGATTTTTTCAGATCATTATCCGGGTGCGGATATAGATTCATGTACAGGAGGAGAATAACATGACAACTATAACACGGAAGCCATTTGGAACAACTAAGGGTGGCAGGGAAGCTACACTCTATACTTTGGAGGGCTCCGGAATAAAGGCTTCGATAAGCGACTTCGGCGCGATCATTGTGAGCATTTACGCTCCGGATAAGTCAGGTAATATGTCGGACGTGGTACTTGGCTACGATTCCGTAACAGGGTATGAGACTAATCCCTGTTTCTTCGGCGCAACCATCGGTCCCAATGCGAACAGGATATGTAAGGCAACATTTTCCATCGGAGATACGACATATAAGCTTGCCGTAAATGACGGACCGAACAATCTGCATTCGGATGAAGATTTAGGATTCCACAAGAGAATGTGGGATGCAGAGACTCAGGGGGATAAACTTCACTTAAGCCTTAAGATGAAAGACGGTGAGATGGGATTTCCCGGAAACCTTGATGTAAATGTTACATTCAGCATTAACGATGATGCCGGACTTAAGATAGAATATCACGTTACCACGGATCGTCCGGCCCTTATCAATATGACCAATCATGCATATTTTAATCTTGCAGGATATGATGCGGGTTCGATATGTGATCATCTGCTCAAACTCAATGCATCTAAGTTTACCCCTGTTGTTGAGGGCGCGATCCCTACCGGAGAGGAAGCGGATGTAGCCGGAACTGTTTTTGACTTTACAGACTTCAGACGTGTAGGAGACAATATCAATGATGATATCGAGCAGCTTACGCTGGTCAAAGGCTATGATCATAACTGGGTCATCGATGGAGCTGACGGAAAGCTTAAGACGGTTGCATCATTAAAGGATCCTTCAAGCGGAAGATGCATGGATGTACTTACCGATCAGCCTGCGATCCAGTTCTATGCAGGAAACTGCATCACTCCGGGCGTTGGCAAGTGCGGTGTAAAATACGGAATAAGAGACGGATTATGCCTTGAAACACAGGTACACCCGGACAGCATCAACCGGCCGGAATTCCCGGACTGCGTATATACACCCGAGAGGCCTTACGACACTGTTACGATATATAAGTTCTACAACTGATCCGGACAATGGCAGGAATAATCAAATTCCCACATAAGAATATTGAGAAGACCACGGAAGAACAAAAAGCATCCTGGTCATACAGAGACAGGATAAGAAGTCATAAGATGGTGATACTGTATCGCATTCTTTTGGTTCTTATCCTTGTCTGCGCTATTATCATTGGCGTGTATATCCAGTCAAGAAACCGCACGTATGAAGTATGTGAACTTGTCTCTTCTGCAGACAACCATTCCATCCGTACTGACAGACAGATAGATTTTGACGGATATATATTAAGCTATGGTATGGACGGAGCCGCCTGCGTTTCCCGTGACGGTTCGGCGGTCTGGAATATCACATACCAGATGCAGGAACCGATCATTTCGGTACAGGGCAATATTGCCGCCATAGGTGACTTTGGGGCGCGTATGGTATACCTGATGAATACTTCAGGGAGTCTCGGGCAGATCACCACGACATTGCCCATATACAAGTTCAGCGTGTCACAGTCGGGGGAGATCGCGATCGTACTTAATGACACCGACGTGACGTGGATATATCTGTATAACACCGAAGGAGATGTTCTGGCGTATTTTAAAACCACCATGCGTCAGTCCGGGTTTCCCATGGACCTTGCCATCTCTCCCAACGGCAAGCTTGTCGGCATAAGTTTCATATATGTTGACAGCGGTGAGATGAGATCCCGGGTTGCATTTTATAATTTCGGTGATGTGGGACAAAATGAAACGGACAATTATGTCAGCGGATACGATTACGCCGATATAGTTATCCCTTCCATCAGATTCCTGGATAATGAAACAGCCGTGGCTGTGGCCGATAACCGCATAATGTTCTATCGCGGCGCGGAGAAACCCGTGTCGGGAGCGGAGCATCTGGTTAATGATGAGATACAGAAAGTATTCTGCAGTGACGATTATGTGGCGCTGGTATTCTATTCTGATCAGGCGGAGTACAGAAACCATATAGAGATATTCAATAAGAACGGCAATATGGTCAGCGAACAGGATACCGTAATGGAATTCAAGGACATTGTGATCAAAAACGACATTGTATATGTCTACTCGGAATCAAGGGCCCTGATATTTCGGGCGGGATCGATCGTCATGTACGACGGCAGTCTTCCCAGAAGTACATATCTGCTTATCCCGGGAAGCAGGGTTAACAAATTCACAACGGTCAACCAGAATACCGTTGATACGGTGACACTTCGATGAACCTCGCATTAACCGAAGAAGTAATTAAAGGAGCCATCCTTGTATTTGGTATCATCATCTGTATCCTGTTCATGAAAAACGGATACAAAAAGGGCGCTTTCGATGAACTTCGAAGTCTCCTTGGAGTGGTGGTTGCGGTCATTTGCATTTTCCTGATACTCATCTTAAAAAGCGCCGTTTCCGAGCATACCTACGGGACAGCTATTGTAGTGGCCGGAGCCATTGTGATATTGAGCGCAGGATGGAAACTGGCGCGTATGATAATGGGGCTTTTGTCCGGAATAAAGGAACTGCCGCTTATAGGATTTGCTGACAGACTTCTCGGAGCGGCTCTCGGAGCAGTGGAATGCGTGGCCATTATATGGATAGTTTTTAAGATATACGAAAGATTTAATCTGTAAACGGACGCGTTATGATGTAATGATATCCGGCATCGGACGTGATTTGAAAATATGAAACTAAGCATTATAGTACCTGTATATAATATGGCATCGGATGATAAACTCACCTGGTGCATGGATTCTCTTGTAGGACAGACCGTCACCGATTATGAGATAATCGCCGTGGATGATAAGTCGACTGACGAATCGTACAGTATACTTAAGGATTATGAGAGCCGGTATCCGGATCTGGTCAGGGTATACCAGTGTCCCGTAAACCTCCATCAGGGCGGAGCCAAGAACATCGGAATGGAGCATGCTGCAGGCGAGTGGATAGGCTTCATGGATGCGGATGACTGGGTGACGCCGGATTGTTATGAGAGGATGCTTAAGCTGGCGGAAGAAACCGGCGCGGATATGGTAGGCTGCGACTATTGTCTGGTTGATAAGCACACTTATGAGCAGACTGCAGGCACGCACAATAATGATGCATCACAGACAGGAATTTTGGATGAAGACAAGTACAAAAGCCTGATCCTTAATACAGGCTCCCTTGTTGTCAAACTGTACAAACGTGAGATAGTCATAGACTGTTCGTCCAGATTCCCGGAACATATCTTTTATGAAGACAATGCTCTGGCTGCTACCTGGGTGCTCAGGGCAAAACATTTCGAATACATAGATGAACCGTTGTATTTCTACTATCAGCACGACTCATCAACGGTCCATACCATATCGATGCAGAGACTGGATGACAGGATGAGCGCCGCCCGCATTATGGTTGATGAAGCGTTAAAAGGCGGATATTATCTGAGATTCCATGAAGAGATAGAGTATCTTTTTGCAAGGCTGTTTTATATGAACACTCTTATGAGTTACATGATCGCTGTGCGCCCCAGGCATCTTAAGTGGATACGCAAGCTGGGAAATGAGATGAGGGAGCAGTTTCCGAAATTCACCGAAAACAGGTATTTTGTTGAAAAGGTGCATCCCGAAGAACAGAAATGGGCCCGTATCCAGCAGAAGTCCACTACTGTCTTCATGTTGATATATTGTTTGAAAGAAGCTTACAGAAAGCACAGATATAAATGAATATTGCGATCATCGGAGCGGACGCTGAGTCCGTACATGCAATTAAAAAGGCTCAGGCTCTGGGACACAGGGTCATATGTGTGGACAAAGATCCCAAGGCAGAAGGAGTTCTGTGCGCGGACAAGGTCATACGTCTGGATATTTCAAAGGAAGAAGAAGTCATCCGGGCGCTTGAAAACGAAAAGATCGATTTCTGTATGACCACTCCTATAGGCAGACATCTGGTGACCATCGGTGCCGTGAATGATGCGCTCAAACTACCCGGGATCAGCAGAGAGTGTGCGGTATTATGCACGGACAAATATGCCTTTCATAACAGATTAAGGAATGTGAGGTTAAGAGGAGGGCATTGCTATCTGGTCAATAACGCACATCCGATAGATCTGGCAAATGTTAAGTATCCCTGTGTGTTTAAACCCAGATTCGGTTCTCATGGAAAGTCGGTACACTATATCAGCGATGAGAATGAGCTGGCCCGGCTTATTGACAAGATATGGGGAGACAAGGACAGTCAGGATAAGGATAATGATCCCGGCCAAAAGACAGATACCCCTGCAGACAGCGCACCGACTGATATAGCGGATATATCGGTTTCAAGAAAAGCTGATGAGTTCATGGCCGGCATCAAAAAGAAAATGGAAGAAAAACAAAGTGCCGAGTCGGGTGAAGATAACGCCGATGATGATTATATTCTCGAGGAAGCGCTTCCCGGCATAGAATATGCAGTGGACGGCGTTGTGGAAGGCTGTAATTTCGTAACGGTCCTTATCAGACGGAAAGTGCTTACCAAGCCGCCGGCCAGACAGGCGGTTACGTATATGAATCTGATGCCTCCGGATAACCCGAGGGTAGAAGCGCAGATAAACGAATACATGGGAAAACTGTGTGAGGTCCTGGGATTCAGAGAGTGCCTGCTTCATGCAGATATCTGCATACAGGGCAGAACAGTTAACGCCATAGAAGTATCAGCCAGTCCTGCGGGACGTCATGTGTACGACGAACTTATCCCTCTGGCGACAGGCGTTGATATGGCAGAACAGTTTATCAGATATATGTCCGGCGGCACGCATGTGTTCCAGCCGCTTAACAGAAAAAGGATCCTGCTGGGATACTTCGGCATGCAGAATTGTTTCGTGCATGATGTGCCTGATGAAGAGAGGATCTTAAGCATCCTTCCGGATAGCGTGACCCTGCGAAAATGGAAATGCAATATCAAGATGCTGGATTATCTGGGACGCATAACAGATGAGAATTCTCTGTTAAGCCGCGGCTGCTATCTTCTTGAAGGCGTAAACGACAGGATATTGTATGATACCTCCGACAGGATACAGGAGAGTTTTGAGATTAAATGATATCGTGATGATGGCTGACGCTGTCAGATGCGGATAAATGCATACATTGAAAGATAAATCATATGATCAGGATTTTTAAGAAAATGAATCTGCTTCTTGATACGAAGCAGAAAGTACAGATGGGCGGTATACTTGTGATGATGCTTTTGGGCGGCGTGCTTGAAAGTGCGGGCGTTGTTGCGGCGATTCCCGTATTAAGCGTCGTCATTGATCCGACTTCGGTGCAGACCAACAAATGGATGAGGCTTGTTTACGTGTCGCTTCATATGAAAGATCCGACTCAGTTCGCTATATTTGCGATGGTGTCTCTGGTACTGGCTTTCGTTGTCAAGAACGTATATCTGTTTTTCCTAAACAAGGTTGAACTGAAATTCATATATACCAATCAGTTTGCCACATCCAGACGAATGATGATCAACTTCATGAAGCGACCGTATGAGTATTATCTCGGAGCCGATACCGCAGTGATCCAGAGAAGCATTACTTCGGATGTCAATAACATGTACGGATTGATACTCAATGTGATTCAGTTAGCCAGCGAGTGCATAGTATTTGCCTGTCTGGTAGCTGTTCTGCTTGCGCAGGATGCAGCCATGATCCTGACTATCGCAGGGCTGCTCATTGTTGTGCTGTTGATCATCAAGTTCGTATTAAAACCCATTATGATAAAAGCAGGTGAAGACAATCAGGAGTATTACAGCGGTCTGTTTAAGTGGATCGAACAGTCCGTCACCGGAATAAAAGAGATCAAGGTGGCAAACCGTGAACCTTATTTTATTAACGAGTACGCAAAATGCGGCGAAGGATATGTGCAGGCGGTACAGAAATATAATATCTTCAATTCAACTCCCAGGCTTCTCATAGAAACCGTATGTATCGCAGGACTGGTGTTTTATATGATGGCGCAGATGTTAAGCGGCGCTTCGGTATCGCAGATGCTGCCCCAGCTGACGGTATTCGGTCTTGCTGCCATGAGACTTCTTCCCAGCACCAACAGGATCAATAATTATCTTACCAACATATCCTATTTTGAACCCTTCTTCATGGGCGTTACTGATGATCTTCAGAGTGAGATACATGATGCGGACATAGATTATGACGCAGACAGCTACGTGAAGGTTGAAGATGTATCAAAACTTCCGGTCCATGAATCCATAGAGTTGAAAGATATCGTATATCATTATCCCGATACGGATGTCTATGTGTTCGATCATGCGAACATGAGCATACCGGTGGGTCATTCCGTCGGAATAGTAGGAACCTCCGGCGCAGGAAAAACCACGATAGTGAATATTATGCTGGGGCTCTTGACCATAGAATCCGGCCAGATACTTGCGGACGGAGTTGAAGTCAGGGATCATTACAGGCAGTGGCTTAAGAATATAGGCTACATACCTCAGAACATATTCATGATCGACGCAAGCATCAGACAGAATGTTGCGTTCGGTATCCCGGCAGAGGAAATAGATGAGGACAAGGTATGGGCAGCCCTCAAAGAGGCCCAGATGGATGAATATGTGCGTTCGCTTCCCGAGGGACTTGATACCGGTATCGGAGAACGCGGCATAAGGCTGTCGGGAGGACAGCGCCAGCGTATCGGGATCGCCCGCGCACTCTACGAAGATCCAGAAGTGCTTGTACTCGATGAAGCAACCAGCGCCCTCGATAACGAAACGGAGACAGCGATCATGGAGTCAATCAACAGGCTGCATGGACTTAAGACGCTGATCATAATCGCGCATCGTCTGCAGACAATAGAGAAGTGTGATATGGTGTATAGAGTGGAGG
>JAEEGL015526798.1_pt1 | contig 10457 bp, 11 predicted proteins | sample 9134231 | NCBI WGS metagenome assembly JAEEGL01 (sample SAMN16246548, study PRJNA631951) | gut metagenome | biome: gut microbiome; feature: rumen; material: fiber-attached | host: Bos | place: Iran: Karaj | collected 2018-10 | reverse complement strand
TCATAATAGAACAACACTCTGTTGACATTACTCAAACTAATTATTCTCTCAACAGGAATATGGCCATAATAATAAACCATCACATACCCCGGTGTAAGCTTAATCTGTTTTCTCTTCCATTGCCCATTGTGCTTTTCTAATCTCTCAAGCATAGGCACTAAAACAACAGCATCTTGAATAATCGCCTTAATAGAATCTACAACACTTTGTTCTGCGTTCTCAAAGCAAGAAACACAATAACTAGAAGGCATAGCTTCGCCATTCATCCTCATTACCCCCTCGGATGATTAGTATGCTTATGGTTACAAAAGAAAGCATTACGCGAAAACCTCGTCGTTAAGCTTCTTCGGTAATTGTTTCGATTTGTGTACTAAGTAAAATGATGGAACTTAGTTATTCACAATTGATAATATAACATAGATATTACGTTATTGCAATAATTTATTCATTTTTTCAGCATATAATGAGGCACTTTTATCATTGATTCGATTGTTTTTATCGACCAATTCTCCGTTTCAGAAAGTACACTTTATGGAACGATACCAGGTCTTTCCCTCTTCTGGTATCAAGTAATGGCATATCAATAACGACAATATCAACCCCTTTGTCTCTGGTGAGAAACCGCCACTGCTCTTGTATTTCATAATAGTTTCTGCCAAGTCGGTCGATGCTCTTGATATAAAGAAGATCGCCCTTCCTCAGCTTCTTTGTTAAGCGGAGATATTGCGGACGATTAAAATCTTTTCCTGACTGTTTATCGACATAAATGTTTGACTTGGGGATATGCAGATTATCCATTGCTAAGAGTTGTCTATCCTCGTTTTGGTCTTTTGCACTGACCCTAACATATCCAAATACACACATGTTTTTCCTCCTCGGCTTCGATAATGATTACTGATATTCTATCATCACAAAGCCAGAAAAGCATAAGTTTTTTCTATTGTAATCTTTCACGCATTCAGTATCAAATGTGCGATTTGGATAAAAGATTTTCTAAAGCACCCCCTTCCGTCACTTCTGTTGCTACCCCTCACAATTGTTTTTATGGCTGGTTTTGTTCCTCGTCTGCTTCTACTGGTGTTTTCCCAAGATACTCGTTGATATGTGCGTAATAATCTTCCACGCTGGTGGCACCATACGCCCTTGCGTGTCTTTCAACAAGTTGATTGTAGTATTCTTCTCCGTAATCTGGCCCGCTAACGTAGTTAGAGAACTCTCTTTCATAAACTTGGATATCATAGAACTCAAGCAGGTCTTTATACTCATCGGCGATCATATCATACGCGTCACAGGCTCTCCTCTGGTGTGCATGATAACATTCATGGCACACGCTATTGAGTATCTCCTCCGGAGGGCTGAACTCAATGTGATCAATGTTAATGGTGACAATGTGGTTACTGTCATCATACGAAGCAAGGTTATCCTCCGGTAACGCACCTAATTGTACATTCAACTCGTGCGGTAGGCCTAAAAAGCGTGCTTCAACATTTGCAACCGTCTGAAGAACCTCCAGCTTTTCTTTTTGAGAGGCTCGGCCAGATCTCTCTGTCCAATTTCGATACTATCTCAATATTGTTGGCGAGCTTATTTTCATCGCCAGAGAATGCGGGTGCTGTCTTTGCAGCGACATACCCGCCTCTGAACAACAAACTGAGTCCAAGTATGATAGGTATCACTGCCAGACATGTAACAGTAATGTTTCGCACACTTACAAGGGAATGCCATATTCTTTTTTTGATTCTTGCCTTTGGTTGATCGAAATCATAATTCCTCCATAGTAGAATCAGATACGCAATGCAAGCAATTCCCGCAAGCGAAATCAAGACATAAAAAATGGTATCTATGCTCTTCCAATAGGAAATAAGAGCATAGATAATGAACGGCAAACAAACAGTGGTCGCCACGCTGACTCTGTTTCGAAAGCGTTTCCACGAGAAAAGAACACCCAAGGGAACCAGAGTAAGCAGCATAATCCACAGGATTCCTTTCGACCATGCCAAACTTAATCCATGAATTGTTCGGAACAATATGGTCCGGTAGAGTATCGTCCCTATTATGCTCCATTGAACGATAGCAATCGCAAACTCCACCGGTGATAGCTTATTAGATTTTTTCATTTCCCGTTTCTCCAAATCCTGTCTTTGACAATTCTGCTTTTGTTGTCGAAAGCAATCTTATTCATCCGTCCAAGGTTCAATCATCGTAATATCCTCATCCGGTGTGTGCTCCCACGGTTCATACGGTTCCATAGGTTCATCACCCTGTTCGTTGATCTCGGCAATGTCACCAAAGAGGTTGATCGGTTGTTCCCGATCCCGAATAAATGCTGCATCTTCCGGCTCGGTACGATTCGCCCTATAGAGATACTCGTTTACATAAGCAAGGTCTTCTTCCTTATAGGGGCGATTGAATCTCCCTCTCATTTCCGCGACGAAGTATCGCCCCTTACGATCCTTATCAATCCGTATGGTATAGGATTCACCGTTCCGATCCAAATGGAATATCGCGCACAAGTCTTTACGAATCGATGCGCGATAGGTAAAGACGCAGTTATGCTGGCGCTCGCCTTCCTCGTAGAGCCGTTCTCCGGTCGTGATCCACTCGTAGTTCTCCATGCCATAGCCTCTGAATACGGTATCCACCGTTTCAAATTGGCTATGTTCCACGACAAGCGGCTTCTTAATCTCCGACTCCATCCGGTTCTTCTTGTAGCCGCCCGCCATTTCATCATGCCTACGGACGAAAGTATCATAAGACGGCAGGATCTGCGGCTTCACGTCCTGGTCGATGCACATCTGCAAATAGTCCACGACTTCCTGTCGCAGTCTCCATGGTTCAAAGGGCTGCTCATCAAAGCAATAATGCATTGTTAAAAAGCGTTCCACGTTGGGACCTTCATACAAATCCCTTGGCTGAATGAAGGAAAGCAGTCTGTCCTTTGGATAATCCCGAAGTTGAATCCAGTTATCCTCGTCAAACTGCCCTGCAAGGCAGCTCAAATAATACCCGGTATTCACATCGAGTTTATTGAAGTTCACATCCAGTTTCGGAACACCTGCCTTGTCAATCAACTCAGCCGGTGTCTGACACTCTGCGATTGCATCAAAATCCAGCGGTGGAAAGAAGAAATGGTCGTTCTCAATCGTTCTGGCAACATCCCGAAAGATCGGCATTTGCCTGCCGACCTGCTGCAACAGGGCAACGAGGATTGTCCGAATCGTTTCATTGTCACGCAAACATTTATTCAACCACCAGTTAAATTGTAGTTTCTTATCTCCGGCTTTTGAACGTGTCCAGATCGCCCAATCATCATCCACCAGCAATTCCAGTAAAGAGTCTTTGCCGGTATAGATGCTTGCAACAATGCGTTTTCCATAGCTTCTATGAAACCGAATGCCCTCCATCGGGTAGAAGCAAAGCGATACATGATCTTCACGTTCAGACAGTTGCACATAGACCTTTCTCTGTGTGTTCTTTGTGCGTGAATCATACAGCGGATGAGTCAATCCATTCAGTGGAAAATCTTCCTGGACAGGATAAGTTTCTCGTAAATACGTCAGTATCCCTGTGACAGCTTCCTGATTCGGCGTTTCATAGTAATAGCAAACGCCTTTTCTGGTTCTCGATTCCTCCAAAGCCAAAGACGGATGCGCGTCGCCGAACACATCCGCAAGAATCTGTTTGATATAGGTACTGATTTCTGTACTTACGCTCATATGGTTCGCTCCGGTAGTAACTTTTGCCTGTTTCCGTTATTCCGTCAGCAGTTCCATTGCTTTGCGATATTTCTCTACTCGCTGCAGCGCTCTTGCATCCACATAATCCAATCGGCTGAGATCACTGTTGTGCTTCAAATCTGCAAGCTTAACCGCCTTGGCAATCGGATTCTGCTTAATCGCCACCACATACTCCATATACGGCACGGCATCGTCGTGCGTCAGCAGCGTCAACGCATCGATCACGGCTTTGGGGAAGCCCATATCGGCGATGTCCGCAAGGGTATACGGCGTGTCCTCAACCACATCATGCAGCAGCGCGACAACGGTCGTTTCCTCTGTTGTCATCTGCTCGGCAAGATGGAACGGGTGAAACACATACGGCATACCGCTTTTGTCTACTTGGTTCTTGTGTGCTGCAAAGCACAGCTTCATGGCTTTCTTCGTTAGTGGTGTGTAAATCATACGGCACCCTCCCTCGGCATTGTCAAAAACCATATCCCAAGGAAAATCATTGCTAAGGAGCGAATGATATCTTGAAATACAAACGAGTAGATCCCCAGAAAATCTATAAAATTGTTTATCTCCGCATTCCCATAGTAATCCCTGATGAACACGCAGACAATTATAAGCACAAAGAAGATCAACTCTGTCAGGGAATTGTTTTCGCTCTTATGCAGCCACTTGTTGCACCCAATCCACAGCAAAACCATGATCCAACATAGGATGTCCCAAATAGCATTTACGGGATGTCCCCGCAGGAGGATAAACCGAATGATCGGTAAAGCAATAGCTGCGGCAGCAACCATCGTCATCTGCTTCAAATTACGCTTTAGTATCGCGCGACCAAACAAAAAGTATAAAGCAGACAGCAACAACCAATACAGAAAAGCAATGGTAGTGATGATAACCGGGTTTTTCACAAGCGAGTCCGGATACATCACATCATATCCCACTTGCGGCTTTTCAAAGCAAAATCCCATGTGGATCAGGAACATCAGAATCGTAGCCCACCAGCAAAACGCGGAAAGCCGTCCCGACAGGCGATGGAACTTTTTCACCTTCGTACTGTTCGTATCAAGTGTAAACATGGTTATATCTCCTATAGCTATTATTCAAAGAGTTTTCCGTCTCGAAGGATCTGGTTGAATGTATCGAGCTTTGAACTGTTCACCGTTTCCGAAATCACAAGCTTATCCAGTTCGGATTGATAGGCCTTACGTGCACGGTTATACCCATTTTCGTGAATGCCATCATATCGTTGTTCCTTTGCTTTTGTCCTCTCTCTACAGGAACAGCATCGCCCGCCTCCCGTGGAAAAGGTTACATGGAGGACGACTTTTTAAAGCTCCAATTCCCTATTTCCCGGATACCGGAACGGTTCGAGAACGGCTTGTATGCGCCGCTCGAGCGCTTCCTCATCGGCATCGAGCCGCAATGTCATTTCACCGCGTGAATAAGTCAGTGTCCCTTTCTTTACGCCCTTTTCCAAACCAACCGTCATGTATTCAAAGTTCAGCGTGTTAAACCACAGACCGTCCAACTCGGCTTCCTCATTGGAAAAATCGTCGCACAGATGTTCCTCCATGTCGGCAAACGAAGCATATTTATGGAAGAAATCCTCATAGCCGGTGTCCATCTCATGCACACCGCCGCCGACTCCGGCGCGGCAGTCCGTATATCCCGCCTCCTGCAGCACCGCCAAGCAGGGCTTCATCCATGTAAAGATGTCGCAAATCTGCATCGTATCGACCACCCAGAACCCCAAGGGATTGTCCACTGTAACCGAAATCATACTGCGCCTCCTGTTATAACGAGATTGACTTTGCGTTGCTTCCTTTATACCAACCCATCCCGCAGGGCGCGGTTGAGTTCGTCGAGCCGAGGACTGTTTACGATCTGTTCCACGGACAGGGGTGCGTCTTTTTGCACATCTCTCTGCGAACGATAAGCGCGCATCCTCATATATTTGCTTTCCCATGCAGGATCGTAATAGTGACCGTACTCCGACATCGGACAGCCGTAGCAGAGATCATCCGCGATCTCAAGGATCACGTCGTGCAGTTCCAGATCTGTTTTCCACTTCTGCTCGATCTTGCCATATCCGACCCATGCGCCGAGGATATTGCCGAGTACCGCACCCGTCGAATCGCTGTCACCCTTATGATTGACCGACACGATCAGCGCCTTGGAGAAATCGTCCTGATATTTCAAAGCACAGTAGATCGCAATTGCCAGTGTTTCCTCCGCAACCCATCCTTCGCCGAGACGGTGAATGTTGTCCAAATCGCTTTCTTCGTTTTCGGACAGTTCTACGGCAAGGTCGATCAACGCCGCAAGGTTTTCCGCAAACGGATCTTCGCGGAACAGCTTCAGCATCGCGTCCCGCGCTTCGATCACAATCTCCTTCAGCGGCTTGCGGTCGCCCTCCGGATAGACAATGCGGCTGATGATATGGTTCAGCACTGCCGCCGGCATATAGCCCATCGAATGCCCGTGCGTAATCGCGGCAATCTCGGCAGCTTCCCAATCCAGCTTGTCCACGGTCAGCCCATACAGTGGACGATAGCACAGTGCTACCGGCGCTACGCGCATCACGCCGCCGCAGCCCTTGCTGTTATTTCGCGGATGCTTTATGTAATCATCCGTATTGGCCGCTTGTTCTTTTGCGGTTTGCAATGCACTTAGGCAGGTAATGCCCGGCGCACGACGATAAAACAGCTCCGGCACGTCCAATAGCCAAGAAACGCCGTTGGCAAAGGAATCGTCCGTATCCCGTTTCGCTTTGGTTCTTTCGTAAGAATCCTCTTGCGTCGTCAGCCAATCCTGATATGCTTTCGCGACATACCCGCGCGGATATCCCTGGATCCCGCGCATCGCGCCGCGCGTATCGCCGACGAGCAGACCGTTCGCCGTGAACAGCGTCATCTGCGTATCATCGGAAATGATCGCCTTATGCGTCACGGGATCAAGCGCGTATGCTGTGATGCCGTCCTTGCCGTAGTGGTCGAAAATATAGTCCTCGCGCACGAACTCGACCGCGTATCCGAGCGCGTCGCCCGCTGCGCCGCCGATCAGACTACCGCGGATCGCATCCCGGTAAATGTCCTTCTTATGCTGCTCGGCAAGGGTGTGCTGCCGCTCTGCTTCGTCCTCGTCACGGTAGAAGCTCTCGAAGTTCCGCAGAAACTGCTTGTAGTTATACTGTTCCGCCGAACGCGACAGCACAGCAAAGTCGATGCGTCGGAAGAAATCCTTTGTCTTCATACCGTCGAAATCGAATTCCTTCAAAACCCGATAGAACACATCCGACACGATCCTTGCATCGTTTTGAAACGCGCCGCAGCCGAACGCACCGAGCACAAGCACCCTATAGCCGAGGTACGCCGCGACCTTCAGCATTCCCTCGATCCGGTGATACAACATGACGCGGTACTGTTCGTCGTTCATGCCCTCCATGCCGTAGGTCAGCATCGGCGCGGCGCAGGTCATAACTGCGACGATCACGGAGTTGTCCAGCAGTTCTCCGTTCTCGTCCTTGATAATCTCGACCTGTGGCGTGATGATGACGGCATCCGAACCCATATAGGTATGCAGGCTGCGATTGTATTCATAGTAGCGGCTTGCCGCTTCGCTCGTCAGTGAACGATAGAGCGTACTTTTGCGGCAGAGATCCTCCTCCTGTGCTCTCGCACCGCGCGTGACTCCGCCACCTGGATTCACGGGGTTCGCAAGGTTCAGAACAAGAACCTCTCGCCGTCCGTCCTTTTCGGAACGGGGCAACAGATACGTCGCATTTTTAGAGCGATCCCGCGCCAGGGAAAAGGCGTCCCGATTCTCGACGCCGAAACCACATCGTCCAAGCACATGAACGTGGGGAAAATCTTTCCTTCTGCGGATTTCGTCAATCTCCTGCGGTAGATAGACCATGCAATTCTCCTGCCCTTTGAGGGACAGCTTCAATGAAAAGCGCTGTCCATTCTTTTCATAATACCCGTTATCCGAAATGGACATGGTATCTTGAAAAACTGCTTTCAAAAAGTCATTCATTCTGTAATACCCCTCGAACATAGCTTAATCCAATAAAGTGGGAGATGGTTGTTCCGCCCAAATCTTTCGCATGATTGTCGGATACGCATCATCCGCAATCTTGACCATGCGCAAAAATACCTCAAGTGCTAAATCCCCAAGTATGACGGTGGGTGTTCCGGATGGCATATCAAACTCAAGATGGTTATCGCCGTCCTTGTCGATGACCCACTTCACAAAACGATATTGTGCATTCAGAGCGTTCATCAATTCATATCCCTCAGACAATCTCGCTTTCGGAAACTTTGCTATCGGGAGACTGAGAATCTTAACATCGCAATCCTCATCCGCAGAAAGGAAGTTTACACGGATGGTGCAGTTTTCTCCGCTAAAGCCGCAGTCGATTAAGGAAAGCCCTCCGATTTCGTGCACCTGATATTTCAGCTCTTTTGCATCCAATGCGTTTTCAATAATCTGTGTTGCTTTATGAATCATGTTCTACGCCTCCCTGTTTATTCGATTATCTTCACCATAAGTCTCTGTACATTGTCAGTTCATCACGTCTATTATCATACCATTTCTTACAGGAAAATGGTCGCCTCGCAAGCGACTACTGGAGTTTTTTGCCTCTAAATATGGAGTGCAATCAACATCAGTCCATTGATTTTGGCTTTGAGCTTTATAGTCAGATTAGTTGCCCATGGTATATCAATCCGCAGAGATACCTGCCAAATAGAGATTATCATAATGATGCTGACATTTTCGTCCAAGAGATATTTGCTTCATTCGCGGCCAATTGGAATAATCCATCGAAATACCTTGAAACTGAACAATGCTGCCAGCATCTGTCAGCCCAATAAAGGAGTGATCGAGGCCAACTATCTGGGAATACTTTTGTTCTTCTGCTTCGCTAAACCACTTGCAATGCAGGGTATGCGCTGCATCTAGAAAAGCAAAGTGCTTTGATTCTCCTCCGTAGAAGCCGCAAGCATCTATAAGTTCGTAATCCTGCAGTTTATGAAAACCCTTTTCCCCAAACGTGCCAAACAAATCACCTGTATGCCCTGCATACACCAATTCACCGCTGTTCTTCTGAGCGATGAGAACATCTTCCTCTGCAATCAATATTCGCCGAATATTTTGCCATTTTTCAGCAGTCTCCAGTTTGGCGTTAATGCTTCCTTCGTATTCGTCTGAATCCCAACCATAATACCACCAATAATGGCTTCCGTAAGGCACTCCGTGAACATTTCCGTTTTTATCTAATGCCCAAAGGATCGCTCCATCTGTTGCAATTTGAACAATATCTTTCAAAGCATGAACATCCTCCAGGAGGATACTAAAACCATCATTACCTGCCGGCAATCGTGTGACGGCAAATTCTTTGCTATACGAGGTATAACCGGCGAAAGGGCTTTTGCCGATCATGCATGTTCCGCTATGTTTCAGTCCGAATACGACGGCATTATGATGTTTATCCAACGATAACATCTTCATATCATCCCATTTCCAGAACAACAAATATGCGTGGGTGTCAGTTGTGAAACATAGTTTCCCATCCATATCCAAACCCACTAACATATTACAGCCTCCATAAATTGAATGAAGGGCAGGCCAACCGGCTGTTGCCCGCTCAAGGCTCTCGTCCGAAACATAAACATTGTTTGCCATAATGTAGTTTCCTTCTCTTCCTCAATTGATCGAAATGATAAACATAAAACAAACGATTCTTAATATTCTATCGGTTTAATCTGCTAAGTCACGAGTTTTATTATAACATGCATTACGTTTCTTTCAACAGAAAAAACTCGTACGTTCGTCTATTTGCTCAACTTTTTATTGATAGGCAAGCATTTTCATGATAACATAGATTTATCCAAATTGATTCCCGAAAGCGGAAAACCACATAAATCAATTAGTCGACTTGACAAAAACAAAGGCATCCAAATGATTTACTATCAAAATAATGATTTAGTCATCCGTAACATGATACCTGCCGATGCGCAAGCCATCACAGACGGAGAGATCGCACAAGGCTGGGATCAAACCGTTGAAAAGTATAACCGCCGATTGCACGATCAAGCGGCAGGCATAGCAATTGCTCTGGTCGCGGAATACCATGGTAATGTTGCCGGTTACGATCTTCTTCAGCTTCCGATGCGTCTTTCTGTTGATGATATTGACGAATATGTCATATACACCGGCTACTTTATCCCAGAACACTCTCTTGCCTCCTGTTAGCCACAACTAACTGTTGCCCCAAAAGAAAAGCCCGCAACGGGTTAGTCCTTGCTAACTATTATAGCTGATTGGTTGTCGTTTTTCAATATGCGTCTGAAAAATGTTTGTCATTGATTCCTTTGGCTTGAGATGCCGCAAACGGATACACCAGATGATGCGACCTAAGTCCCTAATCGCATGATTTGGTGGATCGGAGTATGGGCATAAAAGGGATATGCCAAATATGCCAAATCGTATGCCAATTTCCCATCAAAAGTTATAGATTTCTATAGTTTTATAGAGTTGCCGCTCCTATGGAGATGTCAGGTATATAGGCGTTTATAGGATGTGAAAGGATGTTGCCGGACAATGGGTTCCAAATCCCCACCATGAAGCCGATCGGACAGCAGAAGAAGGAAAAGGCGCAGGAGGCGCCCGCGCAATTTGAATGCGCCTGCGATACCTGCCCCTCTTTGGAAGCGTGCAAGGCTG
>JAEEGL014444976.1_pt1 | contig 10457 bp, 8 predicted proteins | sample 9134231 | NCBI WGS metagenome assembly JAEEGL01 (sample SAMN16246548, study PRJNA631951) | gut metagenome | biome: gut microbiome; feature: rumen; material: fiber-attached | host: Bos | place: Iran: Karaj | collected 2018-10 | reverse complement strand
ATGTCAGAGACTATGCTCAAGCCAAAGACGGGCAACTTGCCTTGCCTTGCCACGATGACTTCGGGCGTAGTCGACATGCCAATGGTGTCGGCACCGATGATGCGGAAATAACGGCACTCTGCGGGCGTCTCATAGGTTGGACCCGAAGTGGAACAATACACTCCGTGCTGGACCCAGATGCCTTTCTCCAATGCAATCTCGTCAGCTAACTTGATCAGACGCTTATCGTAAGGCTCGCTCATGTCGGGGAAACGCTCTCCAAAGCGGTCGTCATGCGGACCGATAAGTGGATTGGGCATGGCATGAATCTGGTCGTTGATGATCATGATGTCGCCCACCTTGAATGCAGGGTTCAAACCACCGGCAGCGTTGCTGAGGATGAGGAATTGGATGCCCAGCTTCATCATCACGCGGATGGGGAAGACGATCTCGCTCATCGGGTATCCTTCGTAATAGTGGAAGCGTCCCTGCATGGCGATGACCTTACGCCCAGCAATGGTGCCAAAAAGCAGCTGACTTTGGTGACCTTTCACTGTCGACACGGGGAAGTTGGGGATTTCAGAGTAGGGGATAGCATATTCCACAGCGATTCCGTTGGCCAAACCACCCAAGCCAGAGCCTAACACGATGCCGACTTCAGGCTTGAATCCGTTGGTTTTCTTGTTGATGAAATCAACCGTGGTGAGCATTCTTTCGTACATAGTTCAATATTTCTTCGTTAAACTTTTCTTCTTCATGGAAACGCACGTTGACGGGCAAATCGTATAACGGAACGTTATCAAACTGACAAAGATAAGGAGAATTTGTCAATCGGGCAGCATCTTTTTCGGTGGTGACGATGATTTTCTTTGTGCCACCAAGGTCCTCAAAATGCTTGAGGATTTCTTTTATGTCATTGTCAGTATAGGCGTGATGGTCGGCAAAACATAGAGAATCAACGGACTTGAATTGTTTTCCCAATGCTTCGACAAAAGGTTTCGGATTGGCGATGCCACAAAAGGCCATAACGGAGTCAGCCGTCTCTGCAACAACCGTTTTTGCCATCTCGTTCAAAGGCAGTAAAGGGTCATATTCCATATATGAGAAATACACCTTTTGCTCTTGGTTAGTCTTTAGTCTATTGATTACACGCTTTTTTTCTTTTTCATCTAATTCTTTCGGCGACTTGCTGACCACGATGATGTCAGCCCGTTTGGCCGCTGATTTCACATCGCGCAAGTTGCCGGCAGGGAAGAGGTAATCTTCTGTGTAAAGATGCTGATACTCTGTTAATAGGATGTTCAATCCCGCACTTATGTTTCGGTGTTGGAATGCATCATCCAAGAGGACTACTTCAATTCCCTGCTCCCCAAAAAGGTGAGTTACGCCATCCACTCGATCTTCGTCCACCGCTACTTGAATCTCATGATATTTCTTGAAATACTGCAATGGCTCATCACCTAAATCTTCGTATGTGCTTGCCGTTTCCGCCATTTTGAAGCCTTTGGTCTTCCTGCCATAGCCCCGACTTAAAGTTGCCACTCGGTAATCGTTTTTCAAAAGACGGATAAGATACTCTGTATGAGGTGTCTTTCCCGTCCCGCCGAGGTTGAGGTTGCCAACGCAAATCACGGGTTTCTCGAATTGTGTGGTTTTCAAGATGTGCCAATCGTATAGCTTATGCCTGATTGCCAGCACAATATGATACAAAAATGATATGGGCAGCAGCAAAATTCTCATTGTAGGGGTCAAAATTACGCAAAAATCTCTAATTTTACGGCCAAATTCATAAAAAAGACTTCGGGACAATGAGACTGCGAGACTGCGGGACGATATAGCCTCAAAGTCACGAAGTCCAATAGTCTCGAAGTCCCGTAGTCAACAAATACTATGATCGTAAAAGACATTTTGAACTGCATCACTGAAGTGGCACCACTGCAATGGCAAGAGAGCTACGACAACGCAGGGCTGCAAGTGGGTGACCTCAACGCCGAGGTGCATAAAGCCTTGATTTGCTTGGACATAACGGAGGAGATAGTCGATGAGGCCATCGCCAAGAAATGCGATGTCATAGTGAGTCACCATCCCTTGATTTTCAAGGGATTGAAGCATCTTACGCCCAAGACCTACATCGAACGCGCCATGATGAAGGCCGTGAAAAACGATATCGCCATGATTTCGATGCATACCAACCTGGACAATAGTTATTTAGGCGTAAGTCGTATCTTGGCCGAACGTATGGGTCTCAAGGATTTGCATATCCTCCAACCCATGGAAGGCCAACTGAAGAAACTGGTTGTCTATGTGCCGATTTCTGCAGCCGATGAGGTGCGAGCGGCCATGTTTGAGGCTGGAGCAGGGTGCATCGGCAACTATGACTCGTGTAGCTTCAATGCGCAGGGCCAAGGCTCGTTTAGGGCGGGCGAAACGGCACATCCCTATGTGGGTGAGATTGGAAAAGTGCATTTTGAAGATGAAGTGCGTGTAGAAACGGTTGTCCCAAAACATGCCTTGAATCAGGTGGTTGCCGCCATGATAAAAGTGCATCCCTATGAGGAGGTGGCCTATGATGTGTTTGCCCTCGAGAATGAGTTCTCCCAAGCGGGCGCCGGTATGGTGGGTGTCTTTGATGATGCCATGGAAGAATCTGTTTTTCTTGCGCTCGTGTCCGATACAATTGGTTCGTCCTGCTTGCGTCATTCCGCCTTGACGGGTCGCAAAATCAAGAAAGTGGCGCTGTGTGGTGGCTCGGGAAGCCCTTTTATGGCTGATGCTTTGCAATGCGGTGCCGATGCCTACCTCACCGCCGATATCAAATACCACGATTTTTTCGTCCCCGAAGGCCGTTTGCTGCTGATTGACGGTGGACATTTTGAGACCGAACAATTTACTAAAGAATTAATATGTGAACTCATTCAGAAAAAATTTCCTACCTTTGCAGCCGAAATCGCTGAAACAAGGACGAATGCGGTTCATTATTTTGTCAGAAATAAGTAATCATCAATATGGCTAAAAAAGAAAACAAAGAAGTCGCAGAGGTGACTGAAGTCACTGAAGTAGAAGAGGTTAAAGAAACCAAAAAGGCTGCAAAGAAAACTACAAAGGTTACGGCCGAACCTGAAGTCGAGGCTGAACCTGCCGAGGAGAAGAAAGCCAAGAAGGCATCCAAGAAAACGGTGAAAGCGGAAGCAGAAGCCGAGGTGAAAGAGGAAGTTGTGGCGCCCAAGGAGGAAACTCCAGCCGTGAAGGAAGAGGCTCCCAAACCGGTGGAAGATTCAGTAGAGGTGAGTGTGGAGCAAAAACTGGTGGCACTCTATACCTTGCAGCAAGTCGACTCAAAAATCGATGAGATCCGTGCCTATCGCGGCAACCTTCCCTTGGAGATTCAAGACATGGAAGACGAAATCGCTGGACTGGAAACCCGTATCGAGAATTTCAAGGAAGAGAGCAAAAAGCATCAGAAAGATATCACCGACTATCGGATTAAAATCAAGGAAACAGAGGCTCTGATCAAGAAATATGAAGAGCAGCAAAACAATGTCCGCAACAACCGTGAATACGACTCTTTGACGAAGGAGATAGAATATCAACAACTCGATGTGCAACTTTCGGAGAAGCGTATCAAGGAAATCACGGCTAAAGACAATGAGGTGGCAACCAAGGTGACTGAAGCCCAGTCGCGTCTTGCCGAGTTGCAAACTTCCTTGAAAGAGAAGAAAGATGAATTGCAATCGTTGGTGGAAGGCACCGAGAAAGAGGAGGAACAGTTGCTGCAACGTTCAGCCGAGTGCGAGAAACTGGTGGAAGATCGTCTCCTCGTGGCTTACAAGCGCATCCGCAAAAACGCACGCAACGGTCTCGCCGTTGTCGGCATTTTTGATGAGGCTTGTGGTGGTTGCTTCAACCGCATCCCGCCCCAACATCAGTTGGATATCTGCACACACAAGAAAATCATCGTGTGCGAGTATTGTGGCCGTATCCTTGTCGACAAGGGTATCATCGCTCAATACAACGCTTGATGAAAAGCAAAAGGAATGGAGAAAGGCTGCCTCGGCAGCCTTTTTTCGTTTAGAACCTTATTTTGAGAGTGGCAGCCAGGTTGCTCTTGAACTGCTTTTGTGTGATAGGCTCGATGCCCAATTCGCCTGCATCATAGAGGAAAAGATGGGTCTGCCCATACGTTAGTTCGTAGGCGAAATCGAAGGTGGTGTCTTCGCCTGCTGGGACGCTGATGCCACATGAGGCTTTCTTGAGGCTTCCCATAGTATTGCCCAAACCAAAGGGGCTACCATAATAGCCTGCACCTAACCTGAGATAGGAACCGTTGAGATTCCATTCTGTGCCAAGACGGAAATTGAATGTGCGTCCGTAGGTTTCTTGGATGGTCTCGTTGGTGGGATTGTAGTCATAGTCGTCGTCGGCAACGGCCTTGAAACGAGCGGCACCGAAGTTGGTGTATTCCGCATCGAGACAGACCATGCCTCGATGTCCGAGGATAAAGGCCATGCTGCCCACCCATCTCAAAGGCTTGATAAAGGTGTATTCGTAATGCGATTCTTGGCTGATGTATTTTCTTGTGACATAACTGATCTCCGATTCCGTCTCGGTTTGCCAGGTCTCGTCAAATGCATAAATGGAAGGGCTGTGGAAGGCTCCTCCGATGCGCATCCATGGCGTGACATGGAAGATGAAGCCGACCTTGGCATTACAGCCCCATCCCGTCGAGCTGAGGTCTTCGCCGAAACTCCATTTGTTGAAACCTGTCTCAGGGTCAGAACCATCGGGGTGAGACTCTTCAAAGACACGGCTGCCGACGCGTTTGATATGGGCCACATTGACACTAAAGCCTAGGAACAAGCGGTCGTAGTAGTTCGCACTGCCCGCGAAGCTCCATTCTTCGGAACGTCCCCGGAAAGTGTTTTCTTGACCTTGCCAAATGTTGCCTTGTGGCACGGGACTGCCGAAATAATCTCCTTGGCTATCTTGATAGATGTCGATGAGGTAGGTTTGCCAAGCAGGATAGATGTCATAAGGGAAACAGTCCACCAGATCATCCTCTGAATAGCCGTCGATTCTCGATAGGTAGTTGTCGATCTTCGAACTTGTCGGGTTGATGCCGCGAGCTCGTGTGTGTAGGTTGTAGTCGTCGGTACGAGTCAAACTGATGCCGAATTGCGTGGAGCGCAAGGGCCTGTAGTTGCTCCTTTCTTTGTGGTTCACATAGCCGATGTTAGGGATGGAAAGACGCATCTTGTTGGCCCCTTTTGTGGCCCCATAATAGGTGGAACTGTGGTAGTTGTCGAGCAGGTTGAGCGTAGTGGCAAACTCACTGCTACGGTATATGCCCATGCCTGCCGGATTGATGCAAATGGCGGTCATGTCGCCGCCCACGGCTCCTAAGGCATTGCCCATTCCCAGGGCTTTGGCAGTGCCTTGGTAGATGGTTTGCGAAAACATACAGGCGTCGTCGGCACCTTGTCCAAACAGTGGGACGACGAATAAAGTCGCGAATATCAGGGTCAGGAATCTCTTCATGGTTTCAGTAATTAAAAAAGACTACCTTGCGGTTTGAACTGCAAAGGTAGTCTTTTCTTTTTATCCTATGGTTATGGCTCGAAAATTATCTTCTTCCGCCGCCACCTGAACGTCCACCGCCGGAGCTGTGGCTGCCACCACCGCTGCTGCTGCGACCGCCGCCCGAGCTGTGACTGCTCGAGCTTGAGCTGCGGCTTCCGCCACTGTAGCTGCTGCCTGAACTGCGGCTTGAACTCGATGACGAGCTGCCTCTGTTGTAGCTTCCGCTGCTAGAGCTGCTTCTCGATGATGAGTTGCTGCGGTTGTAGCTTCCGCTCGACGATGAGCTGCTACTATTTCTGTTGTAGCTGCTTGAACCGCTTCTGCCAGTGCCCGAAGAAGAGGGACGCGAAGTGGACGAGCTTTGCGGACGGACGTATTCGGAACTAGAGCGAGAAGGACGGCTGCTGTTGGGTGAGGTGTAGCTCTGGCGACTGCTGCTGCTCGAGTTACCCGTGCGTGCCGATGCGCTGTTGCTTGAAGGACGGTTGACCGAGACGCCGGTGCGTCCGCTGGTGCCTGCAGTGGGTCTGTTGCTGGTGCTCGGGCGGCTGACGCTGCCGTTGCTATTGGTGCGACCCGTGCTGGTGCTTCCAACGGTGGGACGGCTCGACATGCTTCCCGTAGGTCTGACGCTGGTTCCGCCGATACGGCCCGACATGCTGCCTGCAGTGCTGGAGCCAGTGCGACCGTCACCTTGCAGACGGTGGCTCATCGAACCCGAGGTACCGTTGCCGTGACGCACGCTGGCCACATAGCTGCTCAAACCGCCGCCGTTTCCGCCAGGATGATGTCCGCCGCCATGGCCATTCCAGTCATGGTGCCATCCGTGATGGTGGTGCCAGTCGTGATGATGCCAGTGGCTGTGATAACCCCAACCATAGCTCCAATAAGGATCCCAGCCCCAGTAGTAGCTGTAATGGTAGGGATAGCCCCAATACCAGTTCCAGCTCCAATAGCTGCTCCAATAGGGACGATAGCTCCATCCCCAGTAGTAGCTCGGGTAATAGTCCCAATAGAAGGGATCGTAACTGTTCACATAGACATACGTGTCGCCACCGCCACTACCGTAGGTGTAATAGTCGTCATAATAGTCTCTTGAAGAGGAGGCTTGCGTGCCGAAACGCTTGATGCGCGTGGCAAAGTCGGCATCATAGTAGGTCTCGGTGGTGGTGTAAACCACACCATTGGTGTCGGTTACCGTTTCCGTGGTTTGGTAAACGGGCTCGGCATTGTTGATGTAGTTCTTGCTGTCGGAATAGTAGGCTTGGTAGTCGTATTCCGAACTGCTGCTGACGCTGGGGCTCACATAGGAGCCATTGCTTGTCGTCATGCGGCTGCCTTGGTTGCCATAAGGCGAATAATAGGTGTCGTCGTAAGCAGTCTTCCGGCTCGATGAGCAGCTGGCGAAGACCATCAAGGCAATGACAGGAATGAGTCTTAACGCTTTCATTTTATTGAGTTTTTTATTGTTCTTGGAAATGTGTTGCCAATCGCCTAGAATTATACAAATATCATACCAAAAAAGACTTTTCTTCGATTGGATTGCATTTTTATTCCAGCTTGAAGACATCGCCGTCGCTTGTGCATACTTTTTCAATCCAGGGATGGCCTTTGTAATATACGTTGCCGATGCTGGAGAGGCGGACAATCAGCTGGCCTCTGGCCCAAACATAGGTGTCGTTGGTCGAATCCGACATCACCTTGACAATGTTGGAGTTGAGTGTCTCGGCATGGATGCAGCCATAGCTTTTCACGTAATGTTCAGTGTAGCCGGCAATGCCGCGCAAAGTCACTTTCGAGGTGCCAAAGCTGAAGACGGTCTTCAACACATCGCAGTTGAAGCATAGGTCGATGTCGCCGCTGCCCTCCTTGATCCTGAGGACGAAATGACGGCTCATAGTTGTGACGATTGTATCAATACCAATATGCGTGGTGTCGATGCCGGTAGTGTCTATTTCCAAAGGGATAGTATCGGTAATAATTGTGCTATATCCTCTGATGGAATCGGTGCAGCGCAAGTCGCCGATGGAAGCGTATGTGATCTCGCGCAGACTGTCGTAATAAACCGTCAAGTCGATGCTGTAGTCGTAGCTGCGGAGCCAGTTGAAATCGTTCTCGTTTTTGATGATCAACGAGTCCCCTTTCACCTCGGTGGTCACTTTCTCGATGAGGTTCTCGGGACAGGTCACCTCGATGCCTTGACGATCGCTATTGACAAGCTTGACATTCACATTGTTGTAAATGCAGACTGTCTCAAAGCGTTGACCTAGGTTGCGGCGCTCGGTGACGGGCTCACCATTGGTGAAGACCTTGCTGCATGAAGCGGCCATCAGGCTAACGAGGAAAAACAGGACTACGATAGCGTTTCTTTTCATGGGTGGGCAGGTAGTATTTGTGTTGGATATGGTAGCCGATGCCGATGCTGATGAAGTCGGCTTTGATGTCGTAGGTAGTGAAGGCGATGGTGGCAAACAGGTTGTCGTTGAAATAATAACGCGCCGCTACCTTTTGGTAAAACAGCATCCCGAAAGTAGGCGCGTTGAGCGGCACATTGTTGCGCAAGCCCACATTGAACATGAAGCTGGCTTGGTTGAACAGCATCTCGTACGAGATTAATAGGCCAGGCTTGAGGTACATGTCCCAGTCGGGTTTGGTGATTTTGTCGGAGTTGTCGTAGACCAATTCCACGCCGAGGCCCAGACGGTCGCGCTCGCTGAGTTGGAACATGAAGTTGGCGGCCACATCGTGCACGAAGAAATACTGGTGTGTGCCATATTGTTGACTCATGTCCTTGAAGCCAAGGGTGTATTGGTAATCGGTGACGAAATGCCGCTTGCCGTCGAACTCGAAGAGGTAGTTTTTTGGGCGCAATCTCCTGTCCAGGTGGGCTTTGGGAGGAGCCAAATACCATGACAAGCCCGTGGCAACACTGAGGATGTTGATGCCCATGTTGGGCGTGCGCGTGGCACCATTGGAAAAGTGGGTCAACCCGGCTGAGGTCACCCAATGCAGCCGGTCGACGATGCGTTGGCGGTATTCGAACGACAAGTTGACGGCGGCGTTGAGATGCGAACCGATGGCGTAGTTGTGGTAGTTCTCTTTCGGGTCGAATTTGTTGGTGAGGAAGGAGAGGCCCACACCTAACTTAAATGTCAGTTTGCTGTTCTCGCCTGGCGTGATTGGAAAATTAATGAAAGGGTAGAGGGCAAAAACCTTACCCAACTCGGCCGCGATGCTGTCGTTGCCGAAGCCCGAATAATAGAAGGTGAGTCCGATGGATGGGTAGTTATGTAACACCTCCCAACGGTGTTCGCCGTAGGTGTTGCGGTGTAATGAGAACTCATAGCTGGGGGTATGGCGACTGTAACGCCCCAAGGCTGAGTGGTATTCGTCGTTTTGGAAATACATGTAGCCATAGTGCACTTTGGCCTCGACCTCATAGTTGCGGTGGCTGAGTTGGGCATTTGCTGTTGATCCTATTAATAATAAGGTGAGCAGCATGAGGAGAATCATATGGCTTATGCGTTCTTCCATTGAGCTTGCAAAGGTACAAAAAACTATGATAAGTAGGGAGATTCCCTTCGGGAATGGAGTGTTGCTTTATGTAAATTGCGGCGGCTGAAGTCGCTTTCATGTCGTAAGACTATCATGCCGCCGCGGTTAACAGGTACAAAGACACTCCATTCCCCGCAGGGGAATCCCAACATTCGATTTATTTCCTTACTTTTGCAGTCAAAATCTAGCATTATCATGGACGAAAGATTATCCGCTTTCAAGCGCCTTTTAGATATCATGGATGCCGTGCGTGCCGGTTGCCCGTGGGATAGCACACAGACCATCCACAGTTTGCGTCACCTCACCATTGAGGAGACCTATGAACTCAGTCAGGCCATCCTCAACGATGATCTCAACGAAGTGAAAAAGGAACTCGGTGACCTCATGCTCCATCTTGTGTTTTATGCCAAGATAGGGCAGGAGCAGGGCGCCTTCGACATTGCAGACGTGCTCAATGGCATCTGTGAGAAGATGATTGTGCGTCATCCGCATATCTTTGGAAATGAGCATGTTGAGAATGCCGAGCAGGTGGAGCAGAATTGGGAAAAGATCAAACTTGAACGCGAGCACAATCGTAGTGTGTTGGGGGGTGTACCAGAAGGATTGCCTTCACTGTTGAAAGCCTATCGTATGCACCAGAAGACTGGAGGTGTGGGCTTTCGTTGGCCCGATGCCGACCAGGCCTGGCAGAAGGTGGAAGAGGAGAAAAATGAGCTTTTCGCAGAACTGCAAAAGCCCGACAACATTGAGCATATTGAGGAGGAATACGGCGACTTGCTTTTCGCCTTGGCAGCCTACGGCAATTACATCGGCGTGAATCCCGACGATGCCCTCGAAAAGACCAACAAGAAGTTCAGGGAACGCTTTGCCTACGTTGAGCAGAAGGCCCGCGAACAAGGCAAAGGTGTGCAACATCTCACCATCGAGGAGATGATTGCCTTCTGGAAAGAAGCAAAGACTCTATAAACGGGAGATTCCCTTCGGGAAATCGAAGATTGGCTTTCGCCGAAATCGCAGATTCAACGAAGTTAATCAAAGATTTCAACGAAGTTAATGGAGAGACTGTTTCTTTTGTCAATTCTCAATTCTCAATTCTCAATTGTCAATTGTCAATTGTCAATTCTCAACTTTCAACTCCCCACTCTAAACTCTCCACTGACTCTAAACTCTAAACTTTCAACTCTCAACTAAAAAAAATCCCCCTCGCTATTGCAACAACCAAAAAATGGTTATATTTGCAGCGCGTTTTTTGGAAAAAAACAGAAAAATCAATTCACTTTATACTAACTAAATTCAAAGCACTATGAAAAAAGTATCTTTACTCATTGCGATGATTGCCTTCGTTT
>JAEEGL013304869.1_pt1 | contig 10457 bp, 6 predicted proteins | sample 9134231 | NCBI WGS metagenome assembly JAEEGL01 (sample SAMN16246548, study PRJNA631951) | gut metagenome | biome: gut microbiome; feature: rumen; material: fiber-attached | host: Bos | place: Iran: Karaj | collected 2018-10 | reverse complement strand
TCAATTCACCATCTACTATATGTTTAACGGCATAAGGAGTAGCAACATTACCTGAAGTATACATACCTGATCCCCAAACTTGTAAGGTTGGTTTCTTAGCAATCTTAGAGCAGGATGGGGCGGAGATGTACCAGGAATCACTGCCACTTGCATCCATCATCTTATCGTTACCACTACTTGCCGGATAAACTGCTACCGCGACGCAGTAATAACTACCCGCCGGTGCGTCGTAAACATTGGCTGTAGTCGCATTGCCGAGCAATGATGATAAAGCTATCTCTTCACCATCTACATTTCCATCAGAATTAAAGGATAAACCAGTTTTCGTGACGATATTATCACAATCTCGATCAATCGCGCCACAAATATCATCGCTCGCCGACTCACTTGCTCCTAAACTCCCATCATCCGAATTGGAAAGAAATGATACTACTATTAATTTTGCTTCATTTACGCGCGTGGCATAAGTACCGTTTGTGGTATCGTTCTTTCTTTTATTAACTTTAACCTTACCATTAAGGCTAATATTAGTTGCCTCACCGGCATATATATTTTCGCTATTTAAGCTAATACTCGCAGTGTTTTTAAAATTATAAGGAACCTTTATGTTCGCGCAAACCTTAGTTAAGAAACTGCTCGTATCGTTAACTGCTATCGATTCGCAAAGCTTATATGTCGCTGCTAAATCGAGAGCCTTTTTATAAGTATCTGAATACTGTGGGGAAGTCTCTGATATGAATTTTGCTTTGTCATGACCTGAGAAGGAATTAGTAATATTAGCCGTTCCGCTCGTTTCTCCACCAGAACCACCAGTGAAGCTTACTGATTTATCGTCTTTTTTAAATTCTTTTTTTACCTCCCAGTTGGTGTTTTCACTTTTGTGATCCGCATATATATTATGAGTAAAACCGATAGTCGTCTGATCGGTTCTAACATACACATCATCTGATTCTTCAGTAGTTTGCTCTATTTCGATTCCAGTCTCAGCTACAGTTGAGCCGTTTACAGTCACTTTCGATGACGAAAAATAATCACTTTCCCTATCTTCTGGCGGCGTAAAACAAAAGTATCCAACATCTGCCCAGGAGATATCCTTATCTCCAGAGAAAGGAGTGTCGGGATTGTTCTTAATATATTCTTTCATGTCAAGGAAAGCTTTTTTTACATCTTCATTACTTTCGTATCCAACAACTTCTAAGTAACCATTGGTAGTGTTTTTGCTGCCGTTATACGCACCTTTAGCTTTAGGCGCCTGAGCCTCTTTGAAACTCTTGTCTCTTTGGGTTGATACCTGATAGCCTTCTTCTAATGGACTATGCGTCGAAAAACCTAAATTATAGACATACTGCCCTTCTGTACATCCTTTAATCTGTACCGGACCATCAGGGTCAGTATTGTCTGTGTAATGAAAATGTACACCACCACTAGGTAAATCCTTCACGACTTTATACTTCTGCCAAGCCATTCCGAAACATGTATCCCAATAAGCTCCACAACTGCCTCCTCCTGGATCGTGCCCTTCGCCGCCACCGTTTGCAAAAACATTCAAGCTAAAAGCAGATAATACATACAAGCACAATAATATCGTAATTAGTCTAACTTTTTTCATTTCTATCCTCCCGCCTCATACTCACTATTCTTCATTATTCCACTTATTTTATTGTTATACTCTTCATATAACGCTTCGTTATTAGTTTGAGCATAATAATCTCTCAACCCAGAATATAATAGGATTTTATAACCGGAGTTAAGAATCGTATCGTCTATTTCTCCGAGTTGCTCTATAGCTAATTCGGGTTGATTAAATAGTAGTAGAAACCTACCATACTCAATTTTAGCTTCAGATTTCTCAATCTCACTTTCGGCCTCGTTAATAATCTGTTCGTAAAGCTGTTTAGCTTCATCTAAACTCATATTCTCGGCTTTGCGATTAATTTCCTCAAAATCGCCCGAGTGTTTCGACGGGATGGTTGTTTCAGTTGGAGTATCGGGTTCCGTATCGACATCCGCCGACGAAAGTTTAATAATTATTATTCCAACAATTAATCCAATTATTATTAATCCGAGAATAATAAAGATAATTAATAATAGTTTATTTTGTTGCTTAGAATTAGAAGCCCCTATTTTCATATATTAATATTTTACCATAACCGCAATAGGCCTTCAATATTAGTATCTCGGTGCCAACTCAGTTTGGTATACAGATTCAAGTTTTCCAGATCCAGTCGCATCAGCTCTTGGTGCACCCCAAAGGTAAAGTGAAGTATCATAATTTATGATTTCAGCTGGTACACCAGAATTTGCTCCTGTACTTGCACCATAAGTTCGTTGTGCATATAACTTATTAGTAATCACTGTACCATTAATCACTAATTGCTTTGAACGATCTTTGCTATTTACGCTTGGACTGCTACCGGAAGCATCTGCACAGGTTCTTACATTCTCTTCCGCAATTATCACGGCATCAACCCTACCAACGCTACAATCAATGTAAATATTCTTCTTAGCGTAAATAATAATCTTTGGTATTTCTTCTAATGAACTATAGGTCCCATCTGTATCTAGTGCTACTATATCGCCAGTTATTGCAAAATTATTATTACATTTATATACATGTGTCTTCTTCTCACTGAATAAGGTATCAGGATTAATATTACCTAATGAACAAACTCCAGAATGTACCTCATAGTTTCCTGTCTCACTATCTTCATCAGTAAATGCAGAGAGTAGGGCTTCTTTTTCTTCTGATGGGTTCATAGAGTTACTGTTTCCACCTGGTTTAGCTCCTGAAGAACACTTATTGTTCGGCATAGTTAATGGGCTAACAACGCAAAATGCATCGCCAGAATCAGACCCATAATAACTACCGCTTAAACCGTTATAAGTACGGTTATTGGTATTATTGAAGTTCCCAGCTGAACCAGTCGCAGCTCCACTAGCCATACTTACAAGACCATTGGCTACGATATTTTGTTCAACCCATGAGCTAAATATAATATTATCTTTCGCTGTAGCACTAAATGGATCATCATTCAATTCACCATCTACTATATGTTTAACGGCATAAGGAGTAGCAACATTACCTGAAGTATACATACCTGATCCCCAAACTTGTAAGGTTGGTTTCTTAGCAATCTTAGAGCAGGATGGGGCGGAGATGTACCAGGAATCGGCCGCTTCATCCTTCTTCATCGTTGTGTCGCTACCACTACTGGCAGGGTATACCGCCATTATTACGCAATAATAAGTACCCGCCGGAGCGTCGTAAACATTAAAGCTTCCACTTAATGTCACTGAATCACTCGATCCTTTTAAGTTACCATCTGTATTTAGTTTCAAGCCATCATTTTCACCCAGCTTAGTGCAGCCAGTGTATCCACTAAGATCGCAGATATCAGCTGAAGCAGTCCCATCAACAATTCTTGCCGCACCACCATCATTGGAACCGTATGGGTAGGAGGCTACTTGTATTTTAGCGTAGTCTACATTAGTGGCATAGGTTCCTTTAGTAGTAGCATTGTACCTAGTTTCGACATTGACTGTCATTGATTTAATTTGAGCTGCTTCACCAGCGAAAAGAGAGCCATCATTAAGTTCAATGCTAGCAGTAGTATTAAAGTTATATGGAACTAAGACCCTAGCTGAATCAGTGTCAGAATCGCCCTCTGCATTACCGGCTAAATAATCATTAGAGTGGTGACACGTTTCATTACCACAAGCCCAACTATGTGTTCCGTCATTTGTAACCGATGCCTTAATCGGAAAACCGGTATTGCTCGTTTCCTTTAAGGTTTTTCCTACTTTATTGATGCCTTCTCCGTGTTCTATAATGTATTCATCTTTTAAGCTTTTTATTCTCCAATCTCCAGCGGCATAAGTTGCTTTCTTCGGCTGAGGGGCCCTAATATTATTAGTAGTAATTTCCAAATAGCTTTTATCCCAAGCATTGCCATACAATTCGCTCATTGGTGCATAACTATTGTTTGTATTGTTACCACTATGTGGAGCATGCCCACCAGTATTTGCGTCAACTACGCCGATACCAGTTGCATCCATGTTATAAACCCATTGTGCGCCAGGATAAAAACAGTGAATCCAGTTTGTTTTATCTCCAGGCTTCGCGTAGACTCTATCACTCCAATCACCACCAATAGTTGTGTTCTTTACCTTCGAAACAACTGAAGAAGTTCCACTAGTTAAGCTTGAGTTTTTGTAACTATTCGGCGCCCATGCATCGCATTCACCCGGAGTATTGTCGGGGTTTACAACCGTGATTTTTGAACAAGCTTTTGTAATCTCCTTTCCATTCAATGAGAAAGTTTCGCAAAAATCATAAACCCCTTCTTTAATAAACAGGAAACGATAAAAATCTCTCGAAACGTACCATTCATTACCGTCGGTTTTTTTACGACTATTTGCGCTACCGGTACCGGTCGCTCGATATCTAGGGGTTTGACCGCTACCCCTATCTTCAGTAATGTTAATAGTACCACTTTTACTATCTCCGAGCTGGTTCCAAGAATATGAAGAACCTCCTGGCATAGAGATAGTATAACCACTCTGTTTAAAACCATTCTTCTTAGTACCATTTATTGTAACGGTCCTCGTCACTTCCCAGCCAACACTAGATTTAGATTTAGTAGCATAGGCATCGTGTGAAAAAGTTACATAGGCAACGGCGCCGACTTCTATTTCTCTATTTGAAGATCTAGCTGTCTTTGAGTCTTTTACTATTCCCGTCGTGACGGTACCGCTTCCATTCGAGGGGGCTTTCTGGCTAGAACGGTTTGAAACGTTTGAAACAGAATAGTACTCTGGTTGATCTCCGCCAGAACAGAACCAGGATAAGTTACTTTTACTGTTAAAACCCAACGTAAATATCTCTGGCCATTGCTCCTGCGCTTTTTCGTACTCGGCTTGAACCTTTTTAAAGTCTTTTTTCATTTGTTCTTTACCGGTATAATAGTTCATTCCGTTACTACTACTCCAATATATCGAGTCGTAAACACTCTCGTTATTACCGGCCATACCAATCACTCCGACCTGATCGCCTGCTTTATATTTTGTTTTTCCATCGGATAGAGTACCTTCTCTATAAGCGACCATCGCGTACCGCCAATACCCGCCAGCTTCTCCGCATCCAGTAATGGTTGCGCTATGTGCATAAAGATTATTTCCACGATTTCCAAGAATTTCTACTTTATTACTTGTTGTTTTATAGTATCGCCACTCCGCACCAGTACAAGTGTCAAGCGTCCAATTCGGGTTCGCATTGCATCCGTTGAGTCCGCTACCGCCTGCTTGGCCACCTTCATTACCGTCTCCAATTGCCGGTTTAACGATAAAAACACCACTAAAAATAAGTGCTATAAGGGTTATGGCGACTATTCTTTTACTCACCTCCTGCTCCTCCGTTAAAGTATTCTAAATATAATTCCCAGTATTTATCTCTAAATTCCTTAGCTTTTTCATTTTGCCCATTGTGCTCATAAATATCCTCATATGTCGAATATAGTTCTATTATTTCTGGATCTGTTAAATTACCAGAATTCAATAGATCATCCAGCATTTTTATTGCATTATCCAACTGGCCAATATCGCTATAATATTTCACTTTTTCATAATAAACATTCATCCAGACGCTTTTACCTTTATATTCTTCGAGTTTTTTGTCAAAGAGCGCCAAAGCTTCGTCTTCGCTTTCGGTACTATTTACCTGGTCTTGTATTTTTTCTATTATATCCATATTTTCATCAAATTCCTCAGGAGTAATCTCGCTTCTATCTCTAGGTTGACTATTCTTAGGAATAAGAATAATACCCACTACTAAGCCAATTATGATTAATACAAGAACAATAAGTGAAATAATTAATCCCTTATTTCCCTTTTTTGATTTCACCGCACCTTCATTCATATATACCATATTAGCATAACCAAAATTGATTATCAATAATTTTTAAGACTATTTTAAGAATACTATGGTGTTTTATTTTTGGTTGTCTTATTTACAGACCAAGAACTAATGTCGCAGAAACGATCGAGCGCAGTCACAATTCTGACATCATTGCTAAAGGTTTGTACATTTTTATTGTAATAATAAGTTAGATTAGGCTGGTACAAACCGATAGCCGGTACATCAGCGACCCAATAAGCCAAAAACGACTCGTACTTTTTAATTCGCAGGTCATTATCAATCGTATCACGCGCTCCTAGTAGTAAATCATCAACTAACGCGTTACGATAATTCGAAAGATTAAGTCCAGTTGCCGAAGCCTGCGAAGAGTGGTAATACGGTAAAAGATCCGGATCAGACCCTAACTCAATCTCATAAATCAGAATATCATAGTTTCGCTTCGCAATGATATTTGATACGAACTCTTGGCCCTCTTCATAAACGGTCGTAGTTGCATTTATTCCAAGCTCCTTTAGTTCTCGTTCTAGCTCTTCAGATACTTTTGGTAAGAACCCAGTATTAACTGTGACAATACTTAGATCAATTGTTCCTTCGCCGGAGAGTTCCGCGATTGTCGTCTTCGCCGCTTCGGCGTCCTCTTCCGGCAGACTCGGGTAACTAGTTAACTTAATCTGTGAGTTAAGTAAAGGATAATCTAAAGTCGCAGTTTCTGGCGCTTCGTTTCTTATGCTCTCACGATTAATTCCTTGGCGAATCGCCCTTCTTAGAGCAAGACTCCTAGTCGCTCCTCTCGTCGTGTTAAAGAAGATAAACGCACCAGAACTAAGATTCGAATTCTTTCTTAAGAATGCTGAGCTAATTTTATCTTTATCGATTTCCGATAATTCCGCCGTCGCTGTTACCGCGCCGGAATTTAATGCGTTAACAATTTTATCGTTGCTTTCATAGGTGTGGACGGAAAAACCACTAAGTAGAGGCTTGCCTTTATAATAATATGGGTTCGATACTAAATAATAGATTCTCTCTTCAGCTGACGCTCCCGACTGCATTGCGTTAAACGAGAAGGCCCCCGAAGTAATCGGTGATTTCGAAAAACTGTGCTCAATTAAGGTCTTCGGGTCTGCATCACCTAAAACGTGCTTTGGTAAAACTGGAAAATTCAGCGCCGTAATAAAATCTGCATACGCTGACGGTAGAGTAAACACAATTTCGCCAGTTTCTTTTTCAGTAACTACTACGCCTTTTAAGTTACTCTCGTAGACCGAGTTGACCGCCGGGTTTTTAATTAAACCAATCGTAAACAGGACATCTTCATTTGTTAATGCTTCTCCATCCGACCATTTTAGATTATCTCGCATCTTCACCGTCCAAACTTTCCCATCCTCACTTGGCATAATAGATTCAGCTAAACCGATCCCTGCATGGCCGGAATAATCATTCGTTGAAATCGTCGCAAACATCAAGCGACTTAAGACCTTCTCGCTGTTCGTAGTTGCAAAAAGCGGATTCATCGAATTGACTTCGCCAACTGTTGCTTCAGTATAAATTCCACCGGAAGTAAACGCGTTATTTGCGTAAGAATCACCGAACCAAAAAGCCTGCGTTGCCGCGAGCATCACTAACGCAAGCACTAAAAGCACCCATTCTAGAACTAACAATCTAACATTTTCAATATGTGAAAAACGATCAATTAAGTTCTCCTTGATGTGTTCCTTGCTCTCCTCACCGGCTTTTAAGGACACCCGAGAAAACTTGTTAAAAATTTTCTGCCCACGCTTTTTTAGAAAATTTGCCATATTATACTGGTAAGATTAATAATCCTAAAATTGATAAAATGAAAACCACTACGAAGAATATCGTAGTCACGAACAAAGACTTTTCAAGTCCGCGCCTAGTTGTATAGAGTTCGCCAGAGCTTCCTGAGCCCGCCCCAAGCGTCGCTCCACGTTGTTGTAGTAAAATCAAAATGATTGCAAGAATTGCCGAGATAAAAACGAGTGTTTCTAAAAAACTTCCTAATGACATAAAATAACTCCTGCATCTACTTTAACATACTTTTTCTTTTCAGTAAAGAATGGTAAGTAATTGCAAACCGGTGTGACTCCTCGTCAATCCGCGCAATTAAACGCGCAATATGTGAGCTATTTGATAGTTTATAAATCCCGTTAATTGTTACAATTTTGACTTCCGCCGATTTTGAATGGTCGCCTGATTTATCGCGCCCAATTACTGGGATATTGAACGGTTCAACTAATGATAAAATCGCATTTACCTGGGTCTTTCCGCCATCTAAAATAATCAAATCCGGGTAGTCCCATTCTTTATGCTTCAACCTTCTCGTAATTACTTCTTGCATGCTCTTTAGATCGTCGTTAGTCGAAGTACGAATTTTAAACTTTCGATACTCACTTCTCGCTGCCGCACCATTTATAAACACTACCATGCTCCCGACCGTATCTTTTCCGGATTGGTGTGAAATGTCGTAACCTTCAATTCTCCTCGGCGGCTCAGGCAGTTCAAGCAACTCCTGGAGTTCTTTCAAAGCTTTATCAGACGAAATATCTAGAAATTCTTTATCCGAAAAAACAATTCTTTTCTTTAATTCCCTAAGCCCGAATAATTGATCGCGCGCTTCCGCGGCGAGTTCGAAGTTCCCAGCCTTCGCTTCTTCTTTCATCGTTTTCTCGAGTTCTTTTAACAATTTTTCACGATCGCCTTTAAGATAGCGAATTAGTTTCTTTAAATTTCGTTTATAATCCTTCGGTGTTGTTTTTCCGATTTCAATTCCCGGTGTTAACCCAAGGTCGGTATTTAAAGTTTTCTTCCCAGAATAAGGTTTATCATAATACGGAAAAATCCGTCTCAGAATTCTCAGCGCCCTCTCGACCGTCCCTTTCCCATAAAATGGTCCAACATAAGTCGCTTTATCATCCATTGGTGTTCGCGTAAACGAGATGTCCGGCACCTCTTCATTCGTCGATATACGCACATAGCTCACCGCTTTATCATCACGAAGCAGAATATTCCACTTCGGCATATATCTTTTAATCATTTCCGCTTCTAAAAAGAGCGCATCCATTTCGGTGTCAACAACAATCCAATCCGTGTCGAAAATTTCTGCGACTAAAGCTTCGGTTTTCGGATCTTTTTTTGACTTCTGGAAATACTGACGAACTCGGTTTTTAAGAACTGCCGCCTTTCCGACATAAATAATCTCGCCAGCAGCGTTTTTATGAAAATAAACTCCCGGGTCCACCGGGAGTTTACTGAGTTTTTGTTTTAACGCCTCATTCATCTTTTAATTATAGCACACTTTACTTAAAAAGTCAAGTTAGCGTCAATTTACTCTGTTTCCGAATCCGATTCTTCCTCTTCAGCGTCTTCCTCTTCTTCGACTTCTTCTTCCGTGTCATCCTCGATGATTATATCATCAAAACCACCCATCATTCCTTGCATTAATCGTTCGAAATCAGTGTATTCGACCGGTTCCGAAACATCAATGCTCGTCGGATAAGTGAAGGAAAGATCAACAGTTATAGTATACATTCCGTCATCAGACGAAATTCTAGTATATAACCTTGAGAAAGTATTATCTGGATTTACTTCGACGTAGATAGCCGGCATCTTGCTAAGATTATTAACGACGTCGCTTGTCGTAATTTGAGTGGTGTCATCCGACTTCAAGCACTCGCTGATTGCGGTTGCCATCGATGTATTTTGAACTGCATTTGCAAAATTAGTAAACTTCTCCGTGTCAATCATGATTTGACGTAATTGATTTAGTTTACTGCTAACTGGAATGTTTTCTGTTGTAGAAGCGATGAATGGATTATTCTTGTAATACTCGGCTAAACTGTTACTGTTAGTATTCATGTTTTTGACTGCATTAACCATACAAGTAACATCGCTGTCTAAGGTTACGTTGCCGGTCATTTCGCCAGTCGACGCTAACGAAAGCTTAATCCATTGTCCGTCGATCATACCAATGATGCTGTCTATCATACTAGCCGTATCACTTACCACTAAGCTACTCTCTTCTTCTGTGGTAGTAGTTGTCGTAGTCGTCGTCGTCTCAGTTTCGGTTAGACAATTCGTTTCGCCAGTTTCGTCACCAATACAATTAGTTTCGTCTAATAGTTTTTCGGTTTCATCAAGAATCGTCATTTCCTTCTTTTCAACCTTTAGATAAAGATCCTGACTGTCCGCGTAAACTTCACTTAGTCTAAAGGCAGATTCACTAGCATCAGACATCGTTAAAGTGACATCTGCGGTAGTTGAATTAATCATTGAACCAGTTTTAAGCTGCGAGTTTAAAGCGATATCGGCTTTCGAAACTTGCGACGAAGAGTCATTAAACACTACTTCGCTACTACCGTTTACTCCTACATAGGCTGGAACTTTACCGTTTAATAGTTTTTCTACTGCAGTAGAAACTGGATCTTTTGACGAATTCATCATCATGAGAATTGCCGCCACACCACAGCCAACGGCGATAAATAGACAAATCACTAAACCAACAATGAGGCCAGTTTTCTTTTTCTTT
>JAEEGL013169771.1_pt1 | contig 10457 bp, 6 predicted proteins | sample 9134231 | NCBI WGS metagenome assembly JAEEGL01 (sample SAMN16246548, study PRJNA631951) | gut metagenome | biome: gut microbiome; feature: rumen; material: fiber-attached | host: Bos | place: Iran: Karaj | collected 2018-10 | reverse complement strand
TTGGGGATTGGGGATTGGGGATTGGGGATTGGGGTTTGGGCCCAATCCCCAATCCCCAATCCCCAATCCCCAATCCCCCATCCCCAATAAATTTATTAATATCAAAATTTTATATTTTTCCTTAATAAAAATTAATTTTTTTAATTAAATGGGGTTAAAAAGAATAATTTAAAAAAATATATTAACAAAATAATAAATTTTTCCCATATATGGTAAATGGAAAAAAAATTAAATAATCCAATTTTAAATTAATTTTTTTATTTAAAAAAAAAACAACTAAAAAAAAAAAATGAAAAAAGAATTTATTTTCCTAATACTTATATCTATCTTAACAATAAAAATAAATTCAGAATGTCAATTTGAAAACACAGATGATATAAGAAATCCAATAGAATTAGAATTAAATGAATCAAAACCATCATTTCTTCCTTTAGAAATAGTATATGATTTTAACAAATTACATTCTCAAACAAAAAACAATCCAAAAGTAATATCAGAAAGTTATTTAAATACAGTTAAATTATATTTAAAAAAATCAGCAAATTATCTTAAAGAATTATTTATTATGAATGAAAGACATAAAATAAAATTTGAAGAAAAAATAGAAGATTTATGTAATAATACACATATAAATTTTTATTCTAAACAATATAAAAAAGGAATAAATGCAGATTTTTTAATTTATCCATACTTTGATTTTAAAGAAAAAAATCAATTTTCAACAGCAGGAATTTGTGCAATAGAAAAAAAAACTAAACGTCCTATAATAGCATATATAAAATTACGAGTAGGATACAAAGATGAAATATTAATAAAAAATGAAGATTATTTTATTCCTAATATTTTACATCAATTAATTCATATATTAGGATTTAATAAAAAATCAATGGATTATTTTGGATATAATAAAGCTAAAAGAGTGAGTTATATAGTTAAATTAGGTAATAACAATTATTTTTCTACTACTTATAAAGCTACAAAAGCTTTTTCTGTTTTAAGAGGTGCTTATTCTACATATATTGCTTTAAGTAAAAATGAAAATGATTATAATCCTCATTGGAATAAAAGAAGTTTTGTTTTAGATTTAATGAAAATTAATAATTATAGTAATTTACCCTTAACTAGAATAACTATTGGTACTTTATTAGATTCAAATTGGTATTTTCAACGTTATTATAGTAAAAAATGTAATTTATTTATTAAAAGCTTTTTTGGAAATTGTTTATTATTTAATGGAGAATGTATTACTGATAATAATAAATTTGGTTATGTTATTTATTATTTCTATAAAAATGATATGAGATGTGCTATTTTTGATGCTAAAAAAAATATGACTTATGATGATTTAGGATTAGTTGATTATTATAAATTAAAAATTTATTATACTAATGATGCTAATTATAAGTGTCCTATTGATAAAACAAAATATTTAACTGATTTATATAATAAAAATTTCAAAGAAACTTTTGATAAAATTTCTGAACAAAAGATTAATTTATATATTCCTAATAATCATATTTGTAAATGTCCTATGAGAACTGTTTTTTTTAAATATCCTCCTTTTATTCCTTATAAACAAGATTTATCTAAAATAAATTATACCCCTATAACACTAAAAGAAAAAGAATATTTTATAACAGTTCAAGAAAAAACTTATTTATCAACACCATTTTGTGTAAATGAAACATTAAGATATAATAATATAATAAAAGTAAATAATAGTTATATGACAAATTATGTATATGATGAAAAATGTGAATTTTTAGAAACATATAGTAAATATCAAAAATATAATCATCATAAAACATTTTATGTAATTCATAATAAAGAAAGATTATATCAATTATATATGAAACAAAAAGAATTATTTAATGAAGAATATGATTATATGCCAGAATCATATACATTACCAAAAGATAAGAAAATATTTGATGAAAAATTTAAAAACTTTGAATTAACTTTAAATAATATTTACTTAGTAAAACCAACTCAAAATTCTCAAGGAAGAGGAATATATGTATTAGAAAATCCAAAAGAAATAACAGGAGATTGTTTAGTTACAAAATATATTTCAAATCCAGGAACTTTAAAAGGAAGAAAATATGATTTAAGATTATATGTTTTAGTAACAAGTTATGACCCAATAATAATATATTTACATAATAATGGTATTGTTAGAATTGCTAGTGAAGAATATAAATTAGATTTAAAGACTTTAAAAAATTTATGGATTCATTTAACAAATACTTCCTTCAATGAAAAAAATAAAGAAAAATTTGGAAAAAATGAAGATCCAGAAGCAGAGGAAGGAAATGAATGGACAGTAAAAACATTAAAAAAGCATTTATTAAAAAAAGGTAAAAATGTAAAGAAAATATTTGAAGATATAAAAGTAATAATAGCAAAAACAATATTTTCAATAAGAAATACAGAATTAAATTTATTAGGCAATAATTATAATATTTTACATAATACATTATATGAAATATATGGTTTTGATGTATTAATAGATTCAAATGATAAACCTTGGTTAATAGAAGTTAATTATAATCCTTCTTTAGAAAGTTATAGTATGATTGATAAAGTTGTTAAAAGTTCAGTTTATTTAGATATGTATAATATTATTGGTTTAATTCCTTTTTCTCATATTGATGAAAAAACTTTAGATAAAGAATGTGTTTATAAAAATTTGTTGGAACAAATTGTTGAAGAAAGTATTTGTGAATTAAATAGAGCTTTTGGAGGTTTTGAAAGAGTTTTTCCTAAAAAAGATAATGTTGATAAATTAGGAAAATTAGTTGTTAATCCTGGAGAAAGAAATTTAGCTTTGTGGAATAGGATTAAAAATATGGATGATTTTTAAATTTTTTTTTGTTTTTTTACCTGTTTAATAATTTTTTTTCAATTTAATTTAATATTTCAAAATATTGAAATAAAGAATAATTTTTAATCTCTATTTAATTTCTATTTTAAAAAAGTAAAAATATATTTGAATATAAACTTTTATTTAGCTTTTTTTATATTTAAGATAATATACATTCTTTTTCCTATATCATTATTATAATTAGATTTTATTTTCCTTTAATAACTTTATTAAAGATATTTAATAAAGAAGTTTAAATTTTAAATTTAAATTAAAAAAAATGAGTAATTCAAGTAAGATAATATTTAAAATTTTTAGATAATGATTTAAAAGTATTAAATCAAGTTTATGAAAAAATAAATTCAATGAAAATAAAATTTTCAGAAGAATTAAAAAAAGAATTAAATTTAACAGATGATTTATATTCAAATTTATTTCAATTATTAAATAAACAAAGTATATTAGATAATATTTTAGAAAATAAAAGTTTAAAAGAAAATACTTATGAAAAAGTAAAAAATTTAAACAATGAAATATGTAAAAATATATATTTTTCAGGAGGAACAAAAATAGATAAATTATTTCCCAAATTTCAATTTATCGAAGATAAAGGACTTTTAATTCAAAAATTTAAAAACGAAACTTCAATTGAATTTAATTATAAAACAAAGAAAAAAAATATTATTAATTATCAATATCCTGATAATAAAGAAGAACTTGATAATTTATGTAATATTGATCATGAAACTTTTAATTTGTTGTTAGCTTACTATCATTGAAAAATATTATTAATTATATTTTTAAATTATTTTTTTTTAAACATTTAATTCTTATTTTGATTTATTATTCTCCCATTTCTTCTTTTCTTTTATTTAATAAACTTAATATAGTCTTGTTTTTTAAAAACTTAAATTATTTTTCTTTTCTTTTTTTTATTACAATGAACTTTTTTCTTTTCTCTTTTATTATTTATAATAATCTGAATTTTTTTTTTTTGTAAAATTCCACAATAATTCTTATTTCATTTATTAATTAACTTAATTTACGTTATATAGAAAAAAAATAAAAATAATTTAAGATTTTATCTATATAAATAATATATATATATATTTATTAATAATAGATATGCAAATCTATCCCTGTATAGTTTCATTAATAAATTAATTGTTTCAAGGAATGAAATTTATAAAATGAAAATAATAATTTTTTTTACAAAATTAACACTTTTAACTATTTTATCTTTATTCATTATCTTTATACCTTTACAAAAACTAATAATTTTAAACTTTGAATTTTATAAAAATATTCTTTAAATAAGAAGATAGCATAAAAATAAAAAAAACAAAAGAAAATTTATTTTTTTTATTCAGTATCAGTTCTTTTATACAAATTACTATCTTCTTCGACGAGAAATTTTATATCATTAAACAATTCACTTTTTTTATTATTATTTGCAAAAGTAGAAAAAATTTCCAGTCTATTTTTTTCAACCAAAGCTTTAATATTATTAATATTCTCTAATTTGGATAAATTTTGAATAATAGTTAAATAACTAATATTTTTATCATAAGGATTATTTAAAATATTGTTTTTTAATTCATGTGCAAATTGACATCTATTTCCATAAGGACAAAAACCATTTTGATAAAATTGAAAACATTTTTTACTTCTATAAGCAGTTGAATTTGTTACTTTAGATCTTAAATTTTCTTTTCCATGAGCATAAGCACACTAAATTATATATTATATATTTATTCTTACACTATCACCAAATTTACAAAAACCATTTATTTCATAATATTTACAAAGCTCTGTTTTATATTTTATTTTAAAGTCATCTGCTTTACTTTTAAATATTGTTTTTGTCTTTATTTGATTTTTATTTTGATTATTATTATTATTTAAATTAACATTATTTAAGTTATTGTTTGGAGAAATTATTTCATTGTAATCTTCATTACTTGTTGAATCATTTGCTGAATCACTAGATAATTTTCTTATTTTTTTATTTGAAAATTTATTATAGTTTTTATATGATTTATAGTAATTTTCTTCTTTTAAATATACTTTATAATTAGATTTAAAATTTTTTTTGTTTTCATAATTTTTTGGAGATTGTATTAATTTATTAAAGATTTCATTTTCATTATATTTATAATATGGTTTTGGATTGTTGTTATATTTTTGATATGGTTTCTTAAAGTATATTACGTTGGTTGAGTTTTCAGAAGTTTTACTCATCGCTTTTTTTTATTTTTTATTTTTTTAATTAATCCCTATTAATAATTAATGTTAAAAAACGGTTTTTATTTTATGTTAATTATTTAATTAAATGTGATTTTTTTTCTTTTCATCAAATTCTATTTTTTTTATTATTTTTAATTTTATTTATAAAAATTTATTAGATTAAATACTATATGAATTAATTATTTTTATTTTTTGAAAACTTTATTTTAAACATTCAAAATTTGACTATTAAAATAATTTTTTAAATAAGAATTTTCTAACTTTTTAGCATTTTGCTTTTTATTATTAAAGCATTCAATAATTTTATTTAAATTATCTATACTTTTCATTTCCATTTTTTTTCTTTTATACTTTAATAAAATATAACTTGATTTTTTTTCTTGAATCAATTCCATTTCTAAATCCCTAATATAATATTTTTCTTTAATAGTAGCAAAATTAAGTTTAGCAGAAACACAAAATAAAACTAAATTTTCAGTAAAAATACAAATAAAATCATTATTATCAATATTACATAAAAAAATATCAAAATCTTTTTCTTTAACTGAAATAGTACAACCAATATTATAATGATAATAAGTATCTTCACTAATAGGAAATTTCTTTTTAATATTTTCATTTTCTTCATTAAAGAAATTTAATAAATCTCTTATATGAAAATAAGTAAAAAATAAATCTTTTATATTTTGTTCATATTCTTTATTTACTTCTTCATAATTTTCTATTATAACATCACTTCTTTGAATTATTTTTCCTATTAAATCTCTTAAATTTAAATTATTATTATATTCATTCCAAACTTCAATAAATGACACATATATATTTTCATTATCGTTTTTTTCATTTCCTATGAAGTTAATTATACTTGATAAATTAAATAAAAAAGATTTTTTTACTATTTGAATTTGACTTTCATGAAATTTTTCTTTGAAATTCTTATATATTATTTTTATTGTATCTATTGCTATTAATTTTAAATCATTCATAAATTTAGATTTAAGTTCAGAAAATAAAATTCCTGTTAATTGAATTATTAATTGAGTATTAATTATTTTTTCTTTTGTTTCTTTAGGAATAAATTCATTACTTAAAAAAGAATGAACGAAAATATTAATAATAGTAACTTTACCTAAATTATTTCCAGAAATTTTATTATAAGAACATAATTCAATTATTTTTTCAAAGTTATGATTAATTAAAAGAGATTTTTTATTTTCTTTAATTTTTAAAATCATTTTTTGATATTTTGGTATAAAAGCATTTTTTTCAACATCAAATTTATTTTTTTCATCATCTTCAAATATACCAATATTAATTCCAGTAGCTAAAGATAAATCATAATGATATCTTTTTATAGAAACTATATCTGAGCCATCTAAAATTTTTAATAATTCATTTACAAAGAAACTTTCTTCTTTTTCTTTTATATTTATTTTTTCTTCTTTTATTTTTTCATTTATTATTTTTATTTCATTAAAATAGGGAAAATCACTTATTTCAACATTATTATTTGAAATTATTATTGCTTTTATAAATTTTTTACTAAAATGTCTACTTATATAATCTTTAAATTCTACAATATTTATTTTTTTTCCACTTTCTTCTTTGAAATTTCTATAATAATCATAATCATAATTTTTAGTATAATTTGGAACTTCTTCTGTAAATCTTAAAATACCTTTTGATAATTTTTCTAAACTTATTATATTAACTAACATTTCAGTAAATTCTTTATCATTTATATAAAAAATCATTTCTGTTATTATAAATAAGAACATAAATTTTTTTATATCTGCCATTAAAACTGGCATAATTAAATAATAAAAAAGGGAATTTATTAAAATTTTATTTATTCTTGTTCCTTTAAACACATTTAATATATCATTAATATATAAAATATCATTTATTATATCATCACTTGCATCTTTAATATAATCTATATTTTTATTTTCTTTTGTTAATATTAATATTTCTTCTCTTAATTTACATGCTATAAAGGTAAAATATTCAATGTTAGGTAAAGAAATTAAATAATATTCTTCAAAAAGTTTACAATGAATTTTTCCTATTGTTAAAAAAATATTTCTAACTACATTAATAATCATATTGTCATTATAATTATATAAACTTAAAGCATTTTCTAATAATTTAAAAGTATTATTGTAACTATTATAAAAAAATTCAATGTTATCTATATTTAATTTTAAAGAAAGAGATTTTAAAAAATTTGTATAATAAGATAAAAAATCATAATTAATTGAAATGTTAAAAATATATGATTTAATATCAATTATTCTATTTAAGTAATTTTTACTAAAAATAAAATTTAAAATATAACTATTTGATAAAGAAAGAATTAACATTGAAAAAGATTTTATTATTTGAAATCTAACATCATAATTTTCAACATAAATAGCAAGATAAGTTAAATCATCTATTATACTATTTTTACAAAAAGATTCAAAAATTTCAACATTATTATCATGATCACATTCAATTAAAGTATTTACTATTTTTTGAATTAATTCTAAGCATTCATTAACATGTTCTTCATTATCTTTAAAATAATCTTTTTCATGATAAGAAATTAATATTTCTTTATATTCATCCATCATCATCCTTAAAGCAAATAAAAAAATAAAAAATAAAAAAAAATTCAAAAAAAAAATTAAATAAATAATTAATTTATGAAATATCTCTTCTTCGTATATTTAATATTAAAAACCTTAACAGAGGATGAAGATATATATTTTGCTTTACATCACTTTCGTCATGGAATAAGAAGTCCATTATCATTAAATGAAGAAAACAAAGATATATTTGGAAATGAATGGTCAAATGGACCTGGAGAATTAACATTAAGTGGAATTAGACAACATTATTTAATTGGAATAAGAAATAAGAACAGATATAAAAATTTATTAGATTTTGAATATAAATCAAAAGAAATATTAGTTTATTCAACAAATTTAAATAGAACTATAATGTCAGCTCAAGCTCAATTATCAGGAATGTATAATAATATTCATTATGATTTTAAATTAATTAAAGGAGAAAATAAATTACCTTATAATGTAAGAAATATTTCTTATGATGAAAATTTTAATTATTATCCAGTTCCAATACATACTTATGAAGAAAGGAGAATTAATAACAAAATTAAAATGGTTAAAGTTATGAATTATCTTTGGAGAAACAATTGTAAGAGAAATTTAGAAAAAGTAAAAAAAAATATGAATAATAAAATATTAACAGAGAATAAAGTAAATTATATGTTAGAAAAATATTATAATAAAATAAATAAATCCACATCAATAGAAGAGAATTTCCAAAATATATTCAGATTTTGTGATGCCATAATTTCAAATTATTATGAGAAAAGAATAGTAGAAGAATATAAAGATAATATAGAAGAAGTGAAAAAAGATTGTTTTGATTTTGAATCTTTTAAACAAATAGAAATAGAACAAAGTTATTATGCAAAAGATTCAGGAATATATACAATGAGTTTAATGATAGAAAATATATTAAATTGGATGGAATATAGAGTTAAATATAATACTTTAAATGAAACTTCTGGTTTTCCTAAATATGTTATGTATAGTGGACATGATACTACTTTAATTGCTATGCAAAGGTATTTAAAAGATAGTTTAAATATTAATTTTAATTATACTCCTTTTGCTTCTTCTCAATATTTTGAATTAAAAAAAAATAATAATAATAATCTTTTCTTTGTTGAAATTTATTATAATAATGAAAAAGTTTATAGAGATGAATTCAGTGAATTTGAAAAAAAAGTTAAAAAAATTTTAATCCCTAATTTAAATGTTGCTTATTATTGTGAAGGTATTAATTATGATGATAAAATTTCTATTTTTTTAATTTGTCTTTTTGTTTTTCTTTTTATTGTTTCAGTAAGTTTGATTAATTTATTTATGCAAAAATTAAAAGGGATTAAAAACTATAATCAAGGAGTTATTGTTGGAAATTCTGTTTGAAATTACTTTTTTTTTGAATTATATTTTTTTTATTTTTTTCCTTTTGTTTAGTAAGTGTATTTAAAGTTAAGATTTAATTTATTTTTCTAATTTTTTGCTTATTTAATCCATTTGAATTATTATTTAAAAAAAAAAAAAAAAAACCAATTTAAACATAATGAAAAAAAAAATAAATAAAATCAAATAAAAATCCATTAAGCTTTAGTAAAATTACTATTAGTATTATTAAACAAGTTATTAAAATTATTATTATTAACTTCATTTTCGAATTTTTCAAAGAAATACAATTTCATAACAAAAAAGAGAGTTCCTTGAGCACAAACAATGACAAAGATAATAATAATTCTCATTTTATCGACATACTTTCCCATTTCTTTCCAAAAATTAACAATAATAAAACTAGTACTTGAGAAAGAAGCATAAAGAAGGAAAATCCATTGAAAAAAATTAATTCCAAATCCACAGAAAAAAACAAGAGGAATATAAATAGTGAAAGAATATCCATAAATACATAAAATAGATATATATGAATTATTACTTCCAAAACATTTCATAATAATAACAATAATTAAAGGAATAATAAATCCAATTGAATAAATAATTGAAGCTGAAATTGGAATGAAATTTTCAAAAAAATTTATTATTTCTTTTCCTTGGAAATAACGAGATAAACTTCCTGATGATGCTATTATAAATATTAAACATGTATATATCCAAAATGGACCATATAAATCTGGAGTATTTGTTGATATTTCATAAAATTTGGAATTAAAAGGTATTAAGGAATATAATAAACGTATTATTACATCTTTTGTTGTTACATCAAAATATGGTTTTAAATAACTTTTTTTTTAGAGTTTTATAATTTTGAAGTTATTTAAATTTATTTTACCCTATGCAAAATATATATTTTTCTAAGTAACTTTGAGATACTTGCTCGCTTGCTTTGTTTAATAGTGTTGTTGCTAGGTTCATTTTCTATATTTTTATATAATATTATATTTAGTTTAATTAGGTTTTTACCATTTGATGCATTGGGTCATATTCATTTGACATATTTTTTTATATAAAATTTCCTTTTTATTTTTTTTTATTTATTTTTCTTGTTAATTCTTATTTAATAATAAAAATAATAAACTTTTGCAACAAAAATGATTTAAATAGGTAAAACAAATAAAAATTAATACAGTAGAAGAATATTTTATAAATTATAAACAGATAAAATTTAAATGATACTATTCCTTACATGGAGAAAATATTATTTAAAATGTAAAAATACTATATTATAATAATAAAAAGTTAAATTAGAAAAAGTTTCATAAATTTATAGAGTACCTAATTATTTT
>JAEEGL012848460.1_pt1 | contig 10457 bp, 9 predicted proteins | sample 9134231 | NCBI WGS metagenome assembly JAEEGL01 (sample SAMN16246548, study PRJNA631951) | gut metagenome | biome: gut microbiome; feature: rumen; material: fiber-attached | host: Bos | place: Iran: Karaj | collected 2018-10 | reverse complement strand
GCCTTTCGCTGAAGGAGCAGGGTATCTTCGCCCTGTATCCCGAGGAGAAGAAGCGCTGGTACGCCAAAGCCCCCGTGTTCTCGTTCGCGAAGATCCGCGGGCTCGACGCCTACCTCTCGCCCGAGATGAAGTCGACCGGCGAGGCCATCGGCTACGACGACAAGCTCTACCGCGCCATGTTCAAGTCGCTGACGGCCAGCGGCATGAAGCTCAAGGGCTACGGCACCGTGCTCGTCACCGTCGCCTCGGAGGACAAGCAGGAGGCGCTGCCGCTGATCCGCCGCTTCTACGACATGGGCTTCAACATCGAGGCCACGGCAGGCACCGCCGCCTTCCTCAAGGAGCACGGTATCCGCACCCGCGTGCGCGGCAAGCTGAGCGAGGGCAGCGAGGAGATCCTCGACTCGATCCGCGCCGGCTACGTCAGCTATGTCATCAACACCCGCGCCATCGCCTCCGGCGTCCACTATCAGGACGGCGAGGCCATCCGCCGCTGCGCGGTGGAGAACGGCGTGACGATCTTCACCAGCCTCGACACCGTGCGCATCGTGCTCGACGTGCTGGAGGAGATCACGATCGGCGTCTCGACGATCGACGCGTAGGAGAATTGCATGAAACAGTGTTTTTACGAGGTGGCCTCCAACAGGAGGCTCGCCCCCGACACATACGAAATGGTGCTGCTGGGGGACATGTCGCCCCTCAGCCGCCCCGGCCAGTTCATCAACATCGCGCTCGACGGCCTCTACCTGCGCCGACCGATCAGCGTCTGCCACTATGAAAACGGCCGCCTGACGATCATCTACAAGGTCGTGGGGAAGGGCACGCGGCAGATGAGCGCGCTGGCGCCCGGCGCGGTGCTCGACGTCCTCTCCGGCCTCGGCAACGGCTTCGATACGGAGGCGGCCGCCGGGCACAGGATCGCCGTCGTGGGCGGCGGCGTCGGCGTCCCGCCGATGTACGGCGTGGCCCGCGAGCTGATCGCGGCGGGGCAGGACGTCACCGCGATCCTCGGCTTCCAGACGAAGGACGCCGCGTTCTATCTCGACGAGTTCAGAGCCCTCGGCTGCCGCGTGGTCGTCACCACCGACGACGGCACGCTGGGGATCAAGGGCTTCGTCACCGACGGACTCAAGCAGACCGACTGCGACTATTATCTCGCCTGCGGCCCGCAGCCGATGCTGAGGAGCCTGCACCGCACCGGCCTGCCCGGCCAGCTCTCGTTCGAGGAGCGCATGGGCTGCGGCTTCGGCGCCTGCATGGGCTGCACCTGTCATACGCTCGTCGGCACCAAGCGCGTGTGCAAGGACGGGCCCGTGTTCAAGAGCGAGGAGGTGACGTTCGATGTCAAATGACCGCCTGACCACCGTGCTCAGCGGCATCACGCTCAAGAACCCCGTGATCCCCGCCAGCGGCACGTTCGGCTTCGGCTACGAGATGGCCGAGTTCTATGACCTCAACGTCCTCGGCGGCATCAGCCTCAAGGGCACGACCGGGGAGGAGCGCTTCGGCAACCCCACGCCGCGCATCGCCGAGTGCGAACGCGGGATGCTCAACGCCATCGGCCTGCAGAACCCCGGCGTCGAGGCCGTCGTCGCCCGCGAGCTGCCCAGGGTGCGCGCGCTGTATGACGGCGTGCTGCTGGCCAACATCTCCGGCTTCTCGGTGGAGGAGTACGTCAAGGTCGCCTCGCTGTTCGACGCGGCCGAGGGGATCGACATCCTCGAGATCAACATAAGCTGCCCCAACGTGCGCCACGGCGGCATGGCCTTCGGCACCGACCCCGGCGCGGCCCGCGCCGTCACCGAGGCGGTCAAGGCCGTGACGCACAAGCCCGTCTATATGAAGCTCTCGCCCAACGTCACCGATATCGTCGCCATCGCCAGGGCCTGCGAGCAGGGCGGGGCCGACGGCATCACCCTGATCAACACGCTGCTGGGCATGGTCATCGACCCGCGCACGGGCCGCCCGATCGTCAGCACCAAGATGTCGGGCTTCTCCGGCCCGGCCATCAAGCCGGTGGCGCTGCGCATGGTCTATCAGGTGGCCGGCGCCGTCGCTCTGCCCGTCATCGGCGTCGGCGGCATCGCCACGGCGGACGACGTCATCGAGTTCATGTCGGCCGGCGCCTCGGCGGTGCAGGTCGGCGCGCAGAACCTCGTCGACCCGTTCGCCTGTCCGCGCATCATCGAAGACCTGCCCAAAAAGATGGACGAATACGGCATCGCCAAGCTCAGCGACATCATCGGAAGGAGTCTGACACTATGAACAGAGACGTCATCATCGCCTGTGATTTCAAGGACCGCGCCGACACGATGGCTTTTCTCGATCAGTTCAAGGAGGAAAAGCCCTTTGTCAAGATCGGCATGGAGCTCTTCTACGGCGAAGGACCCGACATCGTGCGCGAGATCAAGGCGCGCGGCCACAGGATCTTCCTCGACCTCAAGCTGCACGACATCCCCAACACCGTCAATAAGGCCATGAAGAACCTCGGCCGCCTCGGCGTCGACATGACGAACGTCCACGCCGCCGGCACGATCGACATGATGCGCGCCGGGCTCGAGGGCCTCAGGGAGGGCTCGGCCGGGCAGGAGGCGATCCTGATCGCCGTCACCCAGCTCACCAGCACCTCGCAGGAGCGCATGCAGCGCGAGCTGCTGATCAACGCCACGATGGAGGAGACCGTGGCCCATTACGCCCGCAACGCCAAAGAGGCCGGGCTGCACGGCGTCGTCTGCTCGCCGCTCGAGGCCGCGCTGGTCAAGAACGCCTGCGGAAGGGATTTCATCACCGTCACGCCGGGCATCCGCTATCCCGACGGCGAGCTGGGCGACCAGTCGCGCGTGATGACGCCCGCCAAGGCGCGCGAGACCGGCACCGAGTTCATCGTCGTCGGCCGCCCGATCACCAAGGCGCCCGACGTCGTCGCCGCGTACAGGCGCGTGTGTAATGATTTTCTTAAATAGCAAGGAGAATAGAGAAGAATGGAAAAGAAAGTCGCAAAGCTGCTGATGGACATCAAAGCAGTCTTCCTCCGCCCCAACGATCCCTTCACCTGGGCCAGCGGCATCAAATCGCCGATCTACTGCGACAACCGCCTGACGCTCTCGTACCCCGACGTGCGCGACGTGATCGAGCAGGGCCTCGCAGACAACATCAAAAAGTATTACCCCGAGGCCGAGGCCATCGCCGGCACCTCGACGGCCGGCATCGCCCACGCGGCGCTGGTGGCCAACATCCTGCACCTGCCGATGGCCTACGTCCGCGCCTCCGCCAAGGATCACGGCCGCAACAACCAGATCGAGGGCAAGATCGACCCGGGCCAGAAGGTCGTCGTCATCGAGGACCTGATCTCCACTGCCGGCTCCGTCATCGACGTCGTCAACGTCCTGCGCGAGCAGGGGGCCGAGGTGCTGGGCATCGCCTCGATCTTCACCTACGGCATGCAGAAGGGCCTCGACCGCCTCGCCGCCGCCAACGTGAAGAACGTCTCGCTGTCGAATTACAACGCCCTCGTCGCCGTCGCGCACGAGACCGGCTATATCGCGGAAAGCGACATCAAAAAGCTGGAGGCCTTCCAGAAGAACCCCTCGGACGAGAGCTGGCAACTTCTGTAAGCATGGTGACGCTTTGTCAACACGCTCAGGCGGGCAGTTTTGCCCGCCTTTTTTATTTTCCCCTTAAAGATCGATTAAACTTGGACAATCCCCTCGACAAAGCGCGGCGCGTCGTGCTATACTGTGATAAACACATGATCCTTTTCTTTATATACGGAGGTCCTCACAGTGAAACAGAACAAAGGCATCCCCTGGTGGATCGTCATTTTGAGCTATATCTTCTTCTGGCCCGCCGGCGTGGCGATGACCATGATCAACATTTTCGGCAGCGGTGAGCCGGGTCAGGCCGGCCGGCCCGGCCGTACCCGCGTGCGCAACGCCGGCTACTCGTTTGAGAATCCCCCGGTCGAGACGCCCTACCGCAGCTCCGACGACGAGATCGGCGGCCGCCTGCGCCCGGCGGCGGAGTTCCGCAAGACCATGCGCGAGAGCGTCGACGAGCTGGAGAAAAAGCCCCGGGAGAAGGGCCGCATCCTGCGCTCGATCGGCATCGCGCTGGGCATCGTGGGCATGATGGCCAGCACCGCCACGTTCTTCGGCGGCCTGAACGACAGCGACGGCTTCTTCCACTCGCTGATGACGGCCAGCATCGTGTTCAGCAGCATCGGCGCGCCCGGCCTGGCGCTGGCCTTCTGGGGCAATTCGATCCTCGGCAAGAGCCGCCGCTATCGCCAGTACGCCCAGATGATCGGCCAGAGCAAGGAGGTCTCGATCGACCGTCTGGCCGGCGCGATGGGCGTCAGCTACGACAAGGCCTGCTCCGACCTGGCCGCGATGGTCGGCAGCGGCTATCTCGAGGGCTATTACCTCGACAACGAGCGCCGCGTCGTCGCCACCGGCAAGCTGGGCGGCGAGCGCAGCACAACGTCGTCTTATTACGATCAGTCCGCCGTCGGCGGCCAGCCGGGCGGCGAGCGCACCGAAAAGCCCAAGAGCGAGCTCAGCCCCGCCGACCGCATGCGCATGATCAACGGCGAGATCGTCCATCCCGAGGTGTCGAAGAAGATCATGCGCCTCGAGACGCTGACGCGCCGCATCTACAGCTACACCGAGATGTACCCCGACAAGGAGAAGAACGCCCGCAGCTTCAAGGAGCGCTATCTGCCCAAGACGCTCAGCATCCTCGAGAGCTACGCCCGCTTCGAACAGTCGGGCAGCAGCGGCGAGAACGTCCGCGCCGCCATGCAGGACGTCGAGGCCGTGCTCGACGTGCTGATCGGCTGCTTCGAAAAGCAGCTCGACATGCTGTATATGGACGAGGCGCTCAACGTCACCACCGACATCGAGGTGCTCGAGCGCATGATGTCGGGCGACGGCCTCAAGGACAGCCCCTTCGCCGCGCTCTACCGTGAGCAGGCGCAGGAGGAGTAGACAAGAAAAAAAGCACATGCAAAAAGACCGCCGGACGGCGGTCTTTTTTTGCTCTTGAGGGATGGTTGATGGCTACTGCCTGACGTACGCCTCGCGGATCGCGCCGATGTAGATGCGGTGCAGGTCGTCGGGGGCGACGTTCGCGTAGTTGAAGGGCTTGGCGTCCTTCATGATGCGCTCGGGCACGCGCGCGGGGTCGAACTGATGGTCATAGAGCTTGTCGATCACCAGCACGGCGCTGGCCTCGGCGAAGGCCGTCAGCCCGCCGTCCAGCTCCACGGGCGTCAGCCCGCAGCCGCTCATCTTGTCGACGTCGCGGCCCGAGGCGGAGCCGAGATAGCCCAGCTCCTTCCTGTACGCGCCAGCGTCAAAGAGGCAGACCGTATAGCTGTCGCTGCGCTCCATAAAGCTGTAGGTGTAGCGCGCCGGACGCACGAACACCGTGCAGATCGGCAGGTTCCACAGCTCGCCGAGCTGGCCCCACGAGATGGTCATCGTGTTCCACTTCTCGCGGTCGCCCGCCGTCAGCAGCGCCCAGCCGCGGTTGAACAGCGCGATGGCGTTCCCCGGCAGCTCCTCGGGGTGGACTTTGACAAAACCGTTCATTGTATCTTCCTCCCATGATATAAAAATTACCGCTCCGGGTGGATCTATTCCGTCATGCGCAGGCGCATCTCGGCCCACTGATCCTTGGTGATCGTCACGCTGCGCGGCTTGCTGCCCTCGAAGGGCCCGACGATGCCGCGCTCCTCCATGATGTCGATCAGGCGGGCGGCGCGGGCGTAGCCCAGCTTGAGGCGGCGCTGCAGCAGCGAGGTCGAGGCTTCGCCGCGCTCCACGACGACCGAAATGGCGTCGAGCAGCATCGGATCGTCGGCCTCCTCGCCGTCGTCGTCGCGCCCGCCGGAGCTGTCGCCGTTCTTGGCCTCGGCTGCGCGCTCGATGTGGTCGAGGATCTCCTGGCTGTATTCGGGCGAGCCCGTGGTCTTGACGAAGTCGATGACGGACTCGACCTCCTTCGAGCTGATGAAGCAGCCCTGCACGCGCACCGGCTTGCCCGCGCCCAGCGGGTTGTACAGCATGTCGCCGCGGCCGATCAGCTTCTCGGCGCCGTTCTGGTCGAGGATGATGCGCGACTCGATCTGCGACGCCACGGCGAAGGCGATGCGCGAGGGGATGTTGGCCTTCATCAGGCCGGTGATGACGTCGGCCGAGGGGCGCTGGGTGGCGATGACCAGATGCATGCCGGCGGCGCGGGCCATCTGCGCGATGCGGGCGACGGATTCTTCGACCTCGCGCGCGGCGACGAACATCAGGTCGGCCAGCTCGTCGATGATGATGACGATCTGCGGCAGCGTCTCGCCCTCGCCGCGGCGCTTGATCTCCTCGTTGTAGGCCTCGAGGCTGCGCACGTTGAGGTCGCGCAGCAGCTTGTAGCGCCGCATCATCTCGCCGACGGCCCAGTTGAGGGCGCCGGCGGCCTTTTTCGGGTCGGTGACCACGGGGATCAGCAGGTGCGGCACGCCGTTGTACATGCCGAGCTCGATCATCTTGGGGTCGACCATGATCAGCCGCACCTCCTGCGGGGAGGACTTGTAGATCAGGCTGACGATCAGCGAGTTGATGCACACCGATTTGCCCGAGCCCGTGGTGCCGGCGATCAGCATGTGCGGCATCTTGGCGATGTCGCCCACCACGCACTGACCGGCGATGTCCTTGCCGACGGCGAAGGCCAGCTTGCTCTTGGCCGAGGAGAAGGCCTTGTTCTGCAGCACGTCGCGCAGGCTGACGACCTCCTGCACGTCGTTGGGCACCTCGATGCCCACGGAATTGTTGGACGGGATCGGCGCGATGCGCACCGCCGCCGCGCCCAGCGCCAGCGCGATATCGTCGGACAGGCTCGTCACGCGGGCGAACTTGATGCCGCGCTGGAGCTGCAGCTCATAGCGCGTCACGGTCGGGCCCTTGGTCACGTTGACGATCGTCGACTCGACGTTGAAGCTGCGCAGCGTGTCGACCAGCCGTTCGGCGCAGCGCACGATGCTCTCGTGATCCGCGCCCATGCCCGGGTCGCCCGGGGCCAGCAGCGACAGGGGGGGATAGATGTACTTGCCGGTGTCCGGCTTGCTCGCGGCGCTCTCGATGATGCCGCTGACGTCGTGCGCCTCGGCGGCCTTTTCATGCGCCTCGCCGGCGGCCTCGCGCTTCTCGTCGAGCGACAGCTCGGCCGGCGGGGGATTGTCCTCGGTGAAGATATCGAAATCGACCTTGCCCAGCGCCACGCGCATCGCGGGGTCCTTGCCGTCGTCCTTGGCGGCGTAGAGATCCTCCCACGGGGCGATCGGATCCGTGCCGTCGTCGGGCAGCGGCTCCGTGCTGCGGAATTCCTCGGTGATCTTGTCGATGTCATAGACCTCCGGCTCGAACGGGTCGGCCGGGTCGAACGGCGGCGCCTCCTCCACCGAGAAGGTCGGCGTCACGGGGGCGGTGGGATCCTTGCGCGTCTTTTTGGGCTTGTCCTCCTGCTTGACGGGCGTCTCAGGCCTGTCCTTGCGGAAGAAATCGACGAACACGCCCCTGAACGGGTGGTCCGGCGTGTCGGGGACGTTTTTCGCCGCGGGCTTGACCGGCTTTTCCGGCTTGACCGGCTTCTTCTCCTCCGGCGGATACTCCACCAGCACGCCGCTCACCTCGCGGGTGCGCGCGCTGCGGCGCGCAGGCAGCGCGGCGGGCGTCGGCTCCTCCTCCTCGGGGGCGGGCGTCAGGCGCTCGAGCAGCGTCTTGGGGTTGATGTTGGCTGCGGTGAACAGGCACACCGCCAGCATGCCCAGGCAGAGGATCGCGCCGCCGACCGGCGACAGCGCCGAGGCCAGCACGCGGCCCAGACTGCCGGCGATCAGACCGCCGGACGTCATCTCGCGGCCCGTCCAGCTCAGCAGGCGGAAGCCCTCGATCCCGGCGGGATAGACGGTCTTGTCGCGCACGATGTGGCCCATCGCGCCGAACAGCACCGGCAGCAGGAACAGCGCGGCCTCGCGCAGGCGCACCTTGCCGCGCCGGTGGGGGATCAGCACCATCGCCGCCAGCACCAGCGTCAGCGGCAGGATGTAATAGCCGAAGCCGAGGAACGAGCCGAACAGATAGCGGTACCAGTCGATCAGGAAGCCGCTGACGCTGAACATGCTCAGCACGCCGATGAACGCCAGGAACAGATAGACGCCGGCGCGGACCGTGCGGCAGGCGGCGCGCTTCTGCGCCGCCGTGGCCTTGCCGGTTTTGGTTTTGGTGTTGGCGCGCTTGGCGCGGTTTTTTGGCTTGGAGGCACTCGATCTCTTCTCACTCATGCGATCACCCCTTGATCAAGGACAAGGCCACCGTCAGCGCGCCGACGGCGGCGCAGTAGACGGCGAACCAGCGGAAGCTGCCGTTCTTCATCAGCAGCCGCACCAGCCGGATGGCCAGCCAGCCGCTGACGAGCGCTGCGAGGAACCCCGCCAGATAGGGCAGGGGGGCGGCTGTGAAGCGCCCCTCCTCCAGCATGTCGGGCAGCTTGAAGACGAACGACCCGGCGACGGCCGGGATAGACAGCAGAAAGGCAAAGCGCACCGCGAAGTCGCGCCGCAGGCCGCAGAACAGCCCGGCGGAGATCGTGGTGCCCGAGCGCGACACGCCCGGCAGCACAGCGAAGAGCTGCAGCAGGCCGACCTTCACCGCGTCGGAGAACGGCGCGTCGGAGGCGGTCTTCGTCCCGCCGCCGCACCTCGTCTCGGCGAACCACAGCAGGCAGGCCGTGACCATCAGGCCGACGCCGACGTACAGCGTCCTGCCGAAAAACGACTCGGCCAGCTTGTCGAGCACCGCGCCGACGGCCAGCGGCAGCGTGGCCAGGAAGAGCATCACGGTGAGCCTCCGGTCGAACATGCCCCGCGTGCGGAAGCCGTCGAACAGCAGCCCCAGCGCGCCGCGGATCAGCCGCACGACGTCGCGGCGGAACGCCAGGATCACCGCCAGCAGCGACCCCAGATGAACGACGACCGTGAACGTCACGTCGCCCGGCAGATCCATCAGCGCCGAAGCCAGCGCCAGATGGCCCGACGACGACACCGGCAGGAACTCGGTCAGCCCCTGCAGGGCGCCCAGCAATACGGCTTGCAGAACAGTCATGTCACACCTCTATATCATATCACGTTTGAACGCTTTTTTCCACAGCAAAAGGGCGAAAAGCCCGCAGCACGTGCCGATCACCGCGCCGGCCAGCACGTCGGTGGGGTAGTGCACGCCCAGATACAGGCGCGACAGGCCCACGATCGCCGCCAGCGTCAGCGCCGAGAGATGCGCCTTCTGTCCCAGCAGCGAGATGGGCGCGGCGAAGGCGAAGGCCACGGCGGTGTGGCCCGAGGGGAAGGAAAAGTCGTGCTGCAATGCGCCCAGCGCCGTCAGCGCGGCGCTGAGGTCATAGGGCCGGATGCGCGCCACGCACGGCTTGATGAGGATGTTGACGGTCAGCAGGTCGAGCAGCAGCGATGTGGCGCAGACGAGACCCACCTTGCGCGTGGGCTTGTAGAGAAGCAGCAGCAGCGTCAGCACGATGAACAGCTCGCCGTGCGCCGCGGCAGCCCCCAGCGGGACGGCAATGGCGCTGCACAGCGGGTTGCGCAGCGACTGGAACCACATCAGGATCGGCAGCTCGGCCGAGGAAAGGGATAAAAGCATAGAATCCTCCCGAAAGAGAAGTACAGACGCACGCGGCGGCGGAGCGTCGAAAAGTCGATTTGGGGAAAACGATCTTTTGCCTGTCTTTTCTTATCGGCGCGTAGCGCCGTAACAAATTTGTATTTTGGACGGACATGTGCCGACCAAAATACACCATCCGCGCCGCAAACGTGCAAGCGCCAGCGAGTGCGCTGCAGCGGCGCGGCCCGAGCGGGCAGACGCTCTTCTGCCCGCGGGCCCGTACTTGGGACGAAAAACGAAGTTTTTCGTCCAGTGGAACGGCGGCGCAGGCGAGCCTGCGCCGCCGGGCGTGAAAGCGCGTTTACTTGTGCGCCTTGAGATAATTGACGCAGAGGCTGCAGAACGTGGCGACGCCGTAGGGCATGCAGTGGGCGTCGAAGTGGATCGCGGGGTTGTGCGCGCCGTAGATGTAGCCGTCGGCGGGCACGCCGGCGCCCAATGTCATGATCACTGAAGGCACGCGGTTGGCGATCCAGGCGTAGTCCTCGGAGCCGAACGACAGCGGCTCGGCGGCCGTGAAGTAGTTGTCGCCCACGACGTCGAGCACCCAGGGCTTCATCTCCAGCGACAGCGGCACGTCGTTGAGCACGGGCGGGACGGCGTTGTCGCCGTAGTCGACCGTCGCCTCGCACTTCATCGTGCGGCACGTCTCCTCCATGATCTGTTTGAAGCGGTCGCGGCACAGCGCGCGCGTCACGTTGGAGAAGGTGCGGATCGTGCCGTGCAACTCGACCTCGT
>JAEEGL012765522.1_pt1 | contig 10457 bp, 9 predicted proteins | sample 9134231 | NCBI WGS metagenome assembly JAEEGL01 (sample SAMN16246548, study PRJNA631951) | gut metagenome | biome: gut microbiome; feature: rumen; material: fiber-attached | host: Bos | place: Iran: Karaj | collected 2018-10 | reverse complement strand
GTCGCTCTCTTCCTCATTCTTGTATTTTTGTGCAAACCATTCGGTACCATTGGGATACTTTGCAAGCGGCTGCTCGTACTCATTTCCTGCGGTATTTAAATGAGGCACCTGAACGGACTTGTAAAAACCATCCTCATCCGTTCTTGCAGAGGTAAATCTGTTCACCATATATTGATCCTCAAAAGGTGAAGGGAAAATATTTTCAGCAGCATACAGGTTGTCCTTAACGGTTATGTGGTTATAAACCCCTTCGAAAGATATTGAATGGTCGGCACCCATAATGCAGTCTTCGGTAATAGTTTTTGCACTATCCAGATACTCTGAACCGCTTATTGTGCCGGCGCTGTTAAAGTAATTCACATAGAGCCTGTTATTAGGCTCGAGATATTGGTAATCAATAAAATAAATCTTATCCGCTATCTGCATACAAGTGAAACCGAGATAGCGGCTTATTTCGCTCAAAATGTCCTGACATTTCCATTTCTCATCCACATCGTTAGCAACAAAATTGTGTTCGCTTATAACCATGTGCTGCGGCAGCAGAACCACGTTGTTCACTCTCTTGCTCCTCGTCCAATAAAACCCCTGAACAAGCCCCATTTTTTCAATGCAGGAAAGAATTATGTCCTTTACATTGACTATCCCCCCGTCATTGAGATATTCGTAATCCACATATTGCAACGAGGAAAGACAGTCGGCTGCTTCGAGCGAGAAAGTTTCATAACAGTGAGTGTACCCGGCGTCATATGTACGAGGGGTGAGGTATCCAATCCACTTGATTACCCCGCTCGGGTTATCAGTAATATCCCGCAGTTCCACTATGGTACCCTGAGCGCAAGAGGAAAGTGCGTCAGCGAGATAATCGTCATACACAATGTTGATCGTCGCAACAGAAGTCCTTATCGGATCAAATGGAGTATTGCTTGTATTCCACTGGCTTGTGAAAGGATTTGTTGCTGCGAGAGGTATCTCTGTATAGTTAGGATCTCTTGTGTCCGTGATTATATTTACTCTGTACTGTTTGCCTTGAAGACTGCAGAAATAGCCGACATAATTGCTCATAATGAAATTTTTATAGTAAAAGGGGAATAACGGCAAGACACATTGAAAAAATAAAAAAGGGCTAATTATTAGCCCTTCATTTTCATATCATAGTTTCTGAGCACTCCCTTCAACCTATCGCCACGGATTTCAAACTCAACCTTTCCTCCCATTCCTCCGTTGTTAATCATATTGAAGAGTTTGGACTGTTGCCCACGGTTCAGTATCATTTCACCTGAGTTCACTCTCGCAAGTTGGTTATCCCCGCTGTAAGAGTTTCCGCCGACAATACCGCCGTTAGCGAATTTTATGTTCTTGCCGCCTGTCAGTGCCGCGAGTACGGTAGCCACGCCGACTGCAATTGCTGCAAGGTTCCAAGGGAAAGCCAGTTTAGCGCCAGAGGCCGTTGCGCCTGCCACAGCCTCGGAAGCCTTAGCGGAGGCATTAGCCCTTGAAGCACCTGCTTCTGCAATCTCTGCTGCAATCGCTGCATTCGTCATGCCTGCGTTCTTCTGCTTCCATATGAAAAGTTCCCTTTCGAGATTGACTTTCTTCTCCTGCATTGCGATAAGAGCCGCATTCTGTGCAAGTTCTGCACCAGCAAGTTTTGCGCTTGCTTCCTGTATCTTGTTGAAGGTATCTATAACACCCACCACTGCATCGAATATCTGTACTATCTCATTGAAAACAAGCATAAACTTATCCCAATATGTAGTATCCTCATCGTCCATTGCGCCCTCGATACTTTCCCATCCCTTCACAATCCTGTCCATATCGGAAGCAAGACCCTTTATGCCGCTTGCGAATGCACTCTTTATTTGTTTTTCCAGATCCTCGATATCTTCTTTGATCTTTTGAAACTTCATTGCCGCCTCAAGGTTGTCGGCACTTGCCTCTGCCCTGTTCATAGCGGCAGTCATTTTGTGGAGTTTGTCAATCACGTCGGCCCCGGCGTCATTGATATTTTCATAAGAGCCCTTAATCTCGTCAATCGCTTCCTTTAATTCAGAGGCCCATCTTCTTTCTGCTTCAATTTCCTCTTCCAGTATCTCACTTCCATCTTTCTTGTAATCAAAGGTTGTATCCCTCGGCTTGAAATCAGGCATTTTTGTGTTCAGCGCCTTATAGTCCGACTTGTTTGCCTTGTCATACCTGTCAGAAAGTTTTTTGAGTTCGTCGTCGAGTTCCTTTATATAATCTTCAACATCCTTGATTATGCCATCTTCAATGTCAGAGACAAGAGCCTTCTGAGCGGCTTTCCTTGCAGCAACGGATATATCGTAATACCATTTCTCCATTGCAGTCAATGTAGCACCCTTATCTGCTTTGGCAACGATTTCTTTAATGTCAAGTTTTCCTGTTTTCGCCGCCTTATGCCAAGTATCGATTATGAGTTTGTCAAGTTGTTTTTCATAGTCGGCTTGGGTAATAATGCCCTGACTAAGGGAAGCATTGAGTTCATCGACGGCATTCTTGTAATCATCCATGATTTTAGGAATGCCTTTGAGTTTTCCGCCGTCAGGCTGTGTATTACCACCTTCGCCGAGAATGGTATCCGTAATCTCAACATTGAGTTCGTCGAGTTTGCCCTTTGCATCCCTCATTATCTTACCATATTCCACCATTGCGGTAAGATAAGCCTTAGCCTCCTGCTTCTTTGCTATTGCCTTGCTTTTCAGATATTCCCTGGTCCAATCAGCGGTGAACGGGGCATTAGCCTGTTCTTCAAATGCCTTTGCCTCAGCAGCGGCTGCATGGAATTTTTGGTCCATGCTTTCTTGTTGTGCCTCAGCCTCAGCAGCCTTGGTAGCATAGACCTGAACCTTTGCCTGCAACCTTGTAGCCTCAATCCACCTATGAACTTCTTTGACAATATCCTGATAAGCCTGTTTTGTCTTATCGAGAGCGTCAGTGGTGAATTTTGATCCAGTGAGTTTGTTTATTTCTTTGAGTGAGTTCTCTCTTGCTTTGAGGCTGTTGTTGGTATTCCTGATTATGTTCAGGTGAGACATAAGAATGTTGGCATTCTTCTCAACCTCAACATTTGAAGCCTTTACATCTTCGGAATAATTTTCGAAGAGTTTTGCATTCTCCTTAATGGCTTTATTGAGTTCTACCCATTTGCTTATTGCCTTTACAATCATTCCGACTGCAAGTGCAGCAGCAACCTGCGCTCCCATTGTCGCTAAGGATAAGCCAATATTTTTAAGTACGCCCCACAGCGCAGCAAAACCCCTCCTGGTTTCATTTACGGGTAATGTCTTTGGAGAGAATTGGGTTCTAAACTTGCTGAGTTCTGCGTTGTATGCCTTTATGTTTTTGATTTCCTCTTTTGATATCAAAGGGGCCATACCTGCCTTTCTTCTGAGTTTTTCGGTAGCCAGCAAAGCCTCATTATACCGATATACTTCAGAAGTCAGTTTCTTTGTATCGTCATACAGTTTTTTATATTGAGTGGCGAAATCCGTTGGATTAAGCGAGCCGCTGCTGCGGTTCGCAAGCAGCGACGCCTTTCTCTGATAAAAGTCATTGATATCATATTTAACATATGAAGAATTTCTTGCACCAACAGCAACATTGGACAATCCTCCGCCAAATTTGAAACCCTTGTAAAGTTTCATTGCCTCTGTATTGGCAGCCTTGAACTCCTGCTTAATGGCAGCCACATCTTTCTCTACGGTTGCCCTGAAATTAGGGAGCCAATTGGTAAACCTGATTGCACCTATTCCGGCAAAAATACCAGCGAAAATGCCTTTCAATTTAGGCCCGAAATCAGTTTGGAAATATCCAAGAGCCTTGTTTGCAGTATCTACTATGCTCTTGTAGAAACCCTCGAACCCTGAACTGTTTACCAACTCAGTCCAAGTATTCTTGAGGCGGTTCATAGACATTTGGAGACTGTCGAAATTACCGCCTCTGGTGACGGTATTCAGCATTGCGGCAAATTTGGGCAATGCGTCCTCTGAAAGGACTTTGCCCTTTCTCATCATATCATCCAACTGTGCGGTGGATACACCAATGGCAGCAGCCATAAGGTTGAATGCACCGGGAAGGTTATTACCTCAATTTCTGTTATCTGCAAGGCTCTTTATCCCTGCAATCTTTCGGTTTCCCGAAGTTCGGAGTACATATTCATCCTACATTGTAGGAGCCCCACACTCTTGGAGGGATTATATTTATTCACCCTCTACTCTCTACGGTGTTTCAGAGCCTTTCGCGATCCCTGAAATTACCTCGGTATTGCCTTATCTGTGTCTCACGACAGAAACTTAGGGTTTACCGATTTTGCGGGGTTATTTTCTGCATATTACTATGCAGCCAGCCCGGTAATAAACTGGCGACGGAGTTCCTCCGCAGTAACCCTTCCTTTGGAAGCCATCTGAATGATAGCAGTGTTCATATCCCTTGTCCTTTCCGTGGACATATGGTAGAATGCACTCGCCCTCGTCAGAGCCTCGTAAATATCTTTCTGCTGTTCAAGTGTGATATTGGTGCCTTCGCAAGCAGCATGGAATTGAGCGAACGATTGGATCAACGTTGTAAGATCCTGACTGTACTTCCTTGACAGCCCCCTGACAAACTCCAAGTTCTCAGCATAGTTGTTGATCTGCACCGTTCCTTCCCGAACCCCATCAGTCCAAGTCTTCTGAACGTGCGAAACATTCTCCAATGTATTTTTTGCAACGGAGAGCTGGAGAGCGGTGTTTTTAAGGTTTGAAAGCAACTGTGTTAAACCCAGTCCAGCGCCGAGAGCACCGGCAACAGAGAGGAATGTTGTCTGCAATCCTCTCAGGCTTTTCTGCACATCTGCAATGCCCTTCTTGAACTGTGAAGCATTCAGCCTAAGGCTGGCACTAAAGTTCATGTTATTACGAGCCATATTAATATTTATTTATACCAATTATTTTTACTTAAAAGGTATAAATCCGTAAGACCAAAAATTTCCTTTGTATATTTAGAAAAATGAATAATTCAGGAATATATAAATGGACCTCCCCAAGTGGCAAGGGCTACGTTGGGCAAGCACAGGATTTACCTTCAAGAAAGCGAGAATTTTTAAATGAAAATAACGCTGATTATGCAGGGGACAAACTACGGAAAGCACGAAAACAATATCCTGATTTCAGCCAATGGGTTTATGAAGTCCTCGAGGAATGCAGCATAGAGTTGCTTGACGAACGAGAAAAGTATTGGATTAGGCACTATGATACCTATCATAATGGATATAACCTCACCGAGGGAGGTACCTCGGGCACCAAAGGCTACCATCACCGCGACGACACAAAAGAAAAAATTGCCGAAAAACAGCGGGCTGCTGCACAGAGGAAAACACAGGAAGAAAGAGTGAAAAATGCAGTATATGCTTCCTCTTTTGTGGATAGGGATAACCCAGAATACAGAAAAAATCTAAGTCAATCCCTAATGGGGCATGTAGAAAGTAAAGAAACCCGTTCAAAAATATCAAAATCGCATATAGAATTACATGGTGTTTCAGTTGTGAAATATGATTTGAAGGGTAATTATGTCGATGATTATCCAGCAATATCCGAAGCCGCTAAATCTATTATGAAACCAGATTTAAAGGCAGGAAGTATTGAGTGGGAAAGGGATTTCAAAAGTGCCAAATCAGGTATTAGGAATTGTCTGAAAATAGATAACCCCTCACTGACAGCAAGGGGTTTTATATTCAAAAGGGCTTAGTTATTTCTTATTTCTTTGCGTTATTCTTTCTAATTCATTGAAAACTGCGTCAATCAATCTTCTTACGGCATTAGGCCCTTGGCTCTCAACAGCGTCAGTGTAAAATCTTGATCCAGTTTTAGGTCTGCCTTTGGAAACACTACCTGTATATCTGCCTTTCTTTGTCCACCTTTCAACGGTTCCCCTGTCCACAAGGTGTGCAGCAGCGCCCGCAGGACGTCGGAAGCCTCCCAAAGAGTATCCCTTTTTCTTGTAAACCCTTATCGAGAAACTTTTTTTAAGGTTCCCTTTTCTGACTTTGTTCCTCTGCGAGAGGTTCGATTTTCCCTCCTGTTGGATTGCCTGCATTCCTGCTTTCAGGGCACTCGCTGTCGCTGCCGCCCTGTCCACTTCGCTCATTTCCGACAGCCATTTCTCCACTGCCGCTGCTTCCTCCTTGTTGAGGACTATTGTCATTTCTCCTGCCATTGTTCGTTAAAAATTCATATGCTGCTTTCGCAGTTTTATCGTCAATTTTCTTTTCGTTCTTCTCCCACGGGAAAGGCATAAACTTATCGGGTGTCTCACTGTGTTTCGAACTCATATGAGGCAACAGTTGCATATAAGTCCACAGCCTGTTCTCTTCATATCTTCTTCTCACCCTGCTTTCCGCCGCCTTATAAAAGGAACCTATCTCCCATACCTGCATTTCGTTCATCACATAGTCGGCACCCACGCCATAATCCACTATAAGGCTTGTAGCCATATCGGTGATTGAGAGTTTCTTTGCCTCTTCATTTGCCTCTGGTTTTACCTCCTCATCGTCCTCCTCTTCAACGGGGAACTGCCCCATAAACTCCATTATCTCCTTCATCTTCTCTTCAACCCACTTGGCAATCTTCTGATTTCCTTCCACCATTCCCACAAATGTTTTATACTTCATTACCAGCTGGGGATTGGAAGTACAGAACAGGCAATAAACTAACTCAGACAGCCCCTCTTCTTGATCCATGGTAAAAAAATTACCACCGAACATCCTTTCCCACATCATTATTCCCTTAATGGAAATCCTGATATTGTATCCGTCAAATTTCATATCGGAATTTTTAAGTAAAAGGTTTAACCCGGTGGGACTGGTAAAAAAAAAAGGACAGCCGAAAAGCCATCCTTTATTTCGTTAAAGTGTGTCTGATTAGGCAGCAACTTCCTTGTTAGGAGCACCATTACCCGTAAGAGAAATGCTTGATTGGCAAATCTCACCGTTGTTGGCACTGATAGACAGAGAAGAAACAGCAGCCTCACCCCAGTAGTAAACTGCACCTGCAGTAGTGGTATCAGGTCCACCAATCTGGCCGCACTTTTCGCTATCGCCAGCGTTCTTGTCCTTTGCCATAACCCAACCTACATTGGTACCTGCGAGCATAGCGTCAAACAGGTCGTCAATGGTCAGAGCAGAGTTAGCAGCAGCGTTGGCTGCAAGGCAGTAGAGAGCGTCGCTCGAAACAGTGTAGGAAGCATTACCGGGAAGGTTAGCAGCCCAACGGCAAGAGAGTTTGCTGGAAATATCCAGAGTATCTGCATTCATTTCGAGAGAGGCGTTGGTTGCATAGGCAAGAACCTGTGCAGTTGCGCACATACCAGAAGTCATACCGCTGGTACCAAGGTCAACGAGGTACAGGTTAAAGTCAGCACCTTTTATTAAATCTTGTTGAGTATTCCAAGCCATTGTTTATCTATTTTTTTTCTATTTTATTATTTCTTATTGTATTGTATATACCAGTTGCTGGTAGTATTTATTGTCCTCGTAGCCCTCAGTTGCATCATAGAGGGTGAAGGTAAATGAGCAATCTTCAACCGCATGTATTCCGTTCAATATGGCGTCCACCATTTGAGCGATATCGGCACCACGGTCATAGTCGCTGTCCACGATTGAGATAACGATATGGCACTCATCTTCGGTTATGCCCATTTTTGAGTTTTCCCTGTGATATTTGTCGCGGTAATAAACTATGAACGGATCAACAGTGCCTTCGGGTGCCACGATAGGGAAAATAGCCTCGCCAACCACATCATAAAGATTTTCATCGGCAACCAGCAAATCTCTGACTACACCCCCCACCAGCCATTTGGTACAAACTCCATTGAAACAGTTATTCATTTATTCTCGCGATTATCATCGTTATTTCATTATCTTTCGGCCAGACATTCAGGCTCGTTATCCTGTACCGCTCACCATTGTATTTTATTATGTCGGTTTCACGAATGTCTCTTTTCCTGCATCTGAAAGTCAATTCATTGATATGGAAAAGTTCATTTGCGTCCACGCCATAGGTTTCTTTGTTCTTAGTTCTCTCCGCCGGCACGGTGAAAAGTTCAACTTCTTCCTGTGTCTTGTACCCTGATTTGCTCTGAGTTTCCTCAACTCGGCAGACCGTCAAAAGTTCTCTTAAATTCCCAGCGAAAATCATAACTAATAATGCCTATATAAATCCAATAGATATCGGTAATTGAAAGGAAGCATCGTTGCCTTGCTTGTCCCGACTATTTCTCGGTTCTGATAAAGATTACCCACTTGCAACAAAGCCGCCTGATAAATGGGAGCCGGCAAGCAGCCCCCATTCTCTTCGGCATAAGTCGCTAACTTCCCATTAAGGTGTACCTCCACAGCCTCCTCAGCGACGTCCATAAGCCCGAGAATGTATTCATCATCCTCAGTGTATGAACTCTCTAAGTTCAAATGCTTTTTTACTATGTCCAAGTCAAGGTACATTGCAGGGAGTTGTTGTTAATGATTATTCAAAGATTGCAGCAGCAATGCGGTCGCCACGGAGTTTAGCGTCAACGTACATATTGACTACGAGGCGGATTTGGTTGTCAGCAGCGAGAGTGTAGTTATCAACGGTGATATCACCCATACCGTTCCACAGAGCAACTGCGAGGTCGCGGGTGTTCATGCAGATAACGCCGCCCTTCTCAACAGAGTTGGAAACAACAGCCTTGTAGCCGTCGATTTCGCCGCGGTCATAAACCATTTGGAGGCCAGAAGCCATTTGCGTGCCCTTAGCAGCATACTTCACCTGAGGAGAAGCAATGAACACAAAATCAGTTCCGTTCTTTTCCTCTACTGCGAGTTCGAGATCAAGGAAGTCCTGATAAGTGATTGCGCTGATAGTGCCACCAGTAGTGGTGTAGCCGCTGTTGAAGAACAGACCCTCGGGACGGTTAGTAGTACCGGAAGCGGCACCAAAGATTGTCTCGTCGAGTTTCTCAGCAACTGCATTTGCAAGGTCAGCCATAAGGATAGCCTCAGCGTCCTCAGGAGACTGCTCGAGGAAAGTCTTGGAAATGCGAACGACAGCAGTCAGTCTCTTAGGAGAAAGAACTACTTCGGTGAAAGTGCCTTCGCCATTGTCAGCGGTTTCGATTTCACCCTTCCAACCTACCTCACTACCACTGTACTTGGGCAGAGAGATATCACCAACTGCGTTGCCAAACCAAGTGCAGTCGAGTTTGTTGAGAACGGAAGCATTGCGGATAGCCACGTCGAGGCGAGCCTTATCCTCGGGAACGTTCTCGATACCGGTACCAGCCTCACCCTGAGCCTGGATCACGCCACGCATCTGAATTTTGTTGCCGTTAACGAAAGAACGCATTTCGTCGGATACATTACCCTCAGCAACTGCTTTAACTGTATTGAACAGATTGAACTTTGCCATGTTTCTATTTTCTTTTTTTACTTCTTTATTATTAGTTTCAACCATTTCACGGTTTTCAGCCTCTTCATTGGTAATCTCGGTTTCGAGTGTGTCTATCTGGCTGCGGATTTCCGCTATCCTACTTGTTTCAGTATCATTTAACTCACGGACTTCCTGCTCACCGGCATTGATAATGCCTTGGAGTTCGTCCTTCAAGTTTATGATCTGTTCTCTTTTCTCTATAATTGTCATGATCAATTGATTTTTGATATAAAAGGTGTGTTTGGAGCACACAAATAATTTTTTAAACAACAAACCCCGCCAGCCAGCCTGACGGGGAACCGCTAAATGAAACTTAAAAATTCTTTACCTTAATTGAGATACTTCTCATTTTCCTTGCGGAGGTTCTCGTAATAAGCCTTCATAGCCTCTTTGCGAGCCTCTTCTGCCTTGGCTGCTTCTTCCTCAGCCTTCTTCTGTTCCTCTGCCTGTCTTTCCTCCTCAGCCTTGCGTGCTTCTTCGAGTTCTGCGGCTTCTTTCTCCTTGAACTCCTCAAATGAGCGGCAAGCGACGGAAGTTGCCTCATATGCGGGGGTGCAGGTAAGGATTGATACATCGTACAACCTGTCGAACCTCAGGATTGTTCTCAGATAGGTGTCGTCAGCCTGACGTTCCCATTTGTCGTCGGCAACGGTGAATGCGAAACTGCATTGATCGGCGTCGCCACGGCGGAGGTATTCGAGTGCCTCTTCGCCCAGAGCGGTTTTGGGTGCGTCAGTTTCAAATCTCAGTCCCTTGTCGTCAACTGTGAGTTTGAGAGAGCCCGAACCCTTGCGGCAGCGTCCGAGGATACCCCTGCCTTCGTCATGGTTGAGAACCAACTTGCAGTCGGATTTCTCGATTACCTCATCAAATGCACGAGGATCAATAACCTCAACAAATCCGCCAAGGTCGTGGGAACGGGAATTGAATATTGCTCCATAGCCCTCAATCCTGCGGCTTTCCTCCGGAGCACGAAATTCTATATCAAAACTTCTTACT
>JAEEGL012438836.1_pt1 | contig 10457 bp, 11 predicted proteins | sample 9134231 | NCBI WGS metagenome assembly JAEEGL01 (sample SAMN16246548, study PRJNA631951) | gut metagenome | biome: gut microbiome; feature: rumen; material: fiber-attached | host: Bos | place: Iran: Karaj | collected 2018-10 | reverse complement strand
TTTGCAGGGCCGGCTTTTTCGGCACAGAGCGAGTGCGAAGCGGAGTGAGCGAGCACGAGACTCGATGTGCGAAAAAGGAATCCATCCCCCAAAGCTCGCGGGCATGGCGGAATTGGCAGACGCGTACGGTTCAGGTCCGTATGGGGGCAACTCCATGGAGGTTCAAGTCCTCTTGCCCGCACCACTTAGAAAACAACTTTTGTCTACCACGACAAAGGTTGTTTTTTTGTGCTATCAGGCCGAAATACAGGCAAAATAAGCAAAAATAGGGCTTAAACGGGCTCCGGAGCGGTCAACCGGCTGCTTCGGAGCCCTTTTTTTGTGCCCGCAAAAGCGAAAACAGGTGTACTTTTTGTTCTTTTATTGCGTCAAGAAGAATGTGTAAAAAGGTACAGGGCAAGAGGACTTGAACCAAAGGCTAAACATGATATTGAATAATTACATCAATTTAATTAGGCTAAACACTTGGCCTATCCGGTCGGTCATGGCTTTATTGTACTGCTTAATCAAACACGGGGTGCAGAACATAAGACAGCCGGTCGATGTATGCTTAGTACAAGACGCATTTATCACGCGCTCCATTCGGGGCGTTATTTCGTTTATCCAAGAGTAAAAAGGTAACTGTGTAGTTTAAGCATTGTACGAGAAAAGGCTTAATCTTGCGGAATTGCATTAAAACTTCCAAATGTGTTAACCAAAAAGGGTTTACAAACGCTCCTTGATATGGTATAATGATAATAGCAGAAAGGTTAAAGGAGGTATTCTTGATGCTAACAGCAGTAGGAAAGTTCTTGAGAAAGCTCAGAATAGACAGAGGCGAAATACTACGTGACATGGCAACAAAGCTTGGCGTATCTTCGGCTTTTCTCTCCTCCGTGGAAAATGGGAGGAAAAAGCTGCCTGATGCGTGGCCGGAAAAGCTTGTGGATCTATATGATCTTAGTCCTAAACAGGCAACAGAGCTAACAGATGCTGCGATTGCATCGAACGATGTTATCGAGCTCCATATTGCAGACGCGTCAGATGAGCAGAAGAGGCTTGCTGTCTCATTTGCCAGACAATTCGAGTCGCTTGATACGGAACTGAGCATGAAGATTTTCAGGATGCTGAACGAAAACACGGAGGAATAAGATTTGACCAAATACAGAGTGGAACCAAAGTCAAGAAATGATATTCGCATATTTGCGAATATGCTTCGAAGTCATCTCAGACTTAATAATGTTTTGTATGTGCCGGTGGTAAAACTTTTGGATGTATTGCCCGAAATATTTGATACCTTCAGCTATGAAATAGTTCCCGACGAAGAACTACCCGACAGTACTCACGCTGACACCGATATAATCACTGGTCATATTCGAATTAAAGAAAGCGTCTATGAGAGGGCCTGTGACGGTGAAGGGCGAGATCGAATGACGATCGCGCACGAAATCGGACACTATTTCTTGTTATGTTGCTGCGGGTTCAAGCTGCAACGAAACTATGGAGACACCAAGGTAAAAACGTACGAAGATCCCGAATGGCAGGCAAAATGCTTCGCCGGAGAGTTCATGATCCCACAACACTTAATCGGAAACATGAATCCGTGGGAAATAGCAAATGCGTGCGGAGTGTCTTTTGACGCTGCAGTTTATCAGTGTAATCAAAAAGAAAGGGAGGCGATGCGTATGCTTGCGATGAAAAAAAGAAAAGCATTGCTTTGATTGCTGGAACAGTCTACGCAATGCCTTTGCCTCCGAGTATCACTACCCGTGATCTAGCATGATTATTATATGCGATACCGGAGAAATTGTCAACATTTTTCGAAAATATCCAAGTTTTCGAAATTAGGACGCTGTGCCTTCGGTTATCACTATCTGTGATCTAGCAAACCATATTGTGATTTCCAAAGGCGCAGCCGCAGGGTAAATCTGAAAAAAGGCACCTATACCCTGACGCTTGTGCCACATTGAAATCGCATATGAGTAAAATCAACAGCACCCGAAGCGGGTGCAGAGATGTTTTTCGCGCCTTTTTAGTAAAAGACGCAACCTACGATGGCGATCTTGAGATCCCTCGTATTATGCATGAAAGTAGCACTCCGAACAAGCTGATCCTGTTCTCCAAGGCATTGAAGAGCAGTGATCATGATTGTTGGGTCTGTTTCTATGAGGATGATGCCGCATTTGAAAGGCTGTGGAACAACCCGAACAGGTATCTCCCTATACTGAAGCAGTATAACGGATGTATTTCACCGGATTTCAGCCTATATCGCGATATGCCGCTGGTCATGCAACAGTGGAACATCTATCGCAGTCGAGCGATCGGTCATTGGCTTCAGCAAAACGGCATTTCCGTCATTGCAAATGTTCGCTGGGGCGATGAGCGCACATTCGAAATCTGCTGCGATGGCGTCCCTAAGGGAGCGACGATCGCAGTAGGATCCCACGGATGCATCAAGATCCGAAGCGAACGCGAGTTTTTCGCACGAGGTCTCGAACACGCCGTCGAAAAACTGAGTCCCAAAACCATTATCGTTTACGGCGCTGCGCCAGATTACGTCTTTGGTAAGTACAGGCAGGCGGGGATCGAAATCCTGCAATTCGATAGCGAACACATGACCGCTCACCGAAAGGCGGTGAGCGAGTAATGGGAACCGGATATCATGGTGGATTTGGGCCAACAACCGGATCAAAAGCTGTTGCGGCGTCTCCTGTGTATGTTGGAAAAGGCCCTGGAGACAATCTTGCGAAGGCAGCGAAGTATATCAAGCCTGAAGCGGGATTCACTGATGTGGTAATCCATGGTACTTCGGGTAGCGTTGCTATAATGCACAATGGTGCTTTCAGAGAGATGGATCACCGGAGACTGGCAAATCTGTTGCGACATGACAGCGAGTATAAGCGTCGTGGCGCGATACGCTTGATTTCCTGCCGCACAGGCGAAAATACGGTTGGATTTGCTCAAAACCTGGCTAATAAGCTCGGGGTGAAGGTCAAAGCACCGTCAAGTACTTTATGGATTTATCCCGGAGGAAAAATGGTTATAGGTCCAACGCCATATCGTAATACGGGAAAATGGATAGTATACTCACCTTACAAGAAAAAAGGAGGCAAGTGATATGAACTTGAGAAGACAAGGCTTCTTTAGGGAAATGCCGCATGGTGACGAACACGATCCTTCGCTTGAAAAAGCGGTTAACACTTTGTGCAGAGCCGAAGATATCGACAAGATATGCTCCTATTTAGACATGGGCAAAGTCCTTATAGTGTGTTGCGGAACGTGCAATGACGTATTAAACCCGGAAAAAGGGATTGCCGGCACGCCATCATTCTTAACGGACGGCACATGGGTATGGCCTGGGGATCTAGCATACTATGTGCGAAACTACAAGGTTGGACTAGCGTGTGAGTTTATCAGGCATATGCGTGAGCATAACTGGGTGATAAGTGATTCGATTCCGGATTTTGAACAAATGGATGTCGAAATCGACGGAGTCAAACTCTGGTAACTGAAACCGATCCCCGGCAGTCAGTTCTGCTGGGGATCGGGCTTTGATTCTTCCTTTGCAGCCAGCGCAGCTTTTGCGCTGTATTTTGTGCCTTTGCGTCGGGAGCCGTTCTCATCACGCACAACATTGCTGCGACGCTCCCTCTCCTGCTGCACACGGAGAAACATGTCGCGGGTAATGATAGGATCGTGATCGCTTTCGGCAACGGTGATCATAGTACACTTTTCCCGAGTCTTTTTTCCATGCCAGGCGGTAGTGGTTTTAAGGACGGGCGATTCACCGAGGTACTTTGTATTCGTGAGCATTACCTCAATGGTGTGCTTGCACCAGACCGGCTTGCCGGTCGGTGAAGGTATGCCCCGCGATTTGAGCTCATTGATTATTTTGACGATGCTGTAACCGTCCAAATAAAGCTTGTAAATCAGCCGAACGATCGGTTCCTCTTCGGGATTGATTATGAGACGACCGGCTTCATCGTTCATATAGCCGTAGCATTTGCGGTCGAATAGAGACGAATTGCCGTCAGCGACTCTTTGCTGGATACCCCATTTTATGCTTTCGCTCTGACCGATGTTTTGCGATTCTGCGACCGTCATGTATGTAGTCACATACAGCCAGAAAGAGTTGCCGTCATCTGAATTCAGGTTCTCCTCATCGAAAATGATATTGACGCCCAGATCCTGCAGCTCATGAAGGATCGTCAGGGCTTCCGTTACGTTGCGGAAGAACCGGCTGCAGCTCTTGATGAGGATTGTATCGAACTTATGTTTTCTGGCGTCGCTGATCATGCGGTTGAGATCATTCCGACCATCGGTGTTCGCTCCGCTCTTGATATCAATATAGACGTTGACCAGTTCCCACTCGGGATTGTCATACACTTCATCGGTGAGGAATTGAAGCTGATTGGAAAGGCTGTGCAGCTGAGCATCGGTTTTTGTGCTGACGCGGCAATAGATGACCACACGCTTGCGGGCTGGCTTTTGCTGAGAAATGATATGAACAATTCTATCTGGCACGGAACAGCACCTCCGAAAACATGATACCACAGCTCGAGTTGAAAAAGCAATAGCCTAATCAAAAAAGTGGGAACCCGAAACCGAAATTCGCTTAATTTGTGCTTGACATATAAATGTTTTTGTGATATCCTCTGCTTCCTTTGTTTAGCCTCAACGGGACACTAAGAAAACAACTTTTGTCTACCACGACAAAGGTTGTTTTTTTGTGCTATCAGGCTGAAATACAGGCAAAATAAGCAAAAAACGGACTAAAACGGGCTCCAGAGCGGTCAAACGGCTGCTCCGGAGCCCTATTTTTATGCCGCAAAACTTGAAAATTGGTGTACTTTTTGCACTTTTTTCGCGTTAAGAAGAATGTGTAAAAAGGTACAGGGCAAGAGGACTTGAACCTGAAAACCTTTCAAAGTAACGACATGATTACCCATTTTTCTTGACCTGCCGCCCATTTTATGCTAAACTAAATTCATCTATATATTCAATGTTCAGAGCTCTGCAAGGCCTGTTTTCACGCAGAAAACAGAACGCAGGAATGAGGCATAAACTCGGAGGCAACTATGACAATCACTTACAACAAACTCGTTCGCGACCGCATCCCCGAGATCATCGAAGTGGACGGCAAAACCTGCAAGACCCGGACTCTGACCGATGAGGAATATCTTCGTTACGTCGACGCGAAGCTCGACGAAGAACTGGCGGAGTACCACAGGGATGGCAACATCGAAGAACTTGCCGATCTGCTGGAAGTCATTCGCGCGGCAGCTGTTGCAAGGGGCAGCTCGATCGAACAGGTCGAAGAAATCCGTGCGAGAAAAGCTGAGAAACGCGGTGGCTTTGATAAAAAGATATTATTGATTGAGGTTGAAGAAAAGTGACCGGCGGGAATACGCTGCATTCAGCATCCGGCAGTGCGGCTGAGGATCTGTTCATAGAGCTTTTCAGCGAGGTGTTCGGCGCGGAGAAAGCCGGATATCTGTATTCCCAATACCCATTTTACGATATTTATCAGAATAGCCGCTACGCTGATTTCGTGCTAGAAAGCGGAGCCAAGCGTATTGCGATCGAGATAGATGACGAAACCTCCCACAATAAGAGCCTTGTTTCGTCGGGCAAGTTTTATGATGACCTGCTGAAGCAGAACAGCATGGTTTACCTCGGCTGGGACGTCTATCGTTGGGCTGTTCGTCAGCTTCAGCTTCAGCCGGACGCCGTCAAGGATGAACTGCTCGTGTTCCTCGGGCAAAGGCCACAATTCCGCGAAATAGAGGACTATCTTCCGACCCAGCGTGGCAAAGCTCTAAGCGGTACCAATCTTGAGCTCAAGGAGCATCAGAAAGAAGCGCTTGCCGCATTGAAGGAAATGCGGGGCAGGCATGAGACAATCGCTTTGCTCTACCATGCGACCGGCACCGGAAAAACCGTTACGGCTGTAATGGATGCCAAAGCGTGCGGTGGAAGGACACTCTTCCTCGCTCATACTCAGGAGCTTGTTAATCAGGCCGCGAATACCTTCGGCGCTCTCTGGCCAGAGGTCATGGTCGGACGTTATATGGACAGCGTGAAGGAACCGGACGCCTACGTTGTTTGCGGCAGCATTCAGAGCGTGGCGCTTCACCTTGAGGATTTCCGCGACGATGCTTTTGACTACCTGATCATTGACGAAGCGCACCATGCAGCAGCCGAAACGTATCAGAAGGTCCTCGCATATTTCAAGCCTAAGTTTACGCTCGGCCTGACCGCAACGCCTGAGCGAACCGATGACAAGAGCATACTCGATGTTTTCAAGAATACCGCTCATAAGCTGGACATACAAACCGCTGTCGAGTTGGGAGAATTGGTGCCGGTCCGCTGCATCCGAATCCATACGAATATCGATCTTACAAAAGTCCGCTTCAACAGCGTGCAGTACAATATCCGCGATCTTGAGAGCAAGATCTACGTCCCGGAAAGAAATAAGCTGATAGTGAATACGTGGCTGCAGTACGTCAAGGGACTGCGCACAGTGGTATTCTGCGCCTCCGTAAAGCATGCGGAGCAGATCGCTGCTTTGTTCAACGAGGCTGGTGTAAATGCGGCAGCTGTTTCCGGAGGCATGAAGCCGAGCGAACGCAGGGAGTTTCAGGATCGGTTCGTGAACCGAGACATCACGGTGCTCTGCGCCTGTGATCTGCTGAACGAGGGATGGGATTGCCCGGAGACCGAAGTGCTCTTTATGGCTCGTCCTACAATGTCGAAGGTGCTGTACACCCAGCAGCTCGGCCGAGGAATGAGGCTATTCAATGGTAAAGAAAGCCTGATGGTGTTTGACTTTGTTGACAATGCGAGCGTGTACAATATGCCCATGTCGCTCCACCGGCTTTTCAAGCTTAAAGAGTATCGCCCGGGCGAATTGGCAGCCGCGCCGAAGGGAATGCGTGCCGCGGAAGCGGATCTCTATGCGAAAGGCGAAAAGCCGGAAGCGCTGATCGACTGGCCGGTAGACGCTTCGGATTATGAGCTTGTTGACATCTTCAACTGGCAGGAGGAAGCCGAAGGGATGATCTCCCAGATGGAGTTCGTTCGTAGGGTGGACGTTCAGGCCGAAACAGTCGAGAGGTATGTGCGCGAGGGCAAGATCGTGCCCGATCTGATCGTTCCGATGAGCGAACACCGCACGTTCAAGTATTTCAAAGAGGAAACCCTCCAGCGATATGCGCAGGAATTCGGCTGGAAGCTGATCGATGATTCCAACCGCAAGGATCTCTTTATGGATATGGTCCGGCGGATGGATATGAGCTATTCATACAAGCCCGTCCTCATTAAAGCGATTCTGAAACATGCGGATGGCAAGGGCCGTGTGCAGCTTGATGACATCGTTGCTTATTTCCGCAGCTTCTATGAAACGAGAAGAGCAGCCGGCCTGACCGTCGAAAAGCCCGGCAGCATCTTTGCAAAAGGCGGATACACCGACAAAGAAGCTGCAAGGAATATCCTCGCCAATCCGTTCAAACGTTTTGAGGACATGCAGATGCTTCGGCATACAAAAACGCTTGGAATCATCCAGGTCGATGAATCGGTGTGGAAACATCTAACGGACGAAGAAAAAACGGAGATCAAGCGGATCTGCGAGGAGAAAGCTACACTTTTTTAATTTTAAGAAACTGATATGTTCTTCTCCTTTTTCAAGCGGAAACATCACGAAAGATAATCTGTGTAACATGTTTGGAATTGAAGGTGTAACGGACATACATTCGGGTGAAAATGATTGCTTGCTTGAATGGCAGCTGTTTCAAAAAATTGAGGGTAGAACACTCCTCGCCATTGACTCAGCTTACGGTCGAACCAATATCTACTCTATGACACCTGATTATGTCATCCCGATTAGCTATCTTCGCTTCCCGAACCTGAAAAAGCTTCTCGATTTGCCCTATGTTCAGTATAACACAGAAGAGGTGTATCGGCTTAGTATAAAAGGCAGACTAATTAAGCGTTTCCCGTCCAATTTTTCCGGAGTAACGATCGAGCACTTGATCAACTCAATGCTTCACGTTAAAAAAGTCGATTCATCAGCGTTTCTAACGGAGAATAAACGAAAGCTTGGTTATGTCGGTTGTATAAACCGTTTCATTATTGACGTGCCGCTTGTTTTCAACCAGGATGGAACGGTTTCAGAAGTTTTGCAAAGGGACAAGGAATTAGTATCTGATTTGAATACAGCTACCCTAGAACTCAAAAAACGAGTTTTGCCCTTGATAGAGTTTGTTCAAAATGAAATCTTTGGAGGGAGCCCAATATTATCGCAAGAACTAAGTATTGATAATGCACATAATGTGTTGGCACTGTGTGACCTGTCAAATGAATCGGCTATACTAGAGATAAAGACAATGGCGGTGGATATGGAGTCGTGCAAAGAACAGTTGTTCTATGAGGCTCGTGGAAGGGAAAGTTACATTCTAGGAATTGATTGGAAGAGTTCAGAATCATCAGTGGATTTCTATATACTCAAAGTGAACTTGTGTACAGGTGAGAAGCCTGATTTGCGAAAGACAAAGGCAGTAGCGAGACTGAAAGAATCCCTCGATCCGCTCAATATTGATGTTACCGAATACAAGAGCCAATCCGTGCCTGTTGGTTTAAAGTGTAAGAATTGTCACCATGAGTGGTCAGAAAGCGTTTCAAAGATACGCCGAAAAGGGTTTGCTTGTCCGAAATGCCATCCCAAAACAGTAGATATTATTGGGTCTTTATCAGCCGTTCATAGTTCAGAAGGGTTTTTAGTGAAAGAAAATGGCATCTGTCCTGAAGAGCGAAATAGAGAACGAGCAGAAAGCTTTAAAAAACGGGTCGAGTCAATCAGCTCAGGGATAATAACAATTGACGTGAACAGTTATACCGGCTCAAGAAATCTCGTAAAGTGCATATGCAACAATTGCGGCAATGAATGGAAAACAAGGGCTGATCATCTTATTGATAGATGCAGATGTCCAGCATGCCGAAAGCATACACTACAATAGACATGATCAGGCCCACAGAAAAAAACAGGTAACGACATGATTACCTGTTTTTCTTGACCTGCCGCCTGTTTTATGCTAAAATAATCTGCATAATTATACCAGTTAGGAGGCGTCCATTATGCCTGGTGTGATGCAGAAAATCAAGCTGCTGAAGCTGTACGAGCTGCTGAAGCGGGAGACGGATGAAGACCATCCGATCTCGCGTGTTGATCTGTGCAAGCGCCTCAACGAGATGGGCATTTCGAGCAACGTCCGGACGCTGACCCTTGATATCAGAGAGCTGACCAAGAACGGCTATGAGGTTATGAGTTTCATGCGGGACAGAGAGCGTTTCTTCTTCGTGCCGGAACATGAGCTCTCAATACCGGAGATCAAGATCATCATCGACGCGCTGCAGGCAACGAGCTTCGTCACCGAGAAGAAAACGGCTGAGTTGATCGCGAAGGTAGCAGCCATCGGCGGATCACATCAAGCCGATCTGCTGAAAGAGAACATGGTTCTGTTCAATACGCGGAAACATACAAACGAAGCTGTCCTTTATAACGTGGACAGCATCGAGGACGCAATCGCCCGCAAAAAGAAGATCGCGTTCAACTATTTTCATCTGAATGAAAAGGCTGAGCGCGTATATGTCACGACCGACACCGGTGATAGGAAGCGCTATTACGTGGAGCCGGTCGCGCTCATTTTCAACGAAGACAATTACTACCTGATGGCGTATAGCAGCAAGCATCCGGAGAGCACGGCGAACTACAGGATCGACCGCATGGATCACGTCGAGGTCGTTGAGGAATCGGTGCTGTCGGATGAAGCGCTGGCAAAGATCGACGGAGTCGCAGCATACACCGAGGAAGCCTTTAAGATGTTCGGCGGCGAACGTGAAGAAGTCGTCCTCCAGTTCGACAAAGCGCTGATCGGACCCGTTTTCGATAAGTTCGGTGAAGACACACCTATGACAGCCGTCGACGAAAACACCTGTGAGGCAACGGTGCGTGTGCAGGTCGCGCCGACATTTTTCGGATGGTTGGCTCAATTCGCGAATAAGATGCAGATATTGGAGCCGGAGAGCGTGATCGAACAGTACGTGGAACATATAGCACAAATCAAAGTACAAGGAGTTGATCGTGATCATGGCAAGTCTTGAGGTAAAAGAAAAGCGGATCGATATTCTTGATGCAAACGATCCCAAATGTCAGTTTAGAATCAACATAGATGTTCTGAACGAGTGCTTCGGATTAAACCGCAGCCTTTATATGCGCGCATGTTACCCGGCTAAAGGCCCTACAGGTCGCGACTGGATACTATTGAATGAAACATAAAGTGTTACCTCCTTAATGATTAATCGTTATCAAGTATTCTCGTCGAGCTCGCTTTTCGCCAGACAACGCGGCATTTCAGGCTCGTAGAAAGGCCCGGCGCAAGGCGTTGCCGCAAACGCATGTGCTGCAAAAGCAAACAGAGCTG
>JAEEGL010130299.1_pt1 | contig 10457 bp, 11 predicted proteins | sample 9134231 | NCBI WGS metagenome assembly JAEEGL01 (sample SAMN16246548, study PRJNA631951) | gut metagenome | biome: gut microbiome; feature: rumen; material: fiber-attached | host: Bos | place: Iran: Karaj | collected 2018-10 | reverse complement strand
TGGCCACGGGAATCAAGAATACGGCAAACGGGCCGAGGAGGGAGGAAACCAAAATGCCAAGTATCATCCCAATACCGAGTTTCACGACAAAACGCAGCGTCCCAGACTTGACAAAAATATAGATATTTACGACGGCCGCAAATATCACAAGAAGGATCAGCAACAAATCTACCGTCGACGCCATTGTAGTCAATGTTCCCAACGACCTGCGGCTCGCGGAAAACGCATACAATTTCAAAGCAATCGTAATGCAAGGCATCAAAATCAAAAAATAGGCGAGACGCATATAGTTTGTATAACGGCTTTCGTCCGTCGGAAATATTTTCTCAAAATTGGGGCAAAAACTGTCGATCATACCTTCAAAAAAAGTCGAAATGCCGTTGCCTATACTGAGGAGAATGCCCGTTTCCTCCTGCGGCTTGGCGGTTGACGGAGCGGTCGTCTGACTTGGGCTGGCGCCGTTGTTATCGATCATCTCCGTCGTATTCTGTTTTTTCTCCTCCGAAAATACGGCAGCAATCCCGCCCGCTGCCGCCCCAGCCGCGCTTCCCATTTTCTCGCTTGCTTTTTTTAGCGAATTAGTCGTACCGTTCAAAAATTTTTTGCGATTTTCCTCCGAAAATGCGTCATTGATTCCATTTTTAGCCGCGTCGGCTGCACTTCCCAATGTCGCGCCGGCCTTTTTCAGCGACCCGACAGCACTGTCCAAAACATTCCCGCGATCTTTACCCGAAGCTTCAAGTCTCGTTCCGCACCTGCCGCAAAAAACAGCATTATCAATTAACTGCTCCCCACAATTTGGACAAAATTTCGACATCGTTGCACGCCCCTTATATATGCCTAGGTTTAATAGCCCTTATTGTCTATTCGTCGCGTACATTCTATCCTTCCCCTCAAAATTTGTCAAACAATTCCTTCTGTTTATAAGCGGTTCTGCAAGTATTCCCGCCATAAAACTACCCCCATAAGTTAGATTTTTGGTCTAACTTATGGGGGTCAGTACACCCACAGGTTCTCATTTCTTCACTATTGATATCTCAGACTATGCGTTCTGCCCGTTCAAATACCTCCGCGCCAAAATCACCGCGACAAAATCGTCTACGGGAACCGGCGGCACCTGCATTCCCGTGGGCAAGAAGCGGCGCCAGCCCGTCGGCGGGTTCGATTTCCAATACGCGCGCCGCGCGTCGTCCGTCGTTCGGTATTCGTCGACGACCTCGACGGGAAGTTCCGGCAATGCAGCGCGAATTGCCGTCTCGGCTTCGGCGCTGGTCGTGCCGTTCCCGAGAACGACAAGCGCCGGAGCAAACGCCTTCGCGATGGCGAAAATCTCCTCCGCCAAATGCGCCGTGGCAACGACTTTCTGCACCAATACGCGCCCGTCTTCCGCTACAATGGCCAGCCCGCATTTTTCGCGTCCCGGATCAACGGCAGCCACATGCATTTGACGCACCTCTCCCTGCCGCGTCCTTCACTGCGCCGCCCCGTCCGACTCGACGTGAATCTTCAATCGCAGCGGACCGATAGAGTCCGTCTCCTCGCGCGCATAAGCGCTGATAACGCCCGAACCGCGAGCGGCCGCGATGGCGGTCGCCGCCTCGTAGAATTGAGAACTGCCCATGACGCCCACGCTGCCGCGAATGGGATCGGGCAAAACGCCATGTTCTTTCGCCGCCATATTCACTTCCTGCAAGAATTCCATCAAGATCGATTCCGCTTCACCCGTCTGGGTCCCCGTAAACGTGAAAGGCTTGGAAAGAATAAATTCTCCCTCGCGATAAACGGTGTGGTTCACAAAAAGTTCCAGCGCGGTGCGTACCGGTTCGCCGCGCACGAGGTTTCCGGCCGCGACGATACGGACGACCATGTTCTCGCCGCCCTCGATGATCCTTTCCGCCGCCGCGTCGTACTCCGGCGTATAAATCCAGACATAGTTTTCTTCTTTGTCGCCCCCGAGGCGCTCCGCCGCCCCCGCGTTGGCAAGCTGAATCAAAGCGCCTAAGTCGCCGCGCACCTCATCCATCGGACGATTGCTCCGCACGACGCCGCTGGCAAGCACTTCTCCGGCGCGGAAGACGATATCGCCCTCGCGCATGATGATAAGGCCCTGCCGAAGCGCTTCCGTCTTCTGCTCCAGTTCGCTGTTTTCCGTCGTGAGCGCGCCGTTTTGGGCCGCCAAGGCAGTGTTCGCTTCCGTCAATTCACGTTTCGCCGTCTCCAGCTGCTCGTTGCCTGCAGCCAACTCCTGCGTACGGGCTTCCAACTCCGCCTGCTCCTTCTGCAGCGCGTCGACTTCGCCCTGAGATTTTTTCAGCGCCTCGCCTGCTTCCCACTGCTGTTTCTCCGCAACGGCAAGCTTCGCACCCGCTTCATCCAGCCGCGCCTGTGTGCCCCGCATTTCTTCATTGAGCTTTTCCATACCGAAAAGCGCGACACGCACGTTTTCCGACGCCGCCGCAAGTACCGCGAATGTCAGCGTCGTGATCAATACGCCGGTCACGATGGTGACGATGACTGACGTATGGCGCGGACGCAGACCGAAAAGGGACAGTTTCTTCTTGCCGACTCTCGAGCCGACGCGGTCGCCGATGACCGCAATCGCGCCGCCCGTGACGACCAGCGCCGCTATAAGAACGATTCCGTACATACTGCTTGCACGACCTTCCCGGTTTTATGGATAAATACTCAAAGCTCCCTTATGTCGCTAACGCGACGCCTGCCGTATAAAGAATACCCCGGCAAAGAAACAAATGATGTTCGGCATCCAAAGGCCAAGCCAAAGCGGTATTTTCCCGCTCTTTCCCACGGCCCCCGTCATGACCATCAGCATATAATAGATGAAAATGACCACGAGACTGACTGCGAAGCCCCGCGAAGAACCGGATCGATTCGGCTGGAGTCCGAGCGGCATCCCAACCAGCGCGAAGACAAGGCTCGCGAACGGAATGGTCCACCGCTGATACATCTCCGTCTCAAATTTGCTCGTATTGACATATTGAGAAGAGAGGATCTTGATTTGCTCCTTCAACTCGCGGATTGTCATAGCCTCTGGCTTTTTCTGCGCGTTCACGATTTCTCTCGGGCTTTGCGCCACCGGCAGCGTTTGCGTACTAAAATGCATCGTGTGCCGCGACGCCTCTTCCTTGGTTTCCCCGCTGGCGATATCATAGATCACGCCGTCATGCATGATCCAGCGGTCGCCTTTCCACTCGGCGTAGGCCGCGTTCTCAACGTGCGAAACCTTCCCGTTCTGGAAGAGCTGCATCGTCACGCCCTCCATGTGCTGCGTCGTGCCGTCGTAACGCCGCGCGTAGATGAGCCGCTCAATGGTGCCGGATTTGATGTCTTTGATGATAATGTGGTCTTGGGACTTCGGCGCGGTATTGTTCTTGATCTCATAATTGACCACGCGATGATACGCACCGTTCGACCACGGAACGATAAACTCATTGAACCAGACGGAGAAAAGGCTCATGACTAGGCCAAGGATAATCCCCGGCACGCAGAGCCGCTGAAAACTGATGCCGCAAGACTGCATCGCGGTAATCTCGCTGCCGCCGGAAAGCCGCCCGAATGCCAAGAGCGTCGCCAAGAGCATCGACATCGGAAACGTCCAGACGATGACGCCCGGCAGGCTCAGCACAAAGAGCTTCGCAACCGCCGAAAACGACGCGCCGTAGTCCGTGATGAACTCGGCAATGCGGAAAAGCGTGCCGGAGCCGACGAAAACAGCCGTAAATGCGCATATACTGAACAGGAACGTCGACGCGACTTCCTGAAAAATATAGCGGTCCAAAATACGAATTCGCATAAAACTGATTGCTCCTATGGAACGGTGCAAAAGAACTCACACCGTTCGCTTGTTCAAATTATATTAATCGCAGTTAAGATTTTTAAATCTTTTACTGCGATTTATGAGACGTCAAACGCGCCTCGGCGCGGCTGTCGCCTGCGAAGCAGGCGTATCTTCGGTCAAAATTTTATATAAAATTTTGGTCGAAGATGAGTATTACAGTGTAAAATTATCGCCCAGATAAAACTTTCGCGCAAGAGGATCGGCCGCAACCGTCTCCCGGTCGCCTTCGATCAGGATCTCGCCTTCGTTCATGATATACGCGCGCTCCACGATATGAAGCGTCTCACGCACATTGTGGTCGGTAATCAGGATTCCGATCCCGCGCTGGCACAAATACGATATGATGCCTTGAATATCGGCGACGGCGATGGGATCGACGCCGGCAAAAGGCTCGTCCAGCAAGATGAATCGAGGCTCGATGGCAAGGCAGCGCGCAATCTCCACACGGCGGCGTTCGCCGCCCGAAAGTTCCGTACCGCGCCGGTCCTTGACGTGCGCGACGTGAAATTCTTCCAGGAGCGCTTCCATCCGATCTTTGCGTTCCGCCGGAGAAAGCGTTGTCGCTTCGAGGATCGCCATCAGGTTTTCCTCAACGGTCAGCCGCCGAAAAATCGAAGCTTCCTGCGCGAGATAGCTGACGCCCATCGCCGCGCGCTGATGCATCGGAAGGCCGCTGACTTCGCGGTTTCCGATAAAGACTTCCCCGGCGTTCGGATGCTCAAGGCCGATAATCATATAAAAGGTCGTCGTCTTCCCCGCACCGTTCGGACCCAAAAGCCCGACAATCTCCCCCGTCTGCATTTTCAGGGAAACGCCGTTAACGACGTTTCTCTTTTTGAATGTCTTGACGAGATTCCTGACTTCGATCGTCATCTTCTCGTCCGACGCAGGCCGCTGGGAAAAGGCGCGCGCTGACAAGCCTTCCTCATGCGCGCCGAACGCCTCGCCCATCAAATCCGGCGTTTTTTCCGGCACGGATTCCGGGGCTGCCGATATATGACCGATATTATTGTTGCTCTGCTTCGTTCTCATCTGCCACCGTTTCCGCTTTGTCCCGTTCACTCAGATAGACCGTCATGCGCCCGCTTTTCAGCATATTATTGCCACGTATTGCCCAAGCGTTCCCCGTCAGAACGAGCTTACCATTTTCTTTCCCGAAATATTCGGCCTCGTCGCCGCCGCCCTCAAAATCTTTCGACGGGCTGACGATATGCGCGTTGCCGATGCCCTTGGCGCGCTCCTCTTTGGCCCAACCTTCCATATAGTCGGCGGTAAAGCTTCCGTCTTTTGTCGAAAGCGTTCCGCCCTCGGGCATACGGGCATATTCCTCGCCGCTGTCATATTCGACGCGCGGACCGACAACCTGCTTATCCTGCTTGCGTCCGTGCACGTTTCCGATGGCGATTATCTGCGTCTTGGACATGAACTCGATGCGGTCGCAGTCGAGGTGCATATCCCCCTTATCCGCAACGACCCCGCCCGTCAACGCGCCCGACGAAGTCTTCGTATTGTAAGTCACGGAAGCCCCGGTAGCCACACCGCCGTCATAATGGATAACGACGTTTCCGGTTGCCGTCATTTGCCCGGTCTTCATATTATATTCCATCGTATCCGCGTTGAGTTCCGACAATCCGCTTTTTGTGGGCTCCGTCTCCTGCTCCGGCGCCGCCAATGCCACTGCCGAAACGAGCAAAACGCCTGCGGTCACTGCCGCCCAGCCCGGAATTATCTTAAAAGCTCTCATTTCTCTTTCGCTCCCTTTCCGTCCTGTTCCCTGACAAGATGCGCATTACCCGTTGCCCGGAATTCCTGGAACTGGTCCCAGCTCTCTATGCGATCCGCTTCCAAGCTGACGTCCGGCTTGGAGACACGCGCCTTGCCTGTCGCGACCAGTCGATCCTCTTTCGCTACCCATTCCAGCTCGCGGCTTGTCAGCTTCGAGCCGTCCGACATGACCGCCTCGACGTCTCCGATGAGCTTCAGGTTCCGCGTCTTGCTTTCGTACCGGCCTTCCTTTGCCGTGAGTGTCAAAACATTCCCGTCCGCGAAAAAATATTTCCCCTTGGCGCCCGTAAAAGTCGTATCCTGGGTATCCACGTCGATGCTGGAAGAAGCGGTCGTGAGCTCCCAGAGCAATTTGCCGCCCACTTCCTCGCGAATCGTGTTTTCGCCGTATTCCATTTCTCGTTTCTTTGTCGTGCCTTGTTCACTCGGCGCGGGCGGCTCCGGAATGGAAAGCGTCACCCACGCGGCGAGCGCGGCGAAAACGACGACCGCGCCAATCGCGGCAAGCTTCTTACGCTCCATGCTTTGTCCCCTCCACGGGTTTTATGGTGTGATGTTTGACATGCTGCTGCTCCGGCGGCGTGTTCCAACGATGCTGAAACCAGAGCCACTGCGTCGGATTCTCCCGAATGACGCGCTCCAAGATTCTTGTCATCTTGTCAGTAAAATCGTACAGATCCCGATCGGGAGCGCCGTGATCCTCGTAATTCAGCGGCTCGCCGAGCCACACTTTGTGTTTGCCGTCCGGCTGGCGCAAAATAAGCGCGGGCACGACCGGAGCGCCGAATTTTTTTGAAAAGACCGCCGGACCCAACGGCGTCGACGCAGTCTTCCCGAGAAAGTCGATAAACGCGCCGCCCGGGCCGCCGTCCTGATCGGCGAGAAATCCCAGCAATTTCCCGCTTTTCAACGCCCGCGCCGCCGCGAAAAGTTCGCTGGTTCCGCGGGAAAAAACCTCCATGCCGATGGTCGCCCGAAGATCGTCAATCACGCGGGTGTATTGCTCGTTGGGCTGCTTCTTCGCGATAGCCGTGGCCGGGATCCCCGTCAAAAGGAACGCCGCCGAAAGCCATTCCCATGTGCCGATATGCGCGGTATAGACGACGACGCCCCGTCCCTCGGCGAGCGCCGACTCGATGTATTCCCTGTTCTCAAACGAAATATATTCATAGATGTTGTCGCGGTTCAGATTCGGCATGTAAAGGATTTCCAAGATATTGCGGCCGAGATTGATAAACGAACGCCGCACCGTTTCCCGCGCCTCGGCCTCTGAAATCTGCAGGCCTTCCATCATCTGGCTCACAGCACGCTCTCTCTGCTTCTTGATGAGCCTGTAATACAGGATACCCATTCCCTTCCCCAATGTCAATAGAAACGAATGGGGCAGGCATCGAACGACGCGGGAAAGAAACATCAGAAAGTGGTAAATCATGCGATAGTCCCCTTACGAAAGATACTGCGCGGCCGCCTCCTCAAAGCGCCCCTGCGCGCGCAGGATACGTTCCACCGCTTCGCGGATTGCGCCGTGCCCGCCGGTGTGATTCGTGGCGAAACTCGCCGTCTCGCGCACTTCCGGCACGGAATCCACGACGGCAATAGGCAGCCCGACTTGATTCATCACGGGTAAATAAATGATATCGACACCGATATAGGCGATCTCGTCGTCCGTGACCTGCAGCTCTTTTTTCAACTCGTCGTAGGCCGCACGCTTGTCTGTGCAGCCTTGGCGCACAATGGAAATTTGCAGCTCTTTGGCGCGGTTCTCCACGATTTTCGAGGAACGACCGGTCAGGATTGCCGTCATGCCCCCCGCTCGGCGCCAGAGGACGATACCCGCGCCGTCCTTGATGTCAAAGCGTTTGAATGCCTCTCCATCCGGCCCCATGTAAATGCCGCCGTCGGTAAGAACGCCGTCCACGTCCAAGATGATCAACCGGATACGCTTCATGCGCGCTTCCAAGGTCGCTTGCGCCGCCATATCAAACCACTCCTTGCCGCAAGAGATCGGTCAAATGCACGATTCCCAGCGGCACGTGATTCTCGTCCACGACAGGAAGCACCGTAATCGGACGCGGCTGATGCTTCTCCATCAGGGACAGCGCCGACGCCGCCAATTTGTCCTTCGTAATTGTTTCCGGATTGCGCGTCATGAAATGCTCAACCGGCTCGTTGAGGAACTCCGGTCCCTTCGCGAGACAGCGGCGCACATCGCCGTCGGTCACAAGACCGATAAACTTGCCTTCCGCGTCCACTACGGAAGTCGCGCCGACGCCCGTCGAGGTCATCACGAAAAGCGCTTCCTTCGCCGTGCGGTCCGCATGGATGATCGGATTGTCCTCGCCGCTGCGCATGACGTTTTCGACGGTCAGGAGCAGCTTCCGGCCGAGCGATCCGCCCGGATGGAATACCGCGAAATCCTGCTCGGTGAAATTCCGAGCCGCAAGAAGCGCCATTGCCAGCGCGTCGCCCATGGCGAGCGCCGCCGTCGTGCTGGCCGTCGGTGCAAGTCCCAGCGGGCACGCTTCTTTTTCCACGCCCGCGTCAATGAAATAGTCGGCGTTCTTCCCGAGCGTTGAGTCCCTGCGCCCGCAAAGCGCAATGACCTTCGCGCCGATGCGGCGAATGACGGGCAGGATGTTCACGACCTCGTTTGTCTCACCGCTGTTGGAAATCGCCAACACGATATCGTTCTGCGTGACCATGCCGAGATCGCCGTGAAACGCTTCCGCCGGATGCATGAAAAACGACGGCGTTCCGGTCGAAGCGAGACTGGCCGCAACTTTCTGACCGACATGCCCGCTTTTCCCAATACCGCTGACGATTACGCGCCCTTTGCAGGCGAGGATTGCCCGCGCCGCCGCTTCAAACTCGTCGTCGATGCGCGCCGTAAGTTTTTGCAGCGCGTCCGTCTCGATTTGAAGCGTTTCCTTCGCTTTTTCCTTAATCATCGACTCAACCTCAATGTAAATGTTTTCTTACAATATTATAAATAGAAAGCGAATCTTTCAGCAGATCTTCCAACTTGTCGAGATAAACCATGTTCGGCCCGTCGGAAAGTGCCTCCTCAGGATTGTCATGGACTTCCATGAAGAGCGCGTCGACGCCCGCGCCGACAGCCGCCCGCGTCAGATACTCGACATACTCGCGGTTGCCGGACGACGCCGTGCCGAGACCGCCCGGGATCTGCACGCTGTGCGTCGCGTCAAAAACCACCGGATAACCGAAAGAGCGCATGATCGGGAAAGAGCGCATATCTACGACGAGATTGTTATACCCGAAGGACGCGCCGCGCTCCGTCAGCAGGATGTTGGAATTGCCGCCTTCGAGGATTTTGTCCACGACATTTCGCATATCCTTCGGCGAAAGAAACTGGCCCTTCTTCACGTTGACCGGTTTTCCCGTCAGCGCCGCCTGATAGACCAGATCGGTCTGACGGCAGAGAAACGCCGGAATCTGCAAGATGTCGACGACTTCAGCGGCCGGCTTCGCCTGCGCCTCGGTATGAATGTCAGTGATCACGGGAACGTCCAGTTCTTTCTTGATTTGCGCGAGAATCTCCAACCCTTTTTCAAGCCCGGGTCCGCGGAAACTGTTGAATGCCGAACGATTCGCCTTATCAAAGGACGCTTTGAAAACATACGGAATGCCAAGCCGATTGGCAATCGCCTTGATTTCACGCCCGATGTAAAGCGAGCGCTCCAGGCCTTCCAGTACGCAAGGCCCCGCCAACAGCGCCAGCGGATTGCCCGCGCCGATCTCAAAGTCCCTGATTTTGACTGTGTTCATGATTTCGCCGCCTCCCCATTTTCTTCCATCGACTTATATATTTCGTTGACCTTCGCCAAATCTTCCGGCGTATCGACGCCGACAAACCGCGCGGTCGTTTTTATGCACTTGATCCGATACCCGTTTTCCAGCGCGCGAAGCTGCTCCAACGATTCCGCCCGCTCCAAGGGCGTCGGCTTCATCTTCGCGTAGTCCAGTAAAAAATCGCGGCGGTACGCGTATATACCGATATGTTTGTAGACGGGCGTTCCCACGACGTTTCTCGGATACGGGAGCAAAGAGCGGGAAAAATACAGCGCGTAGCCGTTCTTATCCGTCACGACTTTAACGTTGTTCGGATTATTTTGCTCCGCTTCTTCCATAATCGGCGTCATGACTGTCGCCATTTGCAGCCCTTCGTCCGTCTCAAAGGCTCGGCCCAGCTCGTCGATCAAGTCCGGCTCAATCAACGGCTCGTCCCCTTGCACATTGATGATCAGATCGACGTCGGAATACGCCGACGCGACCTCGGCGAGACGATCGGTTCCCGTCGGGTGATCCTTCGCCGTCATCATCGCGCGCCCGCCGTGCGTCTCCACCGCCTGTAAAATGCGCTCGTCATCCGTGGCAACCACGACGCCCGAAAGCGACCGTGCTTTGGCTGCGCGGTCATAAACGCGGCAGATCATCGGTTTTCCCGCAATGTCCCGCAGCGGTTTTCCCGGCAGACGCGTAGATGCGTACCGCGCCGGTATTACGCAGAGGATTTTCATTCTCTCGTCTCAGTCCTTCCAATACACGTTTTGAAAAACGATGGCTATTCCCTTGATACCCTGCCGAGGGATTTTCGTCAGGCAAGGCGAAATATGCCCGTGGCATATTTCGGAAAGCAAAGCCGCAGTCAAAGCACTGCGTCGCGCGTAATCTGACACAGCATGACGGAAAAAACCGGCAGGGGTTACTTATGCAGCTTCTCTTTTAAGCTTTCTTTCATCAGGCGGATAAACTCTTCTTCTCCGTCGCGGAACGTGACCTCGACGCTGACGACGTA
>JAEEGL010128167.1_pt1 | contig 10457 bp, 9 predicted proteins | sample 9134231 | NCBI WGS metagenome assembly JAEEGL01 (sample SAMN16246548, study PRJNA631951) | gut metagenome | biome: gut microbiome; feature: rumen; material: fiber-attached | host: Bos | place: Iran: Karaj | collected 2018-10 | reverse complement strand
GACCCAGGCGAGGAGCGAGCCGATGATCGCGTTGCCGACGCCGATCCCTGTGGATGCGAGGCCGTATCTCCAGCCGAACTGGCCCGCGTAGCCGATGACGACGACCGCCGAGAAGTAGGACGTCCCGTAGGCGAATGCGGAGATCCACGGACCGACCGAGCGCCCGCCCAGCACAAAGCCGTCGACGGTCTTTGCGGTGTGGCGGGAGTACCAGCCGACCGCGATCATAACGGCGAAAAAGACAACGAGAAGTATGATTTTGAGTATCATGGTTAAATTTCCTCCATAATTTAAATTGCACTTTAAAGCGTAACGCTTTAACGCATAAAAGTCAAGTAGTATTTTATAGCGGGCGCATTAATTTGCGCCCGCAGATAGTTCTTTATTCGCCTGTCAGCTGGTAGCCGGCGTCGAATGCCTTCTTGTTCAGCTCGATGGTCTTCGGCTTCACCGTGTGCTCGATGGCTGCGTACCAGTCCTCCACACTGTAATCCATGTGGCGGGCCGCCATGCCGAGGATGACGACGTTGAAGCATCTCGCGTTGCCGAGTCCCAGCGCGATCTCCGTCGCGTCGGCCTTGTAGACCGTGTGATCCTTCGCGATATCCTCGAGGATATTTTCCGGATACTTCGCGGTGCCGATGCGGACCGGCATCGGATCGATGCGGGTGTCGTTGCAGATGAGGACGCCGTCCGGCTTCAGATAATGTGCATATCTCTTTGCCTCAAGGCGCTCGAAAGCGATGAGGACATCCGCCTGGCCGGGCTCGACGATCGGCTCCTCGACCTTGTCACCGTAGCGGACGAAGGTGACGACCGAGCCGCCGCGCTGCGCCATGCCGTGGACCTCGGAGAGCTTGACATCGTAGCCGGCTGCCGTGGCAATGTAGCCTAAGATGCGGCTGGCGATCAGGGTGCCCTGGCCGCCGACGCCGACGATCATGATATTTCTTGTCTTCATTTTACATTACCTCCCTGATCGCATTGAACCGGCAGAGCTGCATGCAGAGCGTGCAGCCGTTGCACTGGGTCGGATCGATGGAGATCGAACCGTCCTCATTTTTGGAGAGAGCCGGGCAGCCGGGCTTCGTGCAGGCACCGCAGTGGATGCAGTTTTCCGGTACCGGGACGCATTTCTTCGTCGTCTTCGCCTCCGGGATCAGTGCGCACGGAGCCTTCGCGACGATGACCGACAGGTGGTCCGCCTTGACCTCGCGCTTCACGACCTCGGTGAGCGCCGCCTGATCGTAGGCGTTGACCGTGAAGACATTTTCAATGCCGATGCCGTGGCAGAACTTCTCGAAGTCGATGGCCGGGACGGTGTCGCCCATGAGGGTCTTGCCGGTCGCCGGGTTGTCCTGATGGCCGGTCATGCCGGTGATGCGGTTGTCTAAAATGATCACCGTGCCCGTGCTCTGGTTGTAGACCATGTTCATGAGGGAGTTCACGCCGGTGTGCATGAAGGTGGAATCTCCGATCACGCATACCCAGTCCTTGAGATACTCCTCTCCTTTTGCCTTGCCGATGCCGTGCAGGGAGGAAATGGACGAACCCATGCAGAGGCAGGACTCGATCACCTGGAGCGGCGCCACCGCGCCGAGCGTGTAGCAGCCGATGTCGCCGGCGACGTGCAGTTTTAATTTTTTAAGGACCCAGAAAGTAGACCTGTGCGGGCAGCCCGGGCAGAGGATCGGCGGACGCGCCGGAATGTCGCTTGCCGGAACCGCCTCGATCTTCTCACCGAGAACCTTCTCGCGGAGCATGTTGGCGGAGTACTCGCCGAGCTTCGTGAAGAGATCCTTGCCTTCGCACCTGATGCCCCAGGAGCGGACCTGCTCCTCGATGACCGGCATGAGCTCCTCGAAAACGATGAGGCGGTCAACCTTGGACGCGAACTCCTCGATCAGCTTGCGCGGCAGCGGGTGGACCATGCCGAGCTTAAGGACCGAAGCGTCCGGAAGGGCTTCACGGACGTAGGTGTAGGGAATGCCGCTCGTGATGACGCCGATCTTCGCGTCGCGCATCTCGACGCGGTTGATGGAAAATGAACATGCATCCTCCGAGAGGCGCTCCATCTGCTCTTCCACGATCACATGTCTGCGGATCGCGTTGGCCGGGAGCATGACGTTCTTGGCGATGTTCTTCTCATATTCCTTGTCCGGAACCTCTTCTCTCGGACAGAGCTCGACGACGCCCTGAGAATGGGCCAGACGGGTCGTTGTACGGATCACGACCGGCTTGTCGTACTTCTCGCTGATCTCGTAGGCCAGCTTCGTCATGTCCTTGGCTTCCTGGGAATCCGACGGCTCGAGAACCGGGATCTGGGCCGCACGGCTGACCATGCGGGTGTCCTGCTCGTTCTGGGAGCTGTAGAGGCCCGGGTCGTCCGCGACGCAGAGGACCATGCCGCGGCCCACGCCGGCGTAAGCCGCCGAGTAGACCGGGTCCGCTGCCACATTGTAGCCGACCATCTTCATACAGGCAAAGGAACGAACGCCCGCGATCGAAGCGCCGAAGGCGACTTCCGCCGCGACTTTCTCGTTCGGAGCCCACTCGCAGTACAGGGAATCCTTGTACTGGACCAGGTTTTCACTGATTTCCGTGCTGGGTGTGCCCGGATACGCGGAGGCCACCTTGACGCCGGCTTCGTAGAGGCCGCGCGCGATGGCTTCATTTCCGAGCATCAGTCTTTTCTCACTCAATTTCTCCATCTCCTCTTTTATTTCTATTTAAGATGCAGTCCCAATCAAAGCCGCCCGTGCGGCCTTCACATGGGACGCAAATGTACCTGTTACCGAGAGATTCAACTTTACCATTGTAAAGCAGCAAAGCGTTCCTGTCAACGCACTTTTATTTTTCGAAGCAGCACGAGGATCTTCCGGCCGAAGGGAAGCTTTTTGATCTCCTCGTCCGTCATATGCGTCGCTTTCGTGTAGAAGATCACGTAGACCAGGCTGCCCGCGAGTACGGCGATAAGCGTAAGCACCGCGCTGGCGAGGTACCCTCTGAAGATCCCGGGCAGAAAGATGCTCGGGATCCAGTAGATCGCCCCCACGATCACGCCCATAAGGGCCGCCGCCATGAGCGGCTGAATGAGCAGGCGCTTTAAGTCATGCTTGTAATCCAGATATTTTTTCAGCGAGAACGCGTTCAGGACCATGACCGAGGCCGCGTAGAGCACCGTCGCCGCAAGAATTCCGTAGATATCGGCGTGCATGAAGCCGACCAGAAGTACCGCCGAGACGATGTTGATGATCAGCGCGATAAATGCATTTTTCACGGGGTCTCCCGGATGACCGAGTCCCTGCAGGACGCCGTTCGTGACCGTTGAGAGACTGTAGAAAATGACGGACACTGCGCCCAGCGAGAGCAGAATCGCCGCCCCCCAGATATCGCCGGTCGGATACATGATCCGGATCACCGGGTAGGAAAGCACCGCCAGACCGACCGATGCCGGCACGGCCAGGAACATCGAGAGCCGCATGGCCTCGTTGATCCGGTCGGCAGCTTCGCGGTCCCTCCCCGCGGAGATCGCCGTCGCGACCGCCGGAATGAGGGCCGTCGAGGTCGCGGAGGCCAGCGAAACCGGGATATTCAGAATTGGCTTGACCCTGTAGGAGAACAGCGCATACTCGCGCGTCACCTCCTGCGGAGGAATGTTCCGCCAGTCCATGAGCGCCGTGAATATGTTCTGGTCCACGATCGCCGTACAGTTGTAGATGCCGGTTGCAAAGATGATCGGCGTCACCATCATGAAAATGACGTGAAACACCTGCCGGTAACTCTCCGCCTTCACGGTCTTGTCCCGGTTGATCCGCTTACTGATCGTTTTGCGGTTCAGGAAATAGGTGAACAGCATGAAGAGAATTCCCGCAAGTACGCCCGCGCCTGTCCCGAGCGTGCCGCCCGCCGCTCCGAATTTGCCGGTCATGTTCTCATCGCCGACGTAGCGCCTCGTGAGGAGCCAGGCCGCAAGGACCGAGATGACCGCGTTGACGATCTGCTCCGCCACGCGGGAGACCCCGGTCGGGAACATCGTATTCTGCGCCTGGAAATAGCCGCGAAGGCAACCAAGGAGCCCCGCCAGCACGATCGTCGGCGCAAGAACCCTGAGAGCCGGAACCGCATCGGGCTGCCTTGCGAGGAAGAAAGGCGCCCCGAAGAAGGCTGCCAGCGCACCGATCCCGCCCACGATCAGAACATAAAAGATGGAGGCATGGAACACTCTCTGCGCATTTTTGTACTGTCCCTTTGCCAGCCGGTCGGCCATGACTTTGGAGAGGGCCGAGGGAATGCTGTAGGAGGAAATCAAAAGAATGATCGCGTACCACTCGTACGCATACTGATAGTAGCCGTCGCCGATGTCCCCGATCACCAGGTGCATCGGACTTCTGTAGAGGAGCCCGATCACGCTGCAGACCATCTGGGCAGCCATGAGGAAGGCGGCTTCACGCACTATGCTTTTCGTTTTATCTGCCATGTTATATCCTTAAATAGGTTATTCTTCGTTTGCGGCTGCCCAGTCGATCGGCGTAAGGCCGCAGCGCACAAGGTAGTCATTGGTCTTCGAGAACGGACGGCTCCCGAAAAATCCGCCGGACGCCGAGAGCGGACTCGGGTGCGGTGACTCGATGATGAGGTGCTTCGGATTGTGGATGAGGGCTTTCTTGCGTCTCGCAGGCGTCCCCCACAAAATGAACACCAGCGGCCGGTCCTGGTCAGCCAGCACCCTGATGGCCGCGTCCGTGAACTCCTCCCAGCCGATCCCCCGGTGGGAATTGGCCGCATGGGCCCGCACGGTGAGGACCGTATTGAGGAGCAGAACGCCCTGTCTGGCCCAGCCCGTAAGGTCCCCGTTTTCAGGGGCAGGACATCCCAGGTCGTTGCTCATCTCCTTATAGATATTGACGAGCGACGGAGGGATACGGATCCCCTTGTGGACCGAGAAGCAGAGCCCGTTGGCCTGGCCCGGCTCATGATAAGGATCCTGGCCCAGGATCACGACTTTTACATGTTCAAGCGGTGTGAAGGCGAACGCATTAAAAATGTCCGTGCTCGGCGGATACACCGTCTCCGTCCGGTACGCGTTCAGGACTTTTTTGTACAGCTGCGCATAGTAAGGCTTCTTAAACTCCGGGTGCAGCGCTTTTTCCCACTCTCCGGTAATCGCCATAACTGCCTCCTTCAAAGGCGCACGGGCACGTCCCGGCTCCTTAAGTATTCCTTGACCTCACGGATCGTCATCATCTTGTAGTGAAAGAGAGACGCCGCCAGCGCCGCATCCGCGCCGCCCTCCGTGAGAGCTTCATAAAAATGCTCGTATGTTCCCGCACCGCCCGAAGCGATGACCGGAACACCGACCGCGTCGGAGATTGCCCGGGTGAGCTTAAGGTCGTAGCCGGCCCTGGTTCCGTCGCCGTCCATCGAGGTGAGCAGGATCTCGCCCGCTCCGAGCTCGACTCCCCGTTTCGCCCACTCGACCGCGTCGAGACCCGTGTCGATCCGGCCGCCGTGCTTGTAGACCGTCCAGCCGCTGCCGTCCGGCCGTGCTTTCGCGTCGATGGCCAGCACGATGCACTGGTTCCCGAATTTGACCGCACCCTCGCGGATCAGCTCCGGGTTGTCGATGGCCGCGGAATTGACCGAGACCTTATCCGCCCCCGCACGCAGGATCCTGTTCATGTCCGCCACCGTGCGGATACCGCCGCCGACCGTAAATGGAATGAACACCTGGTCGCCGACCCGCTCGACCATGTCCACCACGGTCTCACGGTTGTCGGAGGAAGCCGTAATGTCCAGGAACACCAGCTCATCGGCACCCTCGGCATCGTAAGCCTTCGCGATCTCGACCGGGTCCCCCGCATCCTTGAGTTCCACGAAATTGACGCCCTTCACGACGCGTCCCGCATTGACGTCGAGACACGGAATGATTCGCTTTGTCAGCATCTTATGCCTCCTTCTTTACTGCCAGGAAATTTTCAAGGATCTTAAGTCCGACCGCCCCGCTCTTCTCCGGGTGGAACTGGGTCGCAAACACGCTGCCCCGCTCCACGGCCGCACAGGCGACGTCCGCGTAGGTGCAGGTGGCCGTCAGGATCTCCTCCTCCGGCACCGCGTAGTAGGAATGGACGAAATACACAAATGATCCGTCCTCTATCCCCTCAAAGAGCCTGCTGCCAGGCTTTATAGCGAGCGAGTTCCATCCGATCTGCGGGACCTTCATGCCCGGCTTGTCGGTGAAGCGGACGCATTTTCCCCTGAAAACGCCGAGCCCCGGAATGCCTTCGCTCTCCTCACTGGCCTCGAAGAGAAGCTGCTCTCCGACGCAGATTCCAAGAAACGGAGTCCCCTTAGCGATCACCTCATGGATCACCGGGATAAGACCGTACCTTTTAAGGCGCACCATGCACTCCCCGAAGTTTCCGACTCCGGGCAGCAGGACATGGTCCGCTTTCAGGATGATCTCCGGGTCTCTCGTCAGGATCGTCTCCTCCCCGAGCGCCCGAAAGGCCTTCACTGCACTTTTGACGTTTCCGGCATCATAATCGATTACTGCCAGCATAAAAATCCCCCATTAATCTTTTTCAGCGCTCCCGCGCATCCAGTGTAAACCAGAAGGCGACCCCGTCGTCATAGTTTCTGACGCCGCATTTCTGGTGATGGCCCTCCATGATCGCCTTCACGATGGAGAGGCCGATCCCCGAACCGCCGTAGGCGCGGGTCCGGGCTTTGTCCACCTTGTAAAACTTCTCCCAGAGCTTCGAGATTGACTCCTCCGGGATCGGATCGCCGGAATTGAAGACCGAAGTCGTCACGACTCCGTCCTGCTCCGTGATCCGTATATCAATTCTCTTCTCATAATCGAGGTGATTGAGCGCATTGGACATGAAGTTGGTCACGACCTCCTCGATCTTGAACTCATCGCCCCAGACGTAAACCGGGTCCTTCCGGTCGAACGTGACGCACGCCCCTTTCTCCCCGATGATGAGCTTCATGCCGTCGATCACGCCCTGGATCAGGGCGGTCAGGTCAAACCGCTCCATCTGCACCTGATTCTGCCCGAACTCAAGCTGATTGAGTGAAAGCAGCTGGCGGACCATCTTGTTCATCTTCCCGGCTTCATCCAGGATGACGTCCACATAGAAATCCCTGCTCTCCTTGTCGTCGCAGATGTCGTCCTTGAGCCCCTCCGCGTAGCCCTGTATGAGGGCGATCGGCGTCTTGAGCTCGTGGGAGACGTTGTTCAGGAACTCGATGCGCATCTCATCGATCTTCTCCTTCTCCGTGATGTCCCGCTGGAGCTCGTTGTTTGCATTTTTCAGCTCCGAGATCGTGTCCTTGAGCTCATCCGACATCCGGTTGAAGTTCTCGCCGAGCATATCGATCTCATTGCCTGCCTTCTCCCCGTATTTTGCCTCGAAGTCGAGGTTTGCCATGCGCTGGGAGAGGTCCGTCAGGGTCACGATCGGCTTTGTGAGCCTCTTGGAGAAAAGGGAAATGAAAACCACCGAGACCAGCACCACGAGGGATCCGACCACCAGATAGAACATGTTCGAGAGGTGGACCGCATTTTCGATTGCCTCGAGAGGCGTCCTCATGAGGAAGCAGTAGCCGTTGTCAAACTGGCCCCACATCTCGAGATAGCTGATGCTGATGGAGCGGTCGGACGTCTCCTGGACCGCGTACATGTTCGTCTCCTCGAGGACGTCGATCTTCTCCCGGTAGAACCCCGTATAGTAGCCGAAAAGGCGGAGCTCCAGGTCCCGCGCTTCACGGCTGGTGGAGAAGAGCATGCTCTCCAGCCCCTCATCCTCCACGAGCATCTCGATGTTGTCCTGCACCGAGATCTGCATGAGCTTCGCCGCGTAGTCGTCGCTCTCGGAGGCAAAGATCTCGTTCATGGCCTCGTAGGTGCTCTTCAGGGTCTTTATTTTCTGGGAATGATAAAATTTCGCCAGAAACCCGTAGTTGATTATCGCGATAACCGCAAATGAAAGCGCCATCGTAATCACGAAAAATGCAATCATCTGCCGCCTGATCGAGTGCTTCATAGTCATCCTTTCGCAGGCGGATTCGGGTCAAACTTGTAGCCCATGCCCCAAATCGTGCGGATGAGCTCGCCCTTGTCGCCCATCTTGCTCCTCAGCTTCTTGACATGGGTGTCGATCGTGCGGGCATCCCCGTAATAATCGTAATTCCATACCGCGTTCAGGATCTTCTCTCTCGAGAGAGCGATCCCCTGGTTCTCCACAAAATACTGCAGGAGCTCAAACTCCTTGAAGGAAAGCTCGATGGGGCTGCCGTCCACCGTCACCTGATGAGCCGCCTTGTCAATGCGGATCCCGGCCACCTCGAGCACATCGTCCGTCTCCGCCTTGCCGCTCCTTCGGAGGACCGCATTCACGCGGGCCACGAGGATCTTCGGCGAGAACGGCTTTGATATATACTCATCGACCCCCAGGTTGAAGCCCAGAAGCTCGTCCCGCTCATCTCCCCGGGCCGTCAGCATGATGATCGGCACCCTGGAGAACTGGCGGATCTCGCGGGTCACCTGCCAGCCGTCCATCTTGGGCATCATGACGTCGAGGAGAACCAGCGCGATATCCTTGTCACTGAAGAAAATATCGACCGCCTGCTCACCGTTCTCCGCCTCAAGCACCTCATAGTTCTCTCTGGTGAGGAAATCTTTCACCAGCTTTCTCATTCTGGCTTCGTCGTCCACAACCAGGACTTTCAGTCTGTCCATATACACCTCCGCTTTCGTGATATAATGCGCCAATGTATTTGATTATTATAGTACAAGGGCGTTTTAAAGGCAATAAAAAAAGCGCGCCCGTCTCACGGGAGACAAGCGCGCATTTCATTTTCAATTCACTGAGTTTCGATCAGCCCTTCATCTGAGCCGCGACTTCAGCAGCGAAATTCTCCTGCTTCTTCTCAAGGCCTTCGCCTGTCTCGAAGCGGACGAACTTCTTCACAGCGATCTTAGCGCCGTTAGCCTTGGCGACCTGATCGACATACTTCTGAACGGTCTGCTTGCCGTCCTCTGCCTTGACATAGACCTGGTCAAGCAGGCAGATCTCGGAGAGCTCCTTGTTCAGGCGGCCCATAACGATACCGTTGATGACCTTCTCCGGAGCGTTCGGCTTCTCGTTCTTGGCGGCAACGAGGAGGATCTCCTTCTCCTTCTCAAGATACTCCTGGCTGACTTCGCTGCGGTTCGTGTACTCCGGACGCATAGCGGCGGCCTGCATGGCGATGTTCTTGGCCATCTCGCAGACAGCCTCGTTCACGACATCGGTCTCGACATCAACGAGAACAACGATCTTGCCGCCCATGTGTGTGTAAGCGACAACAAGGCCGTTAGCCTCCTCGACGCGCTCGAAGCGGCGGATCTTCATGTTCTCACCGATCGTAGCGATCTGGGAGACAAGGAGCTCCTGAACGGTCTGGCCGTCCGGAAGAGTCGTAGCGGCAAGCGCCTCAACGTCAGCGGCATCCGTAGCCATGACCTGATCGGCGATAACCTTGACAAAGTTCTGGAACTTCTCGTTCTTGGCGACGAAGTCGGTCTCGGCGTTGACCTCGACGACAACAGCCTTCTTCGCATCGTCGGAGACAACTGCGAGGCAGAGGCCTTCGGCCGCGATGCGGTCAGCCTTCTTCATAGCCTTCATCTGGCCGTTCTCACGAAGGAAATCAATTGCCTTCTCCATATCGCCGTCTGTAGCGGCAAGAGCCTTCTTGCAGTCCATCATGCCTGCGCCGCTCTTATCACGAAGCTCCTTAACCATTTTTGCTGTAATAGCTGCCATTTCTAAATTCCTCCTTTAAAAAGCGCCATCGGCCACTTGAGGCCGATGGCGGTCATCAGCTTTCTTTATGCCTGTGCCTCTTCATCCGGATAAGCGACATAGCCTTCTGCCGGAACTTCATCAGCGGTCATAAGGCCCTGATTTGCCTCGACAACAGCGTCAGCCATCTTGGAGACGATCAGCTTGACGGCACGGATCGCATCGTCATTGCCCGGGATCACATAGGTGAGCTCTTCCGGATCGCAGTTGGTATCGCAGATACCGATGAGCGGGATGTTCAGAGCATGAGCTTCCTGTACGCAGATGCGCTCCTTCTTCGGGTCAACGATGAAGATTGCATCCGGGAGCTTTCTCATGTCGCGGATACCGCCGAGGTTCTTCTGCAGCTTCTCAAGCTCCTTCTTGAGCTTTAAGACTTCCTTCTTCGGAAGAGCCTCAAATGTGCCGTCCTCAGCCATGCCTTCGATCTCTTTCATTCTTCTGATACGGCTCTGGATGGTCTTGAAGTTGGTCAGCATGCCGCCGAGCCATCTCTCATTGACATAGAACATGCCGCAGCGCTCAGCTTCGGTGCGGATCGCATCCTGAGCCTGCTTCTTCGTGCCGACGAAGAGGATCTTGCCGCCGTTCTTGACGATATCT
>JAEEGL017386478.1_pt1 | contig 10458 bp, 9 predicted proteins | sample 9134231 | NCBI WGS metagenome assembly JAEEGL01 (sample SAMN16246548, study PRJNA631951) | gut metagenome | biome: gut microbiome; feature: rumen; material: fiber-attached | host: Bos | place: Iran: Karaj | collected 2018-10 | reverse complement strand
TATGCCCCTGTAGTTTAATGGATAAAATTTCGGATTCCGGTTCCGACGATAGGCGTTCGATTCGCCTCGGGGGTACGAAAAGAGCCTGCACATCGCAGGCTCTTTTTCATATCCGGGAGTCCCCGGCCTTCCGCCAAGCCCTTTCTTTCACCAGCCCGGACCTTCATCCCGGAAAACACCCCATTTCCGGGATAACCCCTGGAAAAAGTCGACCTTCATCCCGGAAAACCCTATGTTCCCGGGACAAACCCCCATCCCAAACTACCCTTCGTCCCGGAACCCCCCTTGATTACGGGACAAAGGTCCATCCAAGGCAGGGGGTCGGACTGGAGACGGCCTGTAATCCGGGACGACCCCGGGCCGATTTGCGGTTGCCAGGGGCGAAATGAAACTTCCGTGTCCCTGGCAACCATTACAGAAACTCGGTGGGCGTGATCTGCCCGAATCCGTCGAACGGGTTGAAGGGAGGCACTCCAGGATCGACGGGTTGAGGCGTGCGTCCGGAAAGGTTCCGTCCCATCTCCTTCGCTACTTCCGACAGGGGCCGGTTGTCCTCCACGAAGAGGACCTGGTCGCCGATGAAGCGCATGTCGATGTCGTCCAGCCGCCCGGCGCGGTTCTTCGCGATGATCAGCTCCGCGTCATCGACGTCATCGCTCTTGCCCATCAGGCCCGGTCGGTTGATGAAGATCACGATGTCCGCGTCCTGCTCGATGGAGCCGGAGTCGCGCAGGTCGCTCAGCTGCGGCCGCCCCATCGAAGAATTCAGCCGCCCCACGATGTTGCGGTTCAGCTGCGCCATCGCCACGACGGGGATCTTCAGCTCCTTGGCCGTGGTCTTCAGCTGGCGCGAGACCTCCGAGATCACCTGCTCGCGGTAGGCGGCGTTCGAGGCCGGCGCCGTCATCAGCCCCAGGTAGTCCACGAAAATGATCTTCACGTCCTTCTCCATCACCAGGCGCTTCGCCTTCGAACTGAACTCCGTGACGCTGAGCGCCGGCGTCTCGTCGATGTACAGGGGTGCGGTGGCCAGCCGGCGGATGGACCGTTCCAGGTGCTGCCAGTCGGCCGGTTCCATCTTCACCTTGCCGCGCAGCTTGTCGGAGGGGATCCCGGACTCCGTAGCGATAAGCCGGTCCGCGAGTTCCATGTCCGACATCTCCAGCGAGAAGAAGGCCACGGGGATGCCCTGCTCCACGGCGGCGAAGCGCGCCATGTTCAGCCCGAGGGCGGTTTTGCCGTGCGACGGGCGCGCGCCGATGATGATCAGGTTGCCGGGCTGCCAGCCCATCGTGATGCCGTCCAGGGTGGGGAAGCCGGAAGGTACCCCGGTGAGGCCGTGCGCGTCCTGCTGTGTCTGGATGCGCTGCATCGAGCGGTTCACGGCATCGCCGATCTCCACGTATCCGCCGGAGATGTTGCCCTGGACGGCCTGGAACACGGACGACTGCGACTCCTCGATCAGGCGATCCACCTCGCAGGTCTCGTCGAAGGCGTTCTTGAGGATGCCGTAACCCGCTTCGATGAGGTCGCGCTGGATGGTCTTTTGCTGCAGGATCTTGATGTAGAAGTCGATGTTCGACGCGCTGCTGACCTGCTGGGTGAGTTCCGCCAGCCGCGAAGGCCCGCCCACCGTGGTGAGGCTGCCGTCCGTGCGGAGCCGTTCCGTCACGGTCACGAGATCGACGGCCGTCCGCTCCCGGAAAAGGGTGACGATCGCCGAGAAGATGAGCCGGAGTTTGGGGTCGTAGAAACATTTCTCCTTCAAGGCCTCGACGCCCTTGAAGACGCTCTCGTCATCGATCATCATCGCGCCGATCACGGCGGCCTCCACCTCCGGCGCCTGCGGCGGACGGTTCCCGGTCTCGCCGGCGGCCGCCTTCACGGCGTCCCCGGAAGAACGCCGGCTATTGTATTGTCTGCTCATAATTCGGGTGATTATCTATGGCAAATATAGGCCATTTCGGTGCTCAAATCCGGCAGTGTTGAAATGTTTTGGATATGTTTAGTGCGTCTTGATGGTCAATGAGTTACGCTGTGGAAAAGATGTTTATGAAAATGAACGGCCTTTTTCAACTCCTTCCGGAAGGAAATAACGTTCCTTTACGAACAAAGACGCACCAAGCGCTTCGTCCCATAATTATTGGGTGTTTACGACATTACTTTCTTGTCTCCTGGCGCTCCAGCCCCCACTTGGGGGAATACGGAAAGGCGTTCTTTCTGCTTCGCATCCATCTCATTGTAGAGTTGGCTCATCCTGGACTGCGACTCGTCAATGATACTGATGTACCGGGTCAGGCAGTCCTTAAAATGACCGTACTTGTTCTCGATGGCCGTAATCTGGAACATGATACCATCCTCATCTTCGCCGGTAAACAGCACCTTTCCCATAATGATATCGTCTGACACCTGATGCGCAGCTTTGTGCATCAGGTCCATATCGTACTCTTTATGGTCAAGGTTATAGTGCTTCATCATCACCATCACCGGGAACCGGTCAGCATCGATGGCATAATGCTCACCCTGGGCCATGAAAGTGATCCAATGGTCATCTGCATCCGGCATATACCCGTTGTAACGGATAGCCTCCATAGCCGACTCCTTGTCCAGCGGATGGTTATCCACATCATCGACGGTCACAGGCTCCGGAGTCCGCTCACGCTGCTCCATGAGCCACTTATTGTCCCTCTCCAGTGCCTTATAGTCCTGGCACTTGCTCACATACAGTGCCAGCAGGACGGCTGCCACGATTGAAATAATAGCTATTACCATTTTGTTTTATCTGGTTAAGAAACGGCAGGCCCACCAACTACCTTTCACGCCAAATAGAAGGCGGGCCTTGGTTGCCGTTATTAGTGTTTGATGATAAGCTTGTTATTCTGGTTGTCGATGGTGATGGCGCCGAAGCGCTCCATCGCGCTCTGGCCGAGGAGCAGGGGAGCCCGCTGACTGTTCACCACGGATGCGTCCACGTTCTTCAGTACGGCATCCCCGATCCTGACCTCGCGCAGGGTGATGGTCGTCCCCTCGCTGATCTGTCCGTCGGCGATTTGGTAGTATTTCTTGCCCTTGATGTCTTTCTCGGACAGGTATCCGTTCTTCAGCATGAAGTTCGCCTCGACCGACGAGATGGTCACGTCCGACGCGCCCGTATCGAAGATCATCCGCAAGGAGAGCCCGTTGATGTCGCAGGGAATCTCGAAAGTGCCGCCCGGGTTGCGTTTGACGGCGATTTCGGTCACCGTTTCCTGCTCCCCGGAGACAGGGGAGTCCGCCAGGAATTCCTTCAGAAACGCCTCATGCTTTGCCTTGTATTCCGCCACCAGCGCCTGATACTCCGGAAGGTCCCGCACGGGATCCATGTCGTCATCGTAGCCCAGATGACTGAAGTCGCGGTAACCGTTCTCGAAGGCGGAGCGCAGCGCGGAGACAGAATCGTCCAGCCGCCACATCCGGGCATACAGACAGGACAGGTCGTAGAGTTCTCCGTGGTCTGCAGGATTCAGGGCGATGATCTGCTTCATCCACGCCTCTGCCTCGTCGTCCCGGCCGAGGAAATGCAGCGCGTAGTGCCGGCAGGAGCCGCTTCTGACCACGGTGTCCAGTTGGAGAACGGTCTCGAAATCCTTTGCGGCAGCATCCCGGTCTCCGCGCGTCAGGTAGAGTTCCCCGCGCATCAGGAACAGGTAGGGATAGTCATCATCCATTTCGATGCCGAGATTGTAATCCTCCAGCGCCCGGTCGGGATCTCCCTTCATCTCATAGCACCAGCCGCGTTTGTAGTAAGGGTAGCACTGCCGGGGATCGTCCTCGACGGCGGCCGAGAATTCCTCGATGGCCCGATCCAGGTCGCCGGAAAGGCGGAAAAAGTCGCCGCGCTCGCAATACAGTTGCCAATCGGCGTCATCCTCCATGATCTTGGAGATGTCGGCGATGGCCTGCTCGTTCAATCCCAGTTCGCTGTAGCACTGACTGCGGTAAAAGTTGATTCCCGCGTACTTTCCGAACTCGGCCTCCATTTCGTCGAAACTCCTGACTGCCTCTGCATAGCGGCCGGTGTCCTGATAGAAATGGCAGAGGAAATACTTCCAGCGCGCTGTATTTTCGCTCTTCCTGATCATGCTCTTGATGCCGGCCTCGGCGTAATTGGACCGCTTCTTCAGCACCTCCAGAATGTCGTCCGGATCCACGTCATCGTCTTTTTCGAACCACATCAGCCCCGCATCGATCGCCTTGGCGGCCTCGCCCATCTTGTCGTATGCCACCATCTTGAAATGATAGGTCTCGGAATAATCGGGGTCGAATTTCTGGCACTTATCCAGCAGCTTGACCGCGTCTTCGTAGTCCCCGCGCCGGGTCATCACGCAGGCAAGCCCGGCCATCGCGCCCTGGTCGGCCTCGTCGTCTGCAAGCATCTGACGGTAAACCGTTTCCGCCCCGCCGTCGTCTTCCAGGCGAAGGAGAACCTGGGCGTAGTCGAAGGCGACGGACTGCTTGTATTCCGGATTGTCCTTCTGCACGAGTTCATAGGCCGTCCGGAGGGCAGCCGCGGAACTCTCGTAGTCCCTCAATCCCTGATAGACCATTCCCTTCCACCAGTACAGGGTGGAGTTGACGATTTCGCTTTTCTTGGGCTTGTTCACCTTGATGGCGCGGTTGACGTCCGTCAGCGCCGGGCCGTACTCGCCTTTCCGCTGAAGCAGACGGACGCGCAGGAGGAGCGCGTCAACGTTGTCCGGGGTTTCCCGGAGCTGCTTGCTCACGAGATCGAGCGCCTTGGCCTCGTCGTGCTCCTCCTCAAGGACCTCATAGGCCTTTCGGAGGTTGTAATCGTTGTCGGCGGACTTGTTCTTCTGGGCGTACACGTTGCCGCTCAGGAAGGTCAGCACGATGGCCGACAGCAGGGTAAGAATGTGTTTCATTGCGTGAAAGTTGTATATGGATGTTTCTAAATGGTCAGTTTGGACAGTTCCAAGGATGCATCGATGACCTCATAGGTGAACAGGGCGCGCGACTCCTCCTTGATGTCGAACACTTCTTCTCCAATATCCTCGTGCGCCTCGACCTTTTCCACGACATCGCGAACCTGGGACACGGCTTCCTCGAGCAATTTCATAAAATTGCTTTCATAAACTTCGTCGAGAATCACTTCCCGGAAGGCCCAGGAACCGTCCTTGTACTGGAAACATTCCACCTGGGACCCGGCGGACGCTTCCGCTACTGCCTTTGCTACTACTTCGGGCTTTACTCCAAAGAAGATTCGTTTCATCTCAACGAACGGGCTTCCTTGGAAGTGATGCTCGCCGAGGAGAACCAACTCGTTCTCGTGAACGAACAGACATGGCTGGGAAGCGAAGGCAATGGTGTGCAGGCGCTCGACCTCATAGTGGTTCGCCTGGAGCAACTGGAAACATTGGTACATGCTCTCCAGTTCCTCGCCCGTTTCGATGCTTTCGAATCCCGGGCAGTCGTCATTTACAAAGGAGAAGTCCTCCTCGTCAATGGCGTCAAGGATGCGGATGGCGGAATTGGCGGCACTCCAAATCAAGGGGTGGACGGTATAGTCTTCACCATCTTTATGGAAGGAAATCGCTTTTTCATAAGCGGTGTGCCCGCCGTATGTCACCTGCAGTTTCCCGGCAGGCTGCTCACCGTCGGTAATGGTGATGGTCAAGACGAAACCGTCATGCTCGGCGCTTTCCTCGCAGCGGCCGTCCTTGCCCTCGAGGACAAAGACAACCGACGGGGCCTTGCGCAACCGGGCGATCACGTTCTTCCGGGCGTCTTGATTGGTCACATGCGATCCGGGGAGCATCTTCCGGGTGGAGATATTCTCCTGGATGTATTCGTCACCTTTTTTGCGGACGATGGTGACTTCGTAGGGGTTGAAAACGTTGTGGTTCATAAGGCGTGAAGATTGAGGTTGTGAGACAAAGGTAGATTGCCGGCGCGAAGTGAATCTTCGCGAAGACTGGAGGCGGCCCGGGCTGCCATGGCCGGGTGGCCAGGGTGTATGTTGTAGTATGTTTTCATGAGGATTTTGCCTTGAACGGCAATACAAAAATGGCCAAAAGATCAGGCCCCGACAAGCGATTTCCCGCATTTTGTACGAAGCGGAAAAGTGCTGTATGAATGCCCGACAGGCGCGCCTGTTCGTACAGTATTTTTCGATTTCATACATTCGTCCGGAAGCTATGTTGACCGCGTGGAATAAAAGCGTAAATTTGTACGAAATGGCCGAATGGTGAGTAAAGTCATCGTCATATCCAAGGGTACGGAACTCTTCCGGATCCCCGCCGACCGCCTCGTTTACGTGGCGGCCGACGGGAATTACTCGACGGTGGTGACGCAGGACAACCGGAAAACGATGGTGTCTTTGCAACTCGGCCAGATCGAAGACCTGATCGGAGAACAGCTCGGCGAAGCGGGTGGGAATTTCGTCCGCCTTGGCCGGGGCCTGGTGATCAACACGGATTTTATTTTCTCTATCGACACGACGCGACAGCGGATCGTCCTGTCGGATTGCAATGGTTGTTACCACGACCTGTCGGCATCCAGGGAGGTCCTCATCAAGTTCAAGTCGTACCTAGAGGCAAGCACACAAGAATATGGCAAATCAACTGAATGACATACGGGACGACGAGTTTCGGGTGATCGGGCAACGCCGACCGCTACCGGAGCCTTCCCCGGGGGAACCCCGGCGGAAGCGTAAGGTCGGTTGGCTGGCTTTGATACTTGTCGTATTGCTCGGAGGAGCCATATGGTTGTTCTGGCCAAAGGCGCCGAAACCTCCCGAGGGGGTCTTCGATCCCGTTCCGCCGAAACCGGCAATCGTCCCTCCCAAGCCAAAACTGCTCGGATCTGTCGTTGACAGTCTGCAGCCCGCTTTCGCCGAAAAACTCGACACGACCATCAACGATGTTGCCCTGTCACTTTATATCCCGCACAACACGTCTGCGCCCATCCTGACCGTCGGCGCGCCGGATAAGGAAACACGGTCGGCAGTAATGGCTTTCCAGGCCGCGGACATCCGGGCGGATAATCGGGAAATCCTGGGCTCATTCGTTCTGAAGGGAAAGATCCTGGCGAGAGGGGCACCGAAAGCCGGCTACTGTGCAATCATTGACGGGAAGGTGACCGTTGGCGTTGCGGAGAGTACATCTTTGTTTGAAGAAGCCGCGGAAAAAGATGGCTATTTCTTCCGGCAATTCTCTTTGGTGAAGGACGGCGTTTTGGAAGAAAATGCGCAAATCAAGAACAAGACGATGCGCAAAGCCTTGTGCGACCGTAACGGGCAGATCTTTGTCGCTGTCAGTGAAACAGATGAGTCTATGCACGATTTTGCCGCAGCATTGGTGGACCTCGGTGTCGATAACGCTATTTACCTCGTCGGCAGCCACTCAACCTTTGGCTGGTACCGGGATGAGGCAGGGGATCAGGTTTATTTTGGCGCCGATCAGCATCGGCAGTCGTATAGGAATGAGAATTATATTGTCTGGAACTGATTGTTTTTTACAAGGAAATAGAGGTCGGGAAGGTTCTGTGCGTGACTTGTGTGGAGGTAGATGGTCTCTCCAGCCTAGGCCGGAGAGACCCTGCAGCGGAGTTGCGTAAGTCGGCAGGATGCCGGATTGTCAATTTGGATTTACAGCCGAAAACGAAGGATCGCCAATTAGATTATGACAAAAAGTATTCGGCCAATTGACTGTCTGATCCAGTCCTCCAAAAAGAGAATAGCTCTGATCCGCAGAATCTAGGACTCTGTATGCTAGAGTATGTAGTAATATGAATTGCTCTTTGATTCTTGGTAAACCACACTAGAAAGTATAGAGGTCAGCCTGCCTTTCGGCTTCTTCTTTCAATGCGATCCTAATCGTATCGGGGGAGAGGACCACCAACTTCTGCCCGTAACTGTAAAGAAGGGAATGCAGTTCATAGTTTGGGATGCACTCGATGGTGAAGAAGACGAAATCGGACAAAGCCGGATACTTATCATGGAGCTCGTCCTGTCGGGAGGATAGCAATTCGATCTGGGACGAATGCATCGGTTTCGTTCTGATGTAATTCGCCGTGGATTTAGTGACGGCGAAGAGGATCTTCTCAAGTTTGCGGTCTTCATAATAGGATACACCGACGATATCATCGAAACGTTCGTCAAGATCAAGCGGGCAGTCCAGATAGTCGATGTCTTCGACCTCATCGAATGACATGATTCTGTCAAGGGCGAGGTTCATCAGGAAGTCCTCGCGGTAAGGGAAGACCTCGTCGCCCACGGAGTTGCAGATGAGATACCACCTGTCGCTATATTCTTTGAGAAGATACGGATAGACGACAAACTTAGAAGCAGTGTCTGAATCGAACTTCTTGTATTCGACACTGATCACCTTCTTGTTGGAGATGGCCGAGAAGAGTTTGCCGAGAAGATTGAGGTTCTTGAGATACGGATTGGAACTGAAGGCAATGATCTTCCTGTGCTCTCCTTCGTCCGTGATGCTCTTCCCGCCAAACGACTTCTCGTCATCCAACTTCTCCTGCAGATTGGCGATCCATTCGAAATTATCAAGACCGGAGAACTGTCCCATGGTGTTCAGAGCCTCTCGCAGGAGTTTCTTCTCATCATCCGAAAGAGGCTTGGAGAAAAGGGAAACAGTCTGATCGGAATAGCGTAAAATGCGCTTCCCTCCCATTACGAGGCTGTCATCGATGTCCATATTGAAAGGAGGAAGTCCCATATCAATAAGGTCGAGCTCGATGGTTCTCTTGCTGACTTCACTGTATCCATCCCGCACCAGCCTTTCATTGCACTTCTTGTACAGGTCCGTGCGTGAATAAAAGTGGTGACGGTCAGAGAGCATCTGATCAAGATACATATACCTGATGACGGCATTCTTATTTGCTGGCATGGCAATTTGTTTTTTGCAAAGTAAATGAAAGGTGGCGAAATTTATCTTCGCAACAAAGATAGCATCTTTATTGAATCTCAAATAGTCTGGCGATTATATATATCATTATGGGAAGCGGATTGAATCATAAGCCACAAGAAACTCGCCCATACGAAAAACAATTCGCACAAGCGTTCTACTTTTGCGCCGTAATCGGCAGGAAAAAGGGGCAGAGGCGAAAATACAAACACTATAACAGTTGAATCATGAGCATGAAAGAGAAGAGTAGCAACGTGTGTGAGAAGACAGAAGAAAAGGTTGTGGAACAGATACTTAGGGGCATTCTCGCTGGCGAAGGTGATTGTATCCAGACCATCTCCGACGTCTATCGGCCTCTTTTTCCTGACGGAAGCCTTCTGCTCTTCTCCTAGGTCTTTCAGCGAATTCCTGCCTGCCTACATTCAAGTACTTGATATTGCCGAAGAAAGACAGCGGTTCCATTTTAAGGAAATGAAACCGGAAAGGAAAAGAATCGGATTAATGGCATCACGTAATGCGAAAATACATTACGCAATAAGGATTTACATTTGCAACAGTTAAAACGAGAGCTGTTATGAAGAAATCGAACAATTACGGAAGCGTGAACGTCGTTGAGAACCATAAGTTCCAGTATGGTGTCACTGACAATGAAGGGAACGCCATCGTGCCATTCGGAAAGTACGCCTGGATCAGTGGCTACGACCATGGTCTCGCAAGGGTGAAATCGATCTTTGGTATTGCTCGGGTCGACCTGGAAACCGGTGCTGTCGAAGAGGCGAAGTGGGGGATAATCGACAAAGAAGGGAATGAGGTGCTTTCTGTCGAATATGACGAGATCTGGAATTTCCTGGGTAAGGGAAGAAGCAGTACCAGAGTCATCAAGGACGGCCAAAGCTACAACTTCGACCTCGAAGATCATGAATTGCGGCGCTTCACTGATGGAAGTCATCGGTCAAGGCGTTATTCTGCATACGATCGTGAAGAAGAGTACGGTAGCCACTATGGGGAATACGCCGGCTCGTATGCCCAGGATGTTATGGGCTACAGCGACGACGTAATTAACGATGCCTTCGAGGGAGATCCTGACGCTTACTGGAATATCGACTAAAAAAGTTGTCGCTGCGAAAATAGATTTCCCAACACGCTTTTACCTTTGCATTAGAAGCGAGAGATAAGAGAACTGTCGCAATAAAATATTAACTTTGTCAGAAATGACAGGCGCTCTTTGACATACTGGAGTAGACTTTTGAACTTTGTCCGTCATATTTGACGGATGTCCTGCTCATCGGGATAATGCAATGTTTGTGCGTTACTCTGCGACAAACTCCGGATTCTTCAAATCCGAATTTGTCGGTCATATTGAGTAAACTCAATCAGTTACAGCCTAAATCAGTCAATCCTGACTGATTACAGCCCTAAAGGGCCGTACACAAAGAAAACGATCTCCAGTATGTCAAGCGCCTTTTCATTTACCCCCTTGTCACAATGGAAAGAGAGGAAATAAGGAAAGCCGCATCATTAATGACCAACAGGTATT
>JAEEGL016755453.1_pt1 | contig 10458 bp, 12 predicted proteins | sample 9134231 | NCBI WGS metagenome assembly JAEEGL01 (sample SAMN16246548, study PRJNA631951) | gut metagenome | biome: gut microbiome; feature: rumen; material: fiber-attached | host: Bos | place: Iran: Karaj | collected 2018-10 | reverse complement strand
GCGTTCAAGGCGTGGGAGGATAACACGTCCGCGCTCATCGTCCTTCCGACAGGCCTCGGCAAGACCGTGGTGTTCTCAGAAATCGTGCGCCGGTTCCAGCCCGTCCGCTCCATGGTGATTGCGCACCGCGAAGAGCTGATATTTCAGGCGGCGGAGAAGATAAAGCGCGTGACAGGCCTTGACGGCGGCGTGGAAATGGGCGAACTGCGCGCCGACGGATGGTTCGGGACGCCCCCGCCTTACGTCATATCCACCGTGCAGACGCAATGCAGCGGCGGCGACGGCGGCGGGCGCATGACGAAGTTCCTTCCGCGCGACTTCGGCCTTGTCGTGGTAGACGAGGCGCACCACGCGACCGCCGGGACTTATCGACGGGTTATCGACTACTACAGACAAAACCCGGACTGCAAGATTCTAGGCGTCACGGCGACGCCTGACAGGGCGGACGAGGAAGCGTTGGGCAAGGTGTTCGACGCTGTGGCGTACGACTACCAGATACTTGACGCGATACGCCAAGGGTGGCTTGTGCCGGTGCATCAGCAGATGGTCACTGTCGAAAGCATGGACTTCTCGAACATCAAGACCACGGCGGGCGACCTGAACCAAGGCGAGCTTGCCGAAGTCATGGAAGAGGAAGACAACTTGCAGCGCGTGGCGGTCCCGACGGTCGAGATTTGCGGCAACCGCAGGGCGATCGTCTTCGCAACCACGGTGCGGCAGGCCGAACGTCTGTGCGAAATCATAAACCGCTACAGGCCGGACAAGGCCGTGTGGATTTGCGGCAAGACCGACAAGGAGCGGCGGCGCAAGATGCTTGCAGACTTCAAGGCCGGCGTTGTGCAGTACGTCGTGAACGTTGGAGTGCTGACGGAGGGGTTCGACGATTCAGGCGTTGAGGTTATCGTAATGGCGAGGCCGACGAAATCCCGCGCCCTCTACGCGCAGATGGCCGGGCGCGGCACCCGTCCGCACGATTCCATAGCGCACCTTCTGGGCGACATTGCGACCGACGAGGAGCGTTGCGCGATGATCCGCGATTCCGTCAAGCCCGCCTGCCTCATCGTGGACTTCTGCGGCAACGCGGGGCGGCACAAGCTCGTCACGTCCGCAGACATCCTCGGCGGCAACATATCTGACGACGTGGTGGAGGCGGCGGCACGGCAGGCGAGGGAGAGCGGCAAGCCGGTGGACATGGCCGACGTACTGCGCAAGGAACAGCAGCTTGCCGACGAGCGGCGCAGGGCGGAGGCGGCGAGACGGGCCGCGCTCAAGAGCCGCGCCGCGTTCATGCTCACCGACATCGACCCGTTCAACGAATGGGACTTGACGCCCGCTAAGGAACGCGGCTGGGACAGGCACAAGCGGTTTACCGACAAGCAGAAGATGGTGCTCATGCAGCGCATAGGCGTGGACGCCGACACGATCCCATACGGGCAGGGCAAGCAACTTTTGGACGAGTACTTTCGCCGGTTGCAGAACGGCTACGCGAGCCTCAAGCAGACCAAGTGCCTCAAACGCTGGGGCGTCCGCGCGCCCGTGCGGTTCGACGAGGCAAAGCGCATGATCGACAGGAGGGCGCAGGCATGGCACTGACGAGGGAATGCGCCGCTTGCCCGACGTGGACGCAGACGGTGTGCAAACACGCGTTCGCGGAGCGGTGGAACGAGAAGAGCCACAACGGCGAGGGATGCGACAATCCGCTTGACGAAGTGGCGGAGGCGTGGCGCGATGCCGGATGGACGCCGGCACGCCGCCCCCTTCCGATGCGTCCAGCCGAACGGCAGGGCGGAAAGATTACAAGCCTATTGGACAAGTACAGGAAAGGACTGAAGAAATGAACAACACGATTTATGTAAAAGACGAAACCAAGCAACCGCGCTTTGCGCCATGCGATGCAGGGGAAACCTGCGAACGGTGCGCGTGGTTCTGCGGAAAGCCGCTGTATGCTGGGCACGGACAATGCCGACGCCATGCGCCGAAGCACCGCGCAGACTTCTATCAGGGCGCGTGGCCGTACGTGAAGCCGGGCGACTGGTGCGGCGATTTCGTGCTTTCGTTACCCACGCCAAAGGCACTATCGGAAGGTGGCGCAAAGTGAGAAGCGAGTACATTTTTCCAACGGTGCTGATCGTGCTTGACGTGTGCGCGGCAATGCCCTACGCATGGCACGGCAACTGGCGCATGATGGTGTATTGGCTGGCGGCGGCTACACTTACCGCTTGCGTGACCTACACGGGAGGTGCAATGTGACTATACGCGACTTGCCAGAACTGCTGAAAACCGCCCATAGGGTAGTCGATGAAGAATGGAAGAAGCTTACTCCAGAAAGGAGAAAGCGCATTTGCGAAAACCTTTTGAAAAAGGCGAAAGCGCGTATTGAATCGAAAGAGAAAGGCGGTGCTGCATGAAAGAGCTTAACACCGTTGACCTGTTCTGCGGCGCGGGCGGCGCGACAACGGGGCTGGAACTTGCCCTGAAACGCCATAACCTCACGCATACAGGCATTTGCATAAACCATTGGGAAATCGCCGTTGACACGATGCGGCGCAATCACCCGCTCGTCAACACCATGCGCATGAAGATCGAGGACGCCATACCCGAAGAGCTCGTGCCGGGCCGCGTTGTTGACCTTCTCTGGGCGTCCCCCTCCTGCACACACCACAGCCGCGCCAAGGGCGGGCGTCCGCGCAGTAATCAGTTGCGGGCACAACCCGACCTGATCCTCCCATGGATACGCGATCTGTTTGTCCGGCATTTGATCGTCGAGAACGTGCCGGAATTTGTGGACTGGGGGCCATTGACAAAGGACGGCAAGCCCATCAAGCGGCTCAAGGGCGAATGCTTCCGCAAGTGGGTTGCGTCGATAGAGGCTTGCAACTACACCGTCGAATGGCGCATTGTGAACTGCGCGGACTACGGCGACGCGACGAGCCGCAAGCGTTTTTTCTTGAAGGCCGTCCGTAAGGGATGCGGCAAGATACGCTGGCCGGAGCCGACGCACGCGGAGCATCCGCAGCCCGATCTCTGGGGCCGGACGCTCAAGCCGTGGCGCGGCGTCAAAGAGTGCCTTGACCTGTCAGACCTTGGTACTTCGATCTTCAACCGCGACCGTCCGCTTTCGCGTAACACGCTACGCCGCGTGGCGGTTGGCATGTCCAAGTACAATGGCATGGACTTTCTGATGGACATGCTGGGTGCGGACGGCGACGACGATTCGCGGGTACACCCTCTTACCGAGCCGATGCCTACGCAGCACAGCGGCGGCAACCGCTGCGCCGTGGTACGCCCCTTCCTTGTGCGCATGAACAAGAATTGTACGGCGGAAGACGTTGACGCCCCGCTATCGACAACGACGACGAAAGACCACCACGCGCTGTGCCAGCCTTTCATTGTGAAGCTGAACAACCACGCCGACGCCGAGAATGTCGAGAAGCCTCTCACGTCAGTACTTGCCGGGGGCCAGCACCATGCGCTTTGCCAACCCGTCATAATCGACCATTTCAAGAACGGCGAGGCAATGAGCGCGGACGCGCCTATCGGAGCGCAGACAACACACGACCGTTTCAGCGTAGTTTCGCCTGTGATTGTGGACATGTCGCATCCCGGCGATCCAAACGACGAGCGGCGCGTTTCTGGCGGCGGCGATCCGATGAAAACGATTACGACGCGTAACAATTTTGCGGTGTGTACCCCGTTCATCATGAACAACAACGAAAACAACGTGCCACGTCCAATTGATAAGCCGCTTGTCACATTGACAACAGGCAATCACGCCTATCTATGTACACCGCTTGTCCTGGGGCAGCAGGGCGGCGCGGCTTGCCGGCCAATAGACGAGCCTTGCCCGACGATTGCGACCGCCGGGGCAATCCGCATGGCGACGCCGATCATCCTTGACATGTCGAGGCCGGGCGGGCACGACAGCGGGCACATCCGTTCCGCCGACAAGCCGATTCAGGCCCTGACGACGTGCGACAACGTTCAAGTCGCAACACCCGTGATTTTCGACGAGGCCGTGGGACTTCCGCGCCTGCCGGACGGGCGGTATATCGACATTCTGCTGCGGATGCTTAAGCCGTCGGAGCTTGCAGCAGCGCATTCGTTTCCGAAGGACTACGTTCTCACGGGCAACCGGGGCGAACAGGTCAAGCAGATTGGTAATTCGGTGCCGGTAATGACCGCCGCCGCCATGTGCGAGGTGGACTTCAAGGAGAGCGCGTAGATGCGGGTTGCCATACACAGCGTTGACGGGCACGGCTATCCGAACCTTGCGCTCATGCGAATATCCGCATGGCATAAAGCGCAGGGCGACACGGTAGAATGGTTTATGCCGTTGGCGCGTTATGACCGCGTGTATGCTTCAAAGGTGTTCACATTCACGAAAGACGATCCTTATCTCCCGCCTGATGCGATTCGTGGCGGCACGGGCTATGACGTGGCAAGCAGGTTGCCGCCAGAGATTGACGCCATGCCGCCGGACTACACGATCTATCCGCAGTTCAAGGAGGCGTATGGATTCCTCACGCGCGGGTGCGTTAACAGTTGCAAATGGTGCGTAGTCCCGAAAAAAGAGGGCGCGATCCGTCCCGTGGCCGACATCGAGCAGATATGCAATACGAATACTGGATTCCGCCGCAAGGTGATACTCATGGACAACAACTTTCTGGCTGCTCCTATGGATTTTTGCGCAGAACAGATATTCAAGATGAGACGGCTAAAGTTGCGGGTTGACTTCAATCAGGCGACGGATGCGCGACTCTATAACAACGAGACGGCGTATCTGATGGCAAAGGTGCCGTTTATTCATTACGTCAGGATTTCGTGCGACACGGACGCCATGTTGCCGCATTGCATTCGCGCGATCAAGTTGCTTCGGCGGTTCGGCTACAAGAAGGACGTGCTTGTGTACGTGCTGGCGAAGAATGACGGCATTGATTCGGCCCTCTACCGTATCCATAGACTCATGGCGGCGAACAAGCGCGCCGTGCCATTCGTCATGCCGTATCGCTCATTGACAGACAACTCTATCGTTCCATCGCCCCGTCTTCGCGCCCTGGCCCGATGGTGTAACCGTGCGTGGATTCGTAAGTCTTGCGAGTTTGAGGATTACAGAGGTTGACAATGGATAGGTTTCACAAAGTCAGCAGAAAAGAGCCGTGCCCCGTCTGCGGGCACGCCGACTGGTGCGTCGTGTCGAACGACGGCGGCACCTGCATCTGCTTCCGCACGGAATCGGACAGGCCGCACGACAAGGGCGGATGGGTGCATGTCCTGAAACGCACCCTTCCGCCGATGCGACCCGCACCGACCGTCCGCAGGCCACGCCCGCAGCTTATCGAAATGGAGCGGGTAATGCAGGGATTCCGCGCGGAGTTCGAGGGCGACGGCGCGGAGCGCGACATTTTCTGCAGCGCGATCGAAATCGGCGCGGAACTTGGGATGCCGGGCGCGGTGGTTGACCGTCTCGTGTGCGGGCGATCGCGTTTCTACTCCGCTTGGGCGTTCCCGATGCGGGACGGCGACGGCAAGGTGGTTGGCGTCCGGCTCCGCGAATACGGCGGAAGCCGCAAGTGGAGCGTGGCAGGATCGAAGGACGGGCTTTTCTACGACCCGGACATGGAGGCGGCGGAGACCGTCTCGCACGGCGTGAGGGGCCGCGAGATCGTGATATGCGAGGGCGCGACGGACTGCGCGGCGGGCTACGCGATCGGGCTTGCGACCGTTGGCCGTTCATCCTGCAACACGGGCGTCGAACACCTGAAACGGCTGTGCGAACGCCTGCGCGTCTCCCGCGTAACCATCGTGACGGACAACGACCGCTTCAAGGAGCGCACGACGCGCTCGCCGCACGGCGTTCCGATGCGCACCGTGTGGCGTCCGGGGATCGAGGGCGCGGAACGGCTGGCGCAGGACTTGGGCAGGATGTACCGGCTTGTCACGCCGCCGAAAAAGGACTTGAGGGAATGGCTATATGCGGGACTTACCGCTGACACGTTCCAGACAGTTGCCGACGCGCAGAAATGGAGGATGCCTAGATGAAGATTGCGACACAGGGGACGTTCGCGGACGTTTCTCCGGAATACGCCGCTTTCGTCGAGAAGTTCAAGCCCAAGAAGACGACGGATGACTGCTACACGCCGAAGCCCGTCTACGATGCGATACTCAAGTGGTGCGCGTGGCGGTACGCGCTGCCGGAAAGCACGGTGGTATGCCGCCCGTTCCGGCCCGGCGGCGACTACGAGCGGTTCGACTACCCGAACGGGTGCGTCGTGATCGACAACCCGCCCTTCTCCATCCTTTCGGACATACTGCGCTTCTACAACCGGCACGGAATAGACTACTTCCTTTTCGCGCCCGCGCTTACCCTCTTCTCCAACGGGAAGAACGAGAGGACAAATTTCGTGGTCTGCGGCGTGCAGATCGTGTACGAGAACGGCGCGAAGGTGCCGACGTCTTTCGTCACGTCGCTCGGCGGCAACGTCATCGAGGTGCGCGGAGACCTCTACAGGGCCGTGGAGGCGGCAAACGGCACGGCTGCGCCGGCGTTGCCGAAGTACGACTACCCCGACGACGTGGCGACGGCTGCGGGCTTGCAGCGCATATCCAAGCGCGGCGGCGTCTTCTCCGTCCCGCGCGGCGACGCGCTCTTCACGCGGCGGCTGGACGCGCAGGACAAGGTAAAGGAATCCGGCATATTCGGCGGCGGCTTCATCCTCTCGCGCAGGGCCGCTGCCGCCCGCGCGGAGGTCGAAAGCCGGGCGCGGATCGCGGAGGACGAGGGCAGGAATTTCACATGGAGGCTTTCGGACCGCGAACGCCTCATGCAGGACAGGTTGGGAACGGGAAAGGAATGATGCCGTGAGGTGGATAAAGATAGACGTTGACACGCCGAACAAGCCCGCCATTGTCAGGCTGGCGAACGACTGCGGATGCACCAGGGGCGACGCGTTCCTTGCGTTCTTCCGCCTCTACTCGTGGCTGGACGAGCAGACCGCCGACGGGGTGCTTTACGCCGACCCTGAAGAGGTGGACGCAGTGGCGAGGCTGCAAGGCGCGGCGTCCAGCCTTGCCAACTCCGGCTGGCTCACCTTCGCGCAGGACGGACGCCTTACCGTCTCGAACTGGCAGGAGCACAACGGACAGTCAGCAAAGCGCAGGGCGATGGACGCCGTGCGCAAAGCCATGAAGCGGGAAGAGCTGCGAAAGGCCGGATTGCCCGTCAGGCCACTTCCACGGTCCAAACCGCCAGTGCGGACAAAATGAGGACGCATGTGTCCGCAATTTGTCCGCAAACGATGCGGACATTTTGCGGACGAGATAAGATTAGATAAGATAAGACTTAGTGAGAATAATGGTCGCCAAGGATAGAATTAGCACTAACGTTGGTAGCATTGCATACGCAACTTCTACACGCGCACGTGCGCACACGCGAAAGGAAACCACGGAACCATGAGCTACGTACCACGATGGACGCCGGAAATGCTGGACGAGTACAAGCGGAAACTCGCCCGGAAGCCCAAGCCAACGGCCAAGGCCGCGCCAAACCCCGCCAGAACCCCCGCGCACGCGCCCGCGACGCCCGCCCCTGCACTTGTGCCATACGAACCTTCGGAAAGCGTGTCGGTGCCTCTACGGCCCGCCACGGGCAAGATGACGCAGACGGAGGAAAGGTACAACCGGGACGTTCTGGGCGGCAAGGGGCGGTTCGAGGCTGTGACCTTGCGCCTGCCCGGCGGCGGGAGGTACACGCCGGACTTCATGACGATCGACGACGGGCGCGTGACCTTCCACGAGGTGAAAGGCTCCTATCGCCTTGGATCGCAGGGCAGGGCCTTTACCGCGTTCCACGATGCCGCCGCATACTACCCGATATGGCGGTTTGTCTGGGCGCACTGGAACGGCAAGGCGTGGGAGCGGAAAACTGTTTGATTAAACGGTCATAGTCGATGAAGACATAGCGACAGAAAGGTTTTTTTATTGGCGAACTGCACTAAATGCCAACACGCCAAGGAGATTGCCCGCCTGCGGGATATTTGCCTTGGATGCGCGATTGGGAAGGACGGATGCGGCCTTTCCAATTCCGGGCATTGTGTCATTTCGCTTGACGCGGCGAAAGACGAGAACTGCCGCGACAGGATCACGACGAGGGGTGCCGTCCGCGACACGCCAGCCGTCCTGCAATCCCCGCTGAATCCCCAGGAGCGCGAGAACCTTCTCCGCGTAATCTACATGTTTTCTTCGCTGTCGTACGACGAGGCGGGCATGGTGTGCCGGATGATGCAGGGGCGGTCCTTGCAGCAGATAGCCGACGAGCGCGGCCAGAGCATACAGACGGTGCACGCCCGCTGGAAAGCAATAACCAAGCGGGACAAGGCGTGGGAATCGCTGGCAAACTGCATGATCGGGAGCGGGCGCGGGCGAAAGCCGGAGGCCAAGAAGCTCGAGCAGCTTGAATTGTTCGACACGACGGAGGGCGGATGATGGGAAAACCGAGGCATGAGCCGTTCAAGCCCGGCGAGGAAGCGAGGGAAATGGGGCGCAGGGCAGGCATAAAGTCGGGCAAGGTTCGCCGGCTCAAGCGCACCATGCGTGAATGGGCGGAGATTTTCAGGGACACGCCGACGAAAGCAGACCCGCGCCTTTCGATGGGCGGCGCGGTGGCGTTGCGCATGTACGACGAGGCGATAAACGGGAGCGTCAAGGCCGCGCGGCTTCTGGCGGAGCTGCAAGGCGAAATGGAAGAGCAGATTTCGCTCAAGGAAATTCCCAAAATGATAGACGACATCTGATGGTATGGCGAACGTCACAATTCATACCCCCGGTCTACCATCCCATGTGGCGATCCATGCGCACATGGGGGCATGATGAATACTGGAGCAAGGGCGGGCGCGGCTCCGCAAAGACAACCGTCGCGGCGAACAGGGGCATTGACTGCCTGATGCGCGACTCGCTGGCGAACTTTGTATGCTACAAGAAGCACAGGGTGGAGATCGAAGACACGGTGTATGCCGAAATGTACAAGGCCATATCCCGACGCAACTGGTGCGACCTTTTCAAGTTCAAGACTTCGCCTTTCGAGATCACGGTGCGGCACACGGGGCAAAAGATATTCTTCGAGGGCATGGACGAGGCCAGCAAGTCAAAGGGCATAACGCCGAAGGTCGGCTACGTGCAGGGCGCGTGGTTCGAGGAAACAGACCAATTCGCCGGGATGAAGGAGATCGACACCGTGTTGCAGACGCTTGGACGCGGCGGGCCGCACTTTCAGGCGATATTCACCTACAACCCGCCCGAATCGTCCGCATCGTGGGTGAACGTGGAGGTCGGCAAGCTGAATCCGCGCCGTTTCGTGCTGCACACGACCTACAAGGACATTCCTGCAGAGTGGCTGGGGCCGTTCTTCTTTCACAGGATGGAGGCCATACGCGCAGAAGACGAAATGCGCTACCGCCACGAGTACCTTGGCGAAGTGACCGGCACGGGCAACGAGATTTTCCGCAACATCCGGGAGCGGTTGTTCACTGACGACGAGATAGCGGAAATGCGCCGCAAGCGGTGGGGGATGGACTTCGGGCAGGGCGACCCCACGGTGCTTGTCGGCACGAACTACATACCGCGCTACGTGGACGGCGTGGACATCGGCGGGACGTTGCAGTTCTTCGACGAGTGGTATAAGATCGACGCCCGCAACAGGGAGGTTTTCGCGGCCTTGGAAGCGCGCGGCCTGTTGAACACGCGCATAATTGGCGATCCGGGCGGCGGCGGCAAGGGCGTGATAAACGAAATGCGGGACTTGGGCGTGCGCGGACTCATGCAGGCGTACAAGCCCGGCGGATCGGTCGAGCGCGGCATAAAGTGGGAACGCGACCTTTTCGCGATCGAGATCGACCCCGTGCGGTGCCCGAACACCTACCGCGAGCACAAGCAGTACATGTACGCGAAAATGCGGGACGGCACGAACCGCAACGAATACCCGGACAAGGACAACCACACGATAGACGCCGGACGCTACAGCCGCGAGGAGGAAATCTTCGCAAACGGACGTTCGCGCCTTGCGATCGACCTTTGATTTGTCGGCCATAGTCAGGAGACTGCACCATGAGCATAACCGACAGGAAGCACAAGATCATGCACAAGCGCGAGGCGCAGATACGGCGTAACGCGCTTGCCGTGGACGGAGGGCGCGACTACATCGACGAACGCCTTTGGCGCGCCCCAAACGAAACGGACGTGTCATGGAGCGGCGACACGACGCGTGGGATCGTGGGGCGCAAGGAGCGCACCGGGCTTGTGAACGACGCCGGGCGCGTGGCGAACAAGATAAACCAGTACATTTTCAAGGAGCAGGCGAAGCGCGACGGCGCGGACAAGTCGTTTCTTGACGATTGCACGGGAGAGGGCGAGAGCGTCCACGACTTCATGCAGCGCGTCAACACGGCGTTCACCTATGGCCGCTGG
>JAEEGL016667714.1_pt1 | contig 10458 bp, 8 predicted proteins | sample 9134231 | NCBI WGS metagenome assembly JAEEGL01 (sample SAMN16246548, study PRJNA631951) | gut metagenome | biome: gut microbiome; feature: rumen; material: fiber-attached | host: Bos | place: Iran: Karaj | collected 2018-10 | reverse complement strand
TCGACTTAAATGTGGCTATCAAAACGGGCGAAACTGACCACAGAAAAGCAATGTTGTCTAACAGAATCAGAATCCCCTAAAAATCAAAGATGTAACAGCGTGAGAAAAAACAACTTTCGACCACCCATGATTTGCAATCCGCCTGAAATTTATTATAAGCATTTTCAATGCGCTACTACCAAAAAATGAGGGTATGTCAGAAATACCGACATACCCTCATTTCAATCAAAATAGTCTACCTTTTACTTGTCGAGAAGAATGTTCATCATCTCAACAGCGGCTTTGGCTACGGATGTACCGGGGCCAAAGATGGCGGCTACACCTGCCTTGTAGAGGAAGTCGTAATCCTGTGCAGGAATCACACCTCCGGCAATGACCATGATATCCTCACGGCCTAACTTCTTCAGTTCCTCAATGAGTTGGGGAATGAGCGTCTTGTGGCCGGCAGCAAGCGAGGAAGCGCCTACAATGTGCACGTCGTTCTCAACAGCCTCACGGGCAGCCTCTGCTGGTGTCTGGAACAAGGGACCCATATCCACGTCGAAACCACAGTCGGCATAGCCGGTGGCAACAACCTTGGCTCCTCGGTCATGACCGTCCTGACCCATTTTGGCAACGAAAATACGCGGTCTGCGACCTTCTTTCTTGAAGAATTCCTCCGTCAACTCACAGGCTTTCTCAAAGTCGGAGTCGTTTTTGCTTTCTGATGAATACACGCCTGAAATGGTTCTGATGATTGCTTTATATCTTCCTACAATAGCCTCGCAGGCATCACTGATCTCACCGAGGGTACAACGCAACTGAGCGGCCTTCACAGCCAGGTCAAGCAGGTTGTTCTCACTCTTGCGGCCTTCGTTGAAGTCACGCACACATTCGGTGATGGCCTTGAGAGCAGCCTGGCATGCGGCTTCGTCACGGGTCGACCTGACCGCAGCCAAAGACTCTTCCTGCTGCTTGCGCACTGCAGTGTTGTCCACCTCAAGGATGTCAATCGGGTCTTCGTGGTCAAGACGGTACTTGTTGGTACCGACAATGGTCTGAACACCTGAGTCAATACGGGCCTGAGTGCGGGCTGCGGCTTCTTCGATACGCATCTTGGGGATGCCTGTCTCAATGGCCTTGGCCATACCGCCCAACTTCTCAATCTCCTGTATATGCTCCCATGCCTTGTGCACCAACTCATTGGTCAGCGTCTCTACATAATAGGAACCTGCCCAAGGGTCAATCTGCTTGCACACCTTGGTCTCATTCTGAATGTAAATCTGGGTGTTGCGGGCGATACGGGCGGAGAAATCGGTGGGAAGCGCGATGGCCTCATCAAGGGCGTTGGTATGCAGTGACTGGGTGTGACCAAGCACGGCGGCCATGGCCTCAATACAGGGGCGGCCCACATTGTTGAACGGGTCTTGCTCGGTGAGCGACCAACCTGATGTCTGGGAGTGGGTACGGAGTCACAGCGACTTGGGATTATAGGCACCGAAACTATTGACAATCTTGGACCAAAGCAGAAGGAGTGCGCGCATCTTGGCAATTTCCATGAAGTGGTTCATGCCGATGGCCAAGAAGAAGGACAGCCGAGGAGCAAAGGCGTCCACATAAATACCGGCATTCACACCCGTACGGATATAGTCCATACCATCTGCCAATGTGTAGGCCAACTCGATGTCGGCTGTGGCACCGGCTTCCTGCATGTGGTATCCGGAGATGGAGATGGAGTTGAACTTCGGCATCTTCTGTGAGGTGAACTCAAAGATGTCGGCAATAATCTTCATCGAGAAGGCAGGAGGATAGATGTAGGTGTTGCGCACCATGAACTCTTTCAGAATGTCGTTCTGGATAGTACCGGCCATCTCCTCCAACTGTGCACCCTGCTCCAATCCGGCCACAATGTAGAAGGCAAGGATAGGAAGCACAGCACCGTTCATGGTCATGGACACCGACATCTTGTTAAGTGGGATGCCTGAGAAAAGCACCTTCATGTTCTCCTCGTTGCAGATGGACACACCGGCCTTACCCACATCACCCACAACACGGGCATTGTCTGGGTCATAACCACGGTGGGTCGGAAGGTCAAAAGCGACAGACAGACCCTTTTGGCCTGATGCCAGGTTGCGACGGTAGAAAGCATTCGATTCCTCAGCGGTGGAGAATCCGGCATACTGACGGATGGTCCACGGGCGGAAGGGATACATCATGGAGTAAGGACCACGGAGATAGGGAGGAATTCCGGCGGTGAAGTCAAGATGTTCCATTCCCTCAAGGTCTTCCTTCGTATACACTGGCTTCACCTCGATATGCTCTGGGGTCTTCCAGTTGTAATCAATGCCGTTGGCTGCCTGCCACTCAGCACCGTTCTGCGGCTGAATGCCGGCATATATGTCTATGTCTTTAAAACTCTTTCTCATGACTGTCATTTTTTCTAGATTCCCAACTTGGCATTGTATTCCTTGAGTGTCTCAAGCACATTGCAGCGTACATGGACGAAATTCTCGATTCCGGCGGCCTTCAGGTCTTCCATGCATGCCGGGGCACCGGCCACAACAAACATAGCACGGCCATCAAGATACTTGAATGCAGGAATGGCATATTCAGCATACTCGTCATCGCTGGAACAGATCACAACGATATCTGCACCGGCTTCCAAAGCGGCATCAACACCCTCTTCTACGGTCTTGAAACCGAGGTTGTCGATGACTTTGTAACCTGCACAGGCCAGGAAGTTGCAGGAGAACTGAGCACGTGCCTGACGCATGGCCAGATTGCCGATGGTGAGCATGAAGGCCACGGGAACACGGGTTTTCTCTGTATGGATGCGGAGTTCCTCAAAATCTGCTGCAAGACGGCTGGAACGGATGGCCTCAAAGGGCTGGTCGTCATCTCCACCGCAACAGCAGCACTGCACACGACCTTCTTTTCCTTCTGATTTCTCGGTGAAATTGGGGAACTGATTGGTGCCGAGGATGAATTCCTTGCGCTTGGCGGCATCGCCGTGGCGCTTGATGTTGGTATCGTTGATAATCTTCTGCACTTTTCCGTCTTTGGAGGCCTGCAGGAAACCTCCGTTGTCCTCTGCCTCAAGGAATATCTTCCAAGCCTCAACTGCAAGGCTGTCTGTGAGGTGCTCAATATAATATGAACCGGCTCCTGGATCAACGACCTGTCCGAAATGACACTCTTCCTTGAGAAGAAGTTGCTGGTTGCGGGCGATACGCTCCGAGAAATCATTGGGCTGCTCATACGGAGTGTCAAATGGAACGACTACCATCGAGTGGATGCCTGCAAGGGCAGCACTCATGGCCTCTGTCTGAGAACGCAACAGGTTGACATAACTGTCAAAGACGGTCTGGTTGTAGGTTGATGTGATGGCATTCACGATCATCTGGCACGAACTGTCATCCTTGGGGGAATACTGTTTCACAATCTGGGCCCAGAGCATGCGTGCTGCACGGAACTTGGCCAGTTCCATGAAATAGTTTTCGCTGATTCCCATGTTGAACTTGATCTTGCTGGCGGCGAGATCTGCATCGATGCCGGCATCGGTGAGCAACTGCATGTATTCATTGCCCCAGGACAGAGCATAGCCCAACTCCTGAACGATATATGCACCGGCATTGTTGAGGGAACTTGAGTCGACCGTGATGCAACGGAAACAAGGATAGTCCTTCAAGGCCTCTACCAGGCGGGAGGCTTCCGGAAGGATGGCGGACACGTCCTTGCCCTTCATCACAACCTTTTCAATGGGGTCGAACTCGATACTGCCTACCAATTTCTGCTTGTCATAGCCTTTTTCCTCAAAATAAGTTTTGAGAAGTTCTGCCAATTCCACAGAGTGGCGAGGGCAAGTCCTGAAATTGACTTCTATGTACTCACATTCTATCCCCTTTAATAAGGTGGAAACAAAATCTGCACTTACCGATTGTCCGGGGATACGGAAACAGAGAGAATCAACACCTTTGTTGAGAATGTCAAGTGCCTTCGCATTGGCTGCGACAGCATCCTCGGCATCGATGTCCTGACGGACATACCACTCATTGGTGTTCTTCTTGTTGCCGCGTACGAATGGGAACTCGCCGGGCAATGCTTCAGGGGTCTTCAGTTTCAGCACGTCTTCCCTGCGATAGAAGGGCTGCACATTAAAACCTTCGTTTGTCCTCCATACGAGTTTCTTGTTGAAATCGGCACCTTTCAGGTCAACCTGGATCTTGTCCAACCATTCCTGAGTGGTAGGAGCCTGAAACTCGCTGAAGAGTTTTTCCTTGTTGTTTGACATAGCGAAATGTTTGTTATATAAGTTTTACTATCATTTAGGGCAATCTCATACCTCCTAAATAATGTGCAAAGATAGTGGATTTTTCCGATACAATGAAAAAAAAATGGATAAAATCTCAGTCAATCGGCGTTTTTTCAAAATCTTTGCAAAGTGGCTGCAAATAATTGCACAAAAATTATTTTTTTGAGCATAATTTGAGTAATTTTGCAGGCGTTTTTATCACTTGTGCTAAAAAATGGATTGGCTTATTGATCTTTTCACTTCCAATGAATCCATCGCCCACATCGTATTGCTCTATGCTATGGTTATTGCCGTGGGCGTGTATTTGGGGAAAATAAAGGTGTTCGGCATTTCGCTGGGCGTTACTTTTGTTCTCTTCGCTGGCATCGTGGCCGGCCATATCCATTTCACGGCCCCCACTACCATCCTCAATTTCTGCCAGGATTTCGGACTCATCTTGTTTGTCTTCATGATAGGCCTGCAGGTGGGACCGGGCTTCTTTGAGAGTTTCAAGAAAGACGGACTCACGCTCAACGGCTTGTCCATCGCTACGATCCTGCTCAACATCGGCATGATGTTTGCCTGTTTCTATCTATTCTTCGATACTTCCGACAAGCATTCCCTGCCCATGATGATAGGCACTTTGTATGGTGCCGTGACCAACACACCTGGACTTGGTGCCGCCACCGAAGCCCTTTCTACGGTTTTCAAGGATGCTGACATGCCTCAGATTGCCTCAGGATACGCATGCGCCTATCCCCTTGGCGTGACGGGCATTATCCTTGCCACCATAGCGGTGCGATATCTCACCAAAAGCAAACTGGAAGAGGAAGAGGCCAAGTTGTCGGAAGAAGAGGCGGAGAACCCTCATGCAAAACCTCGCATGATGCACCTGCGCGTGACCAACTCCTATCTGGCCGGACGCACACTCATGCAAATCAGCGAGTTTCTCAACCGTGACTTCGTTTGCTCGCGCTATCTGCACGACGGTCAGGTGAGCATCCCTAACCGAAATACCATTTTTGATATCGACGACGAACTCCTCGTCGTCTGTGCTGAGGCTGATGCGGAACCTATCATCGCGTTCATCGGACCGGAAATTGAGGCGGAATGGAACGTGGAACTGGAAAAGCAACCGATGGTGTCAAGGCGTATTGTGGTGACCAACCCGTCGATGAATGGCAAGACTTTGGGAAAAATGCATTTCTCCAGCGTCTATGGTGTCAACGTGACTCGCATCACCCGTCATGGCATCGACCTCTTTGCTGGCCGCAACCACCATTTCCACATCGGTGACAGGGTGATGGTCGTAGGTCCGGAGGACAACGTGAACCGGGTGGCTGACATGATGGGTAATTCTGTCAAAAGGCTCAATGCGCCCAATATCGCCACCATTTTCGTAGGAGTCATGCTGGGCATCATTTTCGGATGTCTGCCGATTGCCATTCCTGGTATGCCCGTGCCGATGAAACTTGGACTGGCAGGAGGTCCGCTCATCATCGCCATCCTGATCGGACGATTCGGATACAGGATCAAACTGGTGACCTACACCACGACAAGTGCCAACATGATGCTGAGGGAGATAGGACTGGTGCTATTCCTTGCCAGCGTGGGCATCAAGGCGGGAGCAGGCTTCTGGGAAACAGTGGTTTCGGGTGATGGATTGAAATACGTCTACACAGGATTCCTCATCACGGTCATTCCTATCCTCATCATAGGCACAATCGCCAAGAAAGTGTACAAATTCAACTATTTCATGGTTATGGGTATGATTGCGGGTACATACACTGATCCACCGGCTTTGGCTTACGCCAATCAGGTGTGTTCGCGTGAGGCACCGGGCGTGGGCTACTCCACCGTTTACCCGCTGACCATGTTCCTGCGAATACTCATGGCGCAAATCCTCATTCTCTTTTTCTGTGGATAAAAGAAAGCTTATATAACATAACTTCATGAAACGATTCAAATTACTAACGTCTCTGCTTGTCCTGGGATGCCTCACAGTTTTCGGCCAAGGAGCCAAAAACATCAAGATCAATGAGGTGATGACCAGGAACACTGCCAACATTGTGGACGAGTACAACGAGCATCTTCCGTGGATTGAACTGGCCAATGTATCTTTCACGACTTTCAATGTGAGAGGTATGTACATCACGACCGACACGGCTGTGCTCAACAAAAAACTCAGCGTTCCCGAGCGTGTCTCGAAGATGAGCATCATCCCGAACAATGAGACTCGTACCAACATGGGGGGAAGACAGCACCTGCTACTGTTCCTTAACAGCCTGCCCGCTAAAGGCTCAACCCACATCACTGCTCGCGTAGATGCCGACCAACCCTTGTGGGTCGGACTGTTTGATGGAAATGGAGTGGACCTGATTGACTCCGTGACCGTTCCTGCTGCAATGAATGAAAACACGTCGTATGCCCGCCAAAAAGATGGTGCCGACGTATGGGAGGTCAAACCTGCCGACGCGGTCACACCGGGCATTGAGAATTTTATCCATATCACAGAATCCAAAGTGGCGCAGATCAAGCGCGATGACCCGCACGGATTTGGTATCACCGTGCTGTCCATGGGCATCGTATTCTCATGCCTCGCCCTCCTATGGATTTTCTTCACCATCTTCGGACGAATCATGAGCCACAGGCAGCGCGAGAAGCATGCTTCAGCCAAAAGGGCTCACAAGGAGAGAATCATCGCCGCACAGGAAGAGGATGAGGACGAGCGGGCCTTCCCGGCTGTCACCATCACGAAACGTACTGCCGACGGTACCGATGATGATGTGTATGTGGCTGTCATCTCTATGGCTCTCAAGGAGTACATGGATGATATACACGACCTGGAGAGCGGCATCATCACCATCTCTCCCAAACAGACAAAATGGACAAGAGTTTAATCAAACCAACAGACATAATCATGAGCAAATATCAATATAAAGTCAACGGTGTTGACTATCAAGTAGAGATTGAGGAAATAGAGGGCAACATGGCCAAAGTTTTGGTCAACGGAAAGCCTTTTGAAGTGGAATTGGCAAAACCGGTGAAAGCAAAACCGCAGACAAAACGGGTGCAGGTTCCCTCACCTACCCTTTCGGTGGCTGCCGAGCCGCAGAAAGCGCCTGCCATCAAGCCAAAGGCTGCCGTGGCGGCTGGCAACAAGGTGCTCGCACCACTGCCAGGTACCATCACCGACGTGAAAGTGGCGGTGGGCGATGTCGTCAAAACGGGTGATACAGTCATTGTGCTGGAGGCCATGAAGATGCAAAACAACATCGAGGCTGACTGCGACGGAAAGATTACTTCAATTTTGGTTGCACGTGGCGACACCGTCATGGAGGGTGCAACTCTCGTAACAATAGAATAAGCCATGGGATTTATTGAATTCATAACATCCAAGTTTTTTGATTTCCTGTCGTATACAGGATTCGCCAATGCCACGATTCCCAATATCATCATGATTATCGTGGGAGGCATCTTCATCTGGCTGGCTATCAGAAAAGATTTTGAGCCTCTGCTGCTTGTTCCCATCGGATTGGGCATCATTCTGGGAAACATACCTTTCAAGGCTGACGCAGGATTGGAAATCGGACTGTATGAGGATAATTCTGTGCTCAACATCTTTTATCAGGGTGTGAGACAGGGATGGTATCCGCCGTTGGTCTTCCTGGGCATCGGTGCCATGACCGACTTCTCCTCGCTGATCAGCAATCCGAAGTTGGTGCTCATCGGTGCCGCTGCACAATTCGGCATCTTCGGTGCCTATATGGTGGCGCTGGCTTTGGGATTTGAGCCTAATCAAGCGGCTGGTATAGCCATCATCGGTGGCGCTGACGGACCGACAGCCATCTTCCTTTCGTCAAAACTGTGTCCCAACCTCATGGGTGCCATTGCTGTGTGTGCCTACTCTTACATGGCACTTGTTCCGGTGATCCAACCGCCTCTGATGCGCATGCTCACCACCAAGAAGGAACGGGTGATTCACATGAAACCGACACGCCACGTCAGCCAGACTGAGCGTATCCTCTTCCCCATCATCGGTCTGCTGCTCACCACCTTCCTCGTTCCGTCGGGTCTGCCTCTGCTCGGCATGCTGTTCTTCGGCAATCTCCTCAAGGAGAGTGGCAAGACAACGCGCCTGGCCAAAACTGCCGGAAGCGCACTCAACGACATCGTGGTGATCCTGCTCGGCCTCACCGTGGGATGCTCCACACAGGCCAGTGAGTTCCTCACCTTCAACACCATCAAGATTTTCATCCTTGGTGCCATGGCTTTCATCATTGCCAGTGCCAGTGGTGTGCTGTTTGTGAAACTGATGAATCTTTTCCTGCCTGAAGAGAAGAAAATCAATCCTCTCATCGGCAATGCGGGCGTGAGTGCCGTTCCTATGAGCGCGCGCATCTCCAACAACATCGGCTTGGAATACGACCGCCACAACTTCTTGCTCATGCACGCCATGGGTCCCAATGTGGCTGGCGTGATCGGCTCTGCGGTCGCTGCCGGTACACTGCTGGGCTTCTTCTCATAAAAGAGGAATATCCCTAAAAATACAGAGAATCAGGGTTGCACAAACACTGTTTCTCTGTATTTTTGCATATAAAAAACAAAATTCTCAATAATATGCCATCCAAAAGAACACAACTGATCGACAAGCGCTACGTGCTGCCGTTCATCCTCATCACCACATTGTTTTTCTTATGGGGATTCGCAAGGGCCATCCTTGATGTGCTCAACAAGCATTTCCAGGACGAACTCCACATCTCCATCACACAGTCGTCGCTCATTCAGGTGACGACATACCTGGGCTATTTCATCATGGCCATCCCAGCGGGCATGTTCATCAACCGCTACGGCTACCGACGGGGGGTGGTGTTCGGACTGATCCTGTTCGGACTGGGGGCCTTGTCCTTCATTCCGGGCATGCAGGTGGGCACTTTCAATGCGTTCCTGGTGTCTCTCTTCGTCATCGGATGCGGTCTGGTTTTCTTGGAGACTGCTGCGAATCCATACGCTACCGAACTGGGACCGGAGGCGACGGCATCGAGCCGCCTCAACCTGTCGCAGACTTTCAACGGCATGGGCTGTTTCATGGCAACTTTCATCGTCGGACAATACCTGTTCCGCACCGACGGCACAAGCGGCGATGTCAGCGTACCTTATATGGTGATGGGCATTATTGTGCTGGCTGTTGCCGTTGTTTTCTCCTTCGTCGACCTGCCGGAGATACAGCAGCAAAAAACTGATGACGACATCTCTACGCAACCTCTGTCGTCCAGGCTGAAAGCCTTGTTCACCCATCGTTCGTTTGTCTTTGGCCTCATTGCCTTGCTGGCCTATGAAGTGGCAGAGATATCCATCAACAGTTATTTCGTCAACTTTGTCACAGGTGAGGGATGGATGGACAAAAACAGGGCTTCTGTCATCATCAGTCTGGCTTTGGTGATCTTCATGGTGGGTCGATTCATCAGCAGTTGGATCATGCGGACAGTGAAAGCAGAATCGTTACTGTGCATATGTGCCCTCATGACCATGCTGTGCATGCTTGTCGTCATCCTCGGCCTGGGCCGTATTTCTGTTTATGCCCTGGTGCTCAATTATCTCTTCGAGGCAATGATGTTCCCCACCATTTTCTCCCTGGCACTTCGCTCCCTCGGACCGCTCACCAAGAGCGCCTCATCCCTGCTGATGATGACTCCCGTAGGCGGGTGCGGCTTCATGCTCATGGGACTGATGGCCGACCAGACAGGCAGTATGACCCTGCCTTTCATCATCCCCCTAATTGGCTACAGCATAGTCTTGGCCTTCGCCTGGAGTTTAGTTAGAAAATAATTATCCCCAAAACGATGACGGATTCAAATCCACGGACACTATGAATGCCGTCATTTGCAGTTGTAACAAACTCCCCAACATCCCATCAGAAGCACCCCTTTATCCAGCCAAATAATGATGTTTTTGTATATATTTGGCTGAATATATGGGTATTTATTTGGCCAAACACAAAAGTTTTTATATTTTTGTGGCCAAATTGCGAACTACATATTGTTATGACAAATTTAGATAAAAATTTGGGATTTATAAGCCAGTCGAGATAAAAATGTGACAAATTGCCCCGAATTGGACCTCTTGCTCAAAGAATCAAGGCGCACATACGCTCAATCCTAATCTTTCCGTGCTCTAAGTCACAATTA
>JAEEGL016633002.1_pt1 | contig 10458 bp, 9 predicted proteins | sample 9134231 | NCBI WGS metagenome assembly JAEEGL01 (sample SAMN16246548, study PRJNA631951) | gut metagenome | biome: gut microbiome; feature: rumen; material: fiber-attached | host: Bos | place: Iran: Karaj | collected 2018-10 | reverse complement strand
TTCGGGGAGCTGATCGTTTACGACAGGACTCCCGGCGACGACGATTCTGTGATCCGGCGCATCTGCGATGCGGACGTCGTTTATACGAATAAAACGCCGGTTTCAAGAAAGGCGATAGAGCAGTCGCCGAATCTTAAGTTCATCGGGGTGCTGGCGACCGGATACAACATCGTCGATGTCGCCGCCGCAAAGGAAAGAAATATTCCGGTGTCCAATATCCCCACATATGGGACGGCGGCGGTGGGGCAATTCGCCATCGCCATGCTGCTGGAGATCTGTCATCATGTGGCCCACCACAGCGACGCTGTCCATGAGGGCCGCTGGGAAAGCTGCCCCGATTGGTGCTTCTGGGATTATCCGCTGATCGAGCTGGCAGGGAAGACGATGGGCATCATCGGATTCGGACGCATTGGGCAGACGACGGGAAAGATTGCCGCAGCGCTGGGCATGAAGGTGCTGGCTTACGATACCTTTGTAAACGAGAACGCCAGATCCATCGGGGAATACGTGGATCTGGACACTCTGCTGACTTCCTCGGACGTCATCGCGCTGCACTGTCCCCTGTTCCCTGAAACGAAGGGGATCATCAACAGGGATACGATAGCGAAGATGAAGGACGGCGTGATCATACTGAACAACAGCCGGGGACCGCTGGTCGTGGAGCAGGATCTTGCGGATGCGCTGAATTCCGGCAAAGTCTATGCCGCAGGCCTTGACGTGGTGTCCACGGAACCCATACGGGGCGATAATCCGCTCCTGAAGGCGAAGAACTGCATCATCACGCCGCACATCTCCTGGGCGCCCAGGGAAAGCCGTCAGAGGCTAATGGATATTGCGGTATCGAATCTTAAAGCCTTTACGGAAGGATCGCCCATCAACGTGGTTAATCCGTAGGGCTGTCCTGGAATATGGTATAATAAACTATTCAATTCCCTTTTAACGTATTATTAAAGATAAAATATGCGTTTCGGCATGTTCTATCGCGAGGTAATCAGAAAGAAGTAATGCGCACCACGATCAAGGATGTAGCAAAGGAGGCCGGCGTTTCCATCGCAACGGTCTCGAGAGTGCTGAACCGCAACGCCTATGTTACGGAGAGCATCAGGAAAAGAGTTTATAAAGCCGTTAAAGATCTGAATTACATACCGAATACTGCTGCAAAAAGCCTGAAGACCCAGCGGAGCGGCATCGTGGGTTTTATCATCTCCGACATTTCCAGCGATGCGCTTCTTGTGGCCGCCAGGTCCGCGGAAAGAGTCTTTTTTGAGCACAATTATAATATGATCCTCTGCAGTACGGAGAACGATCCAGAGCGGGAAAAGGAATACCTCAAGATGCTCATGAGCAAGAACGTGGACGGCATCATCCTGAACACGACAGGAAGGGATGTTGCGGAGATTGTGGAGATCTCCAGACATGTCCCGATGGTTTTGTACAACCGCAATATCGAAGACGGCGGCTTCCGGGGGGATCTCGTTGATACGAATAATTACGAGATCAGCTACGACCTGACAAAACAGCTGCTGAATCTGGGTCATAAACGCATCATGGCGATCTGCGGACCGAGTTACCTCAGCAATTCCAAAGAGCGTTTGAACGGTTTCCGGGATGCTATGAAAGATTCCGGCATTGAAGTGGACGGGGGTTATCCATACATATACTCCGGCGAATTCAGCCGGCAGACCGGCAAGGATGCGATCACTTACATGATGACCCTCGAGGAGATGCCCACTGCCATCATGTCCCAGAATATGACGATGTCCATTGGGGCGCTGGAACAATGCAACATTATGAACATCCGCATCCCCGATGATATTGCGTTCATTTCTTATGACGGCATTCCCAATGCGGATCTGATGCGCATCACCCCTACGGCTGCAACCTATGACGTTGCGGCGATGGGGGAGAAGATCGGGTATTCCATGCTGGAACGCATTCAATCTCCTGACATTTCCAACAGGAAATTCATTTTCAATCCAGAGATCGTGCTGGGCAATTCCCTCAGCATTCCCAGGTCGCCCGGTTCAAGATAAAAAAGAAACGCCCCGCTTCGATATGATGTACGTCGAACCGGGGCGTCTTTTTCTGCTGTATGATTGATTTAAGAGGCAAATACTATTCTGCTCTGTGGAATTCGAATCCGGCCAGTTTTTCGTAGTACTTGATCAGAGCTGCATTGTCTTCTTTTCCGAGGCCGTTTGCGGAAAGGTACTTCATCATATCCAGGACGAGGCTTCCCAGAGGCATGGGTGCGCCCAGCGCACATCCCGTTTCAACTGCGTTCGCCATATCCTTGATGTGGAGATCCAGCTTGAACCCGGCTTCGAATTGACGATCCATTGCCGCTGTCAGTTTTCCGTCGAGGACCTTCGAGCCTGCGTAACCGTTCTTGATGGCGTTATAAATGACTTCCGGTTCTACGCCAGCCTTCTTGCCCATGGCAAAAGCTTCTGCCACCGTGGCGATCTCCACCGCGATGATGTGCTGGTTGACGAGTTTGGTCGTATTGCCTGCGCCCAGGCTTCCGCACAGAGTGAGAGAGGTTCCCAGAACGGAAAGGACAGGATTGAGCTGATCGAAAAGCTCCTGTGTTCCGCCGCACATAATAGAGAGCGTTCCCTTTTCCGCGCCGATGACTCCGCCGGAAACGGGAGCTTCCAGCATAGGCACACCCGCTTTTTCACAGGCTTCTCCGATCTCTTTTGTGGCGAGGGGATTGATGGAACTCATTTCAAGAAGGATGGATCCTTCATGGCAGCCGGCCAGAACACCGTCGCTTCCCTGGACCACTGCTTTCACGTGGGGGGAATTGGGCAGCATCGTGATGACTACGTCGGTGGCTGCGGCAACATCTTTGCTGCATTTTTCTGCAATCGCTCCGCATCCGACAATCTCTTCCACTGCCTGGGGGACGATATCATAAACGTGGAGTTCATGCCCGGCTTTGAGCAGATTCTTGGACATGGGTCTTCCCATGGCGCCAAGACCAATAAATCCGATTTTCATTATAGCCTCCTTATTGCAATTGAGTGTGATGAGAAACGCCCCTCATTTGCGAACAGGCAAATAAAGTAAACGTTTTCACAAAGATTAAGATATCATTTATTCGAAGTATTGTCAAACGATAAAATGAAGAAGTTCGTCATTGTTTTGCTTGTATTTTTGCAAAGTTTGGGTTAACATTATAAATACATAGAGAAAACGTTTACACCCGTTTCATGCAAAGGTGCAAACGCATGCTATTTGCTCAACATGTATTGTAAGGAGGATAATCTATGAAAAAGGTAATTGCTCTGCTTCTTGCGTTTGCGATGGTATTCGCAATGGCAGCCTGCACCTCTTCCAATGAGCCTGCAGCACCTGCAGAACCTGCAGAACCTGCCGCCGAAGGCGAGACTTCTGAACCCGAAGGCAGAACTTATGAACTCACCATGGTGTCTTCGGACGCTACCGGCTGCGTCATCGGTCTGGTAGGCGAGAAGTTCGTGGAACTGGTAGACAAGTATTCTGACGGCCGCATCAAGGTCAACTATTATCAGGATGCCACCATGGGAACGGAGCTGGAGAACATTCAGCAGATTAAGACCGGCGAAGTCGACATCGCCCACTTCGGCGACAACTTCGGCAGCCAGATCGCTACTGGTGTGGACCCCACTCTGATCCCCTTCATCTTCAAATCTGCGGACGATGTTAAGGCTGTTTATGACGATCCCGAACTGGGCGAAGCCATCCGCAAGATCGCAAAGGACAACAACAATGTTTACCTCATCGGTCTCCAGAACCGCTCCCCGAGATTGCTTACCGCTTCCAAGGCGATCGCAACTCCGGCTGAACTGAAGGGACTGAAGGTCCGCGTTCCCGAGATCGAATCCTGGGTAACCGTATGGAACAGCATGGGCGCAATGTGCACCGTCGTCGCATGGTCTGAGACCTATTCCGCTCTGCAGACCGGCGTTGTGGACGCACAGGAGAACCCCATCGACAACATCTGTGCCAACAGCATCTACGATGTAAACAAGTTCATCATGAACACCGAGCATCTGATCGGTCTGCACCACTGGTGCATCAATGTGGATTGCTTCGACTCCATGGATCCTGCTGACCAGGAAATCATCAAGAAGGCCATGAAGGAAGCAGACGACTGGGGCGATCAGGAACTGGACAACCTCGTTGCAGACTACAAGCAGCAGGCTCTGGATCATGGCGCCACCTTCGTAGATGTGGATAAGAGCGAATGGGCCGCCGCCGCACAGGCCGGTATCGAAGCCGCTCTCGAGTCCTTCACCGACGAAGCCAAGGCTTATATCACGAACTATCTCAAGTAAAGCATCCATGAATACGGACCGCTGTTAAACGGTCAAACAAGCGGGTAGTCTCATATTTCAGACTGCCCGCTTTTTCCCTGAAAGTTTGCCCCGGAGTGTTCCAAATGAAAAATGTGTTGAAAAAAATAGCAGATAGTCTGGAGGGCATATCGGCAGTCATCCTTCTGTTCATGCTCATCCAGGTCCTGCTTCAGGTGCTTTTCCGTAAGGTCCTGAAGATATCAGCCCCATGGACGGAAGAGTTTGCCCGCATGGGATACATCTGGCTGGTATTTCTGATGCTTCCCGTTCTGGAATCCCGCAACGACCAGCTGAAGGTGACATACTTCTTCGACAAGATCTCCTACAAAGCAAGGGCTGTCCTGTACTGGGTGATGTCGGCTGCCTACGTGGTCATCCTGGCGTTCATCATCATCGGTGCCTTCCGTTATTATGGTCAGACCAAGACCATGACCTTCGGCTCCGTCCGTTGGCTGCTTGTATGTTATCAATACATCCCGGCGGTGATCGGACCAGCGTTCGCGATTGTGTTCATCATAAACAGGATGATCAATTACAAGGAGTTCCTGAAGCAGGCGGAAGACGAGTACAAAGTCGACGTAGAAGAGGAGGAAGCAGCATGATCATCGCCATTTTTGTCGGAGTCCTGCTCCTGCTTTTCCTTATAGGATTTGCCGTCCCCTACGCCCTGATCATCACTGCGGTGATCGGTATGCTGTATTCGGGCAATTTCGGTCTGGTAAACATGGGGACCATGGCGCAAAAGCTCTGCGCCGGCATCAACAGCTTTGTTCTTCTAGCCATCCCGTTCTTCATGCTGGCAGGCAAGATGATGAACGTGGGAAGCATCACCAAGAGAATCTTCAAGTTCTGCAACGCGCTGGTGGGCTGGATCCCGGGAGGCCTGGGACAGGTCAACATCCTGGCATCTGTGGTCTTCGCCGGTATGAGCGGCTCCGCCGTTGCTGATGCGGCAGGTCTTGGCACCATCGAGATCGAGGCTATGAAGGAAGAGGGCTTTGATGTGGACTTTGCAGCGGGCATCACCGCGGCATCCTCCACCATCGGACCCATCATCCCTCCGTCCATCCCTCTCATCGTCTTCGGCAGCGCCTGCGGCGTATCCATCTCCAGCCTGCTGGTGGGCGGCATTGTCCCCGGCGTGCTGTGTGCAATCTGCCTGGGCTGTATGGTGGCCTTCATTTCCATCAAAAGGCACTATCCCAGAAGAGGACTTCCCTCCGCCGGAGAACTGTGGAAGCTGTTCCGGGAGGCTTTCCTTTCCCTGCTGACCCCGGTCATTTTGATCGGCGGCATCCTGAGCGGTATTTTTACCGCTACGGAAGCGTCCGGCATCGCCACGCTGTATGCAACCATCCTGGTGTGCATCATCTATAGAGAAGTGAGCCTCAAACAGGTGATCGCTACCTTCAAATCCGCCGCAGCGGAATCTGTCGCCATCATGCTGGTGGTGGCGGGGTCCACCCTCTACGGCTACATGATCACGAAATTCAAAATCCCGTCCCTGGTCCTTGATTTCTTCCTGTCCATTTCCAACAGCAAATACATCTTCCTTCTGCTTATCAACATCTTCCTGCTGTTCGTGGGATGCTTCATGGATGCCAACGCCGCGATCATGATCATCGGGCCAATTCTTACGCCCGCAGCCATCGCTTTCGGCATCGATCCGGTCCACTTCGGCCTGATTATGGTATTCAATCTGATGATCGGCCTTATTACGCCGCCGGTAGGGACCTGCCTGTATGCTACGGCTCGCGTGGCTGGCATCAGCTTCGACCGCATGGTGAAGGGGGCGCTGCCCTATTATCTGCCCCTGGGCATTACGCTGATCCTCATCACGCTGTTCCCGATGATTACCCTTTGTCTGGTGAAATAATGTATGTATGAATAAAGGAGCGACCCGCGGTCCGCAGGCTGCTCCTTCTTTTTTGATCTATGTCCAAAATCGTTGATCTTCTCTACAAAAAAGCGCCGGAAAGGCCTATGAGCCCCCGGGCGAAGGCGGCGTATCTGATCCTTCTCTGCATCGCGCTGATCAGTCTCGTCACCGTCTATTACGATCAGCAGCGGCAGCTGCTGCATCAGGTCTGCACAACGGCAGGACTGGCAGGCGCCATTGCGGTGGCCGCCGTCAGCGAGATCCGGAAAAACGGCTTTGCGGCTTATGCGAAAAAAAGCCTGCCGCGGGATATCGGCGTGCTGGTGATCTGGATCGTACTGCTGGTGATCTGGGTGAAAAACCCGACGGTGGAGATGCTGGAAGATTGATGAGAACAGGAATCTTTCCGCCTTACCAGGCGAAATAAAGGCTCATGATGGCCGGAATCGTAACAACGCAGAACGCCATGGCAACGGCGTTGATGCAGCTGACGTAGCGGGCGTCATCGGTAAAGATCTGCGCCATCTGCACGATGGTGGAGGCCGAGGGCGTCGTGAGGCTCATAAAACAGATCATAAAAAGACTGGGGTCGACGATGCCTGCCGCCGCAGTCCGCATAAAGCGGACAAAGACGAGCATTACAAGAGGGATCGCGACAAGGCGGACAAGGATCATCTGGGGAAGACGGTGAAAGGCTTTTACGTCTTCCCATTTCATTTCTCCCAGCAGCACGCCGGCCACGACCATGGAAAGGGGCGCTGTGAGGGCGCCGAGGCTGCCGCAGATGGAGTGGAGCAGGGGAGGAAGCCTCCAGTTCAGAACAAAGAGAAGGAACGCCGCGACAGCTGCGATGATGCAGGGGTTTGCGGCGATCTTTTTCAGATCCGACTTCTTTTCTCCGGTGAGGGCGCTCAGTCCGTGCACCCAGATGAAGATCATCTGGATGGCGATGAAGGGACAGCAGTAGACCACGTAGTCCGTTCCCAGCATGGCGGTGACCAGAGGAATGATCATATTGCCGCAGTTGGGATAGATCATGCAGACCCCTTCGATGGGTGTGAACTTCAGCGCCCTGCGCAGAACAAAAAAGTAGATGGCCAGCAGGACTGCATGCAGCAGCAGAATGATGAGGATCTCTGCGGCGATGTTTTTCAGGACCGCGGAGGAATAGTCCTGCTGAAAACCCTCGAGAATGGCGCAGGGAATGGCCACATAGATGCACAGGATGGACAGGCCGGTGCTCTGTTTGTCCGACAGGATATGAAAACGGCTCAGTACAAACCCGATGAGGGCATAGATGAGCATGGTGATGATCTGCTGCAGTAATGGCTGTATCATGGGAAGACCTGCTGTAAAAGAGTTCAGTTCTATTATACAGCCGTATTGTTTCCTGCTCAACAAAAAACTGTGGTTTGTTAGCAAAGAGTGAGTGTGTAAACGTTTAAGACAAGTGGTGTAAACGTTATCATTTGAAAATTTGTTGCATTATGCGTGATTTTTGATATAATTACATTCAGGATATCATATTTTCGAACAACAGAGGAGGAACAGAAAATGGATACACCGCTTACCATTATCGTTACCTACAAAACCAAACCCGGTATGGCAAAGGCTTATTATGACAGAGTGGTCTCTTCCGGTGTTGCGGCCGGTGTCAGACAGGAAGAGGGCAACAGGGGATATGATTTCTATCTTCCCATGGATGAGCCGGACACCCTGGTGCTGATCGAAAAGTGGGATAACAAAGCATGCGCGGATGCGCATGCCGGTACGGAAAACGTCAAGAAGCTGGCGTCCTTCAAGCCGGATTACGTTCTGGAAACCCAGGCGGTACGGTATTGCCGCTTCGAATAAAAAACACCGCCGGCATAGACGGTGACGCAAATAAGAACGGGAAGAATCTCCGGCGCCAGGTGCAGGTTCCGGCGGAAACTTTTCATACGAAAGCCCGGCAGGCTTACCTCCTTTCTACAGCAAGCGATAAGTTTTTCCCTGCCGGGCCTTTTTTTATTGTTTAAAGGAAGGCTGGTAAGAAATGCAGCAGATCAGGGATTGGATGAGGGCGCATTCCCCAGCAGACCGCTGATCTCCTCCGCCGCCTTCTGAAGGCTGGGCGCCAGCTTTTCCATGACGTCGTCAGTCAGACGGGCGGAAGGGGCGGAGATGCTGATGGCCCCGATGGGCTCCGCCTTCCAGTTGAAGATGGGCGCCGCGATGCAGCGTACCTGGGGGTCATGTTCCTCATCGTCGATGGCGTAGCCCCGCTGCCGGGTTCTTTCCAGATCCCCCTTCAGCGCATCCAGCGTAGTCAGCGTCTTATCCGTAAACCGGATCACGTCCGTGGCTTTCCAGACCGCCTCCACCTCGCTTTCCGGCAGACAGGAGAGTATGCTCTTGCCCACGCCGGTGCAGTACATGGGATTGTGACGTCCCACGGAGGAGGAGATGTTTACGGGATTGCTGTAGGGTTCGAACTTGTACAGATAGACCACTTCGCTGCCGCTGCGCTCCACCAGGTGGACGGCTTCCCCGGACAGGTTGGCCAGCTCTTCCAGATAGTGCTCGGAGGCGGGAAGCAGCCCCAGTACCGCAGAGACCCGCTGGGAGATCTCAAAGAGCCGCAGCGTCAGACGATATTTTCCCGTGATGCTGTCCTTTCTCACGTAGCCTCTCTGGGTCAGGGAGGAGAGCAGCCGGTGGGTGGTGCTGACGTGCAGTCCCGCGGTCACCGCCAGGTCGGACAGACTCATCCCGCCCGGCACGGCGGACAGATATTCCAAAAGATCGAAGACCCTGTCTATGGATTGGACAGGGTGTTTTTTTTCGTTCATGTTCACGTTCTCCTGTCTGCTGCAATGTTGTTTTCGCATCGTGAAATCCCTATAACCATACCACAGGCAGAAAACGGATGCAATATCATAATGTGAAAAAACTTTTCTTATAATAAAATTGACATGCCTGCCGTGGGTGGTATAATGACCATAGATACTTGTCGAATCGTAAAAACTATTTTCACATTACGAAAACATAAGGAGAAAACAAAGATGAGTGGCGCAAAAAAGAACTATGCCGTCATGGACGGCAACACCGCTGCAGCCCACGTGGCTTACGCCTTTACGGAAGTTGCGGCGATCTACCCCATCACGCCTTCTTCTCCCATGGCGGAGAAGGTGGATGAGTGGTCTGCCAAGGGCCGCAAGAACCTCTTCGGCCTTCCGGTGGACGTCATCCAGATGCAGTCCGAAGCCGGCGCGGCCGGTACCTGTCACGGGTCGCTGCAGGCAGGCGCTCTGACGACGACCTTCACCTCGTCCCAGGGCCTGATGCTGATGATCCCCGCCATGTACGCCATGGGCGGCCAGTTCCTGCCCAGCGTCATGCACATCGCCTCCCGGGTGGTCACCTCCAATCACCACTCCATCTTCGGCGATCATACCGACTTTATGACCTGCCGCACCACGGGTTACGCCATGCTGATGTCCTCCTCTCCCCAGGAGTGCATGGACCTGGCTGCCGTCGTGCACCTTTCCGCCATCCGTTCCAAGTATGCCTTCATGCACTGCTTCGACGGATTCCGTACGTCCCACGAGATGCAGCGCATCGAGACCCTGGACTATGAGGATCTGAGAGGTCTTCTGGACTATGATGCCCTGAAGGCCTTCCGCGCAGGCTCTCTCAACCCCGAACATCCCTCCAACAGAGGCAATAACGTAAATCCGGACGTGTACTTCCAGTGCAAGGAAGGCGCCAACGTAAAGGCTGCCGTGGTGCCTGACACCGTGCAGCACTATATGGATGAGATCAACAAGCTCACCGGCCGGAACTATAAACTCTTCAATTATTACGGAGCACCCGACGCCACCGAGATGATCGTGGTCATGTGCTCCGCATCCGAAGCCATCAAAGAGACCGTGGACTATCTGAACGCCTCCGGCCGCAAGGTCGGCATGCTGCAGGTCCACCTCTACAGACCCTTCTCCGTCAAGCACTTTGCGGAAGCTATTCCCGCCAGCGTAAAGAAGATCGCCGTTCTGGACCGCTCCAAGGAGACCGGTTCCGTGGGCGAACCCCTGTATCTGGACGTGGTCACCGCTCTGAACCAGGCTGGCAGAGGCGACATCCGCGTGGTGGGCGGCCGCTACGGTCTGTCCTCCAAGGACGCTTCCCCCGGCATGTTCATCGCAGTTTACGACAATCTGCTGAAGGATGAGCCCAAGAACAGCTTCACCATCG
>JAEEGL016199188.1_pt1 | contig 10458 bp, 10 predicted proteins | sample 9134231 | NCBI WGS metagenome assembly JAEEGL01 (sample SAMN16246548, study PRJNA631951) | gut metagenome | biome: gut microbiome; feature: rumen; material: fiber-attached | host: Bos | place: Iran: Karaj | collected 2018-10 | reverse complement strand
TCAATTGGATCCATTTTTTCATTTAATATTTGATCTTTTACTTTAGGAAAGAAAACCCCAACTACTTTATTTTTCTTAAAATCACTTATTTTATCTACTTTAATAGTTTCTATTCCTTTAGCATCTATATCTTTAAAACTAACACCTTCTCCAGTATCTAATAATAAATTTAATAGATTTATATTTAATGAGAAAGTACTCTTTTTAATACTCTTCATTATAGTTTTAGCTTTATATATATCAGTTCTTAATTGTTCATTATTATGAATATAGTTAGTATTAATTCTTATTAATTGAAGATCTTGTTCCATATTCTCTAACCATATTTCATTTTCTAAACCATTAATAATAACAGGTTTATAATCTTCTTCTGTAATAAAATAATGTAATATTTTTAAAATAATATCATCTTTTTTGTCAATTTTTATATTCATTATTTCTTCCTTTCAAAATATAATTTTACTATTATTTTTATTTATAGTAAAGTTATATATTTTTATAATATTCTAATATTTCATTAAACTCTTTTTCTGGTTCTACACTAAATTCCATAAACTCTTTAGTAATTGGATGATTGAATCCTAAATACTGTGCATGTAGCATTTGACCATAATCATTATAACACTTTTTATTTGAATAAACTGGATCATTCACTACAGGATGTCCAATATATGACATATGTACTCTTATTTGATGAGTTCTACCTGTTTCAAGTATTAATTCAACTAATGTAGTATTTTTAAATCTATCTAGTACTGTAAAATTAGTAACTGCATTTTTGGAATTAACATCTGTAACTGCCATTTTCTTTCTATCTAATTTATCCCTTCCAATTGGTGCATTTATTTTACCTTTATTACTATCTATAACACCATGCACTAAAGCAATATATTTTCTTTTAATTCTTTTATTTTTAAAATCATCACTTAATATCTTATGTGCTTTATTAGTTTTAGCTATTAAAAGTACACCACTAGTATCTTTATCTATTCTATGAACAATACCACATCTTTCACTACCACCTTCATCAGATAAATCATCAGTATGATACATTAATGCGTTAACAAGAGTTCCACTATGATTACCATTTCCAGGATGTACTACCATACCACTCTTCTTATTTACTACTATTATGTCATCATCTTCATATAAGATATCTACATCTATATTTTCAGCTTTAACAGTATTATCCACAGTTAAATCTTCAATTGTAATAACATCATTTTCTTTAATAAGATATCCACCTTTAACAGTTTTATTATTAACTAATATCTTTCCACTTTTAATATTCTTAAGAATGAAATTTCTACTTTCATTTAACTCATCAGTTAAAAATACATCTAATCTTTTTAAATGATTATTTGCTTCTATTTTTATTTCTTTCATGAATTTCCTCCTTAATCATATTAAATATCAATAATATTATTCCTATTGTTATATAAGTATCAGCTATATTAAATATAGCCATTTCATGCCCAAATAACGTAAAAGAAATAAAATCTATTACATATTTTCTAAATACTCTATCTATTAAATTACCAAAAGCACCACTTATTATTAAAGTATATGCTGATAAATTAAAATTTGATTTAGAATTCTTTAACTCTTTTATTAAATATACTACTAATAATATTGTTACACATATTAATATAAATATATTATTACTTAATATACCAAAAGCTGCTCCTGTATTCTTAATATATGTTATTTTTAAAAAATTTCTAAAAATAATTATACTTTCATTTAATGATAAACTTCTAATAATTAATTCTTTAGATAATATATCAACTAATATTAAAAGCATACTAATAATTATAATATTTATAGTCTTCTTTTTCATATATATATTTTATCAAATTTAGTGCTTTTTATCCATAAAAAAAATCTTTTCGATTTCGAAAAGATTTATTCTTTAATTTTAATATTTTTAGCTAATATCTCAATGATTTTTTTATCAGTAACTTCTTTTACTTTAAACTTTTCACCTTCATCAACTTTTTCTAAAAATAAGAAATTGTTTGTAAAATCTTCATTATCAGGAGTTACCTCTACTGCAAAGAAATATGTAGTATCATTATACACAGCCTGTCTAATTACAAAATAGTTTTTACCATCTGCAAGTTCTAATATTTGATTAGTATAATTTTTCATTCTTTTTTCCTCCTTAATTATGGATGTAAAGTTTTAGCAAAAGCTTCATCAAGATCAGCATCCCAATCTGTTAAATTCATAGCTTCATTAAGTGCTGCTGCATCTTCTGGAGCAGCACTATCTATAAATTCATTATAAGTTTGTTCTTGTCCAGTTGGTGGTAATGGTGTTGGTGCTTCTTGTTCTGTAAAATCATCTTGAGTAACGTAAGTATAACCATCATCATCTTGTTCAACTGATGCTTGTCCTTTAACTGTTTCTTCGCCTTGACTATATGTATAAGTTGTTCCATCTGCCGTTACTTCTACTCCTGTATCAAGATTAAATGCTGCCTCAGGAGGTCTTACATTTTCCTCACCTGGATCTAATCTAATAGGAACATAAGGTTCCGGTGTTGGTTCAGGTGTTGGAGTTGGTGTAGGAGTCGGAGTTGGCGTAGGAGTTGGTGTTGGTGTTGGTGTTGGAGCTGGCGTTGGATGTAAAACTTCTTCAGGAATTGGCGCCAATGGCTCCACTGGAGTTAAATCCTCAATAGGTACAAATGGTGCTGGTGTAGGAGTTGGAACTGGTGTTGGAACTGGTGTTGGTGTTGGTTGTTCTTGTTCACTATCCTCATAAGTTCCCGGATTATTATTGTTATCATTAGTTTTGTTTCTATTATTATTTGTTACTCCAATACCTATCAAAGTGCCTAATGCTGCTAATCCAGCAGCAAGCATTAAACCATACTTTTTCCACCAAGATTTTGGTGGATCAACCACTTTACTAACTGGTATTGGTACTGGAACTGGTTCATCCTTACCTTCTGTTTTAACTTCTGTTTCCTCCTCAAATGGGTTATCTTCTGGTGTATCTTCACTTGGTTTTGGAAGAGGTACTGGAACTGGTACTGGGTCTTTTTTTCCTTCAGTCTTAACTTCAGTTTCCTCTTCAAATGGATTATCTTCTGGTGTATCTTCACCTAAGCTTGGACCTTTCTTAGTAGGTTCATCGCTTAACCCAGGTACTCTACCTTTTCTTAAATCATCTAATTTCCCATTAGATTTTTTAATACTTAAATCTAATTCTTTTAAATAATCTAAATATCTTTTTAACTCTTCTTCATCTTTGGCAATAGCCATTAAATACATATTTTTTCTTTCTTCATTAAGATTATTTTTTTCATAAGTAAACGCAGGCGATAAACCAGATACTCTTAATGCTTCATCTGGAGCTAATGTTTCATCATCAACAATAAATTTATTTCTTGCTATTGCATCTTGTAATAAACCAATTTGTAATAAAACATTTTTTCTTTCTAATTCTAATTTACTTAAAACAAATTCATTTTCTAAATAAATATATCTACTTAATAATTTGCCTTCATCAATTATCATTATTAGTTAACTCCTTTCTTGTTTCTTACGAACATCTTAGTTTGATATCTGATTTCTCCATTATTGTTTATATCATCTAATGTATTTACTTTATAACCTTTATTTTGGAAAGCTAGAATCATTTGTTCTTTAGTCATATATTCTATAGCTAAATCTTTCCAATCTGTTGAAGTACTTCCTTTGATTTCTTGTAATTTAATCTTTACTTTACTTTCAATTTGTCTATTCCTTCCATCAGATATTTTTGGATTTGATTTTGACCACTTAGACCAATCAGACCATTTAGAATCATCAGTCTTAGTAGCTCCTATATAGCCTCCTGGAGCAACTGCTGTATAACTACTTGTTGTAGTTGATGTTTGAGCATACCATTTATATGCTGTAGTCTTTGTTGCTGGATCTTTTATAGCATTAGATACAGGAGCACTTGTATAATATACTCTTTCTCCTGAAGCACTTGATGCTCCTGATGGATAATATGTTCTATCTCCACCATCTACTAATTTATACCAATTATAGAATATTTTAGTAACTTTAACACATGTTTGATCTGTTGAGCCAGCCGGACAAGTTCTTCCAGTTGCTGGATCTTCTTTAATTGGATCAGACCAAGCACTATATGTTACACATTTATCTGTACTCTTAACTTGATTTCCATATATTGAATCGCTTTGTGAATTTGGATCAGCACAGCTATAAAAATCAAATCTTTGAACTTTGTATTCTGGATTGTGTGCTGATGGACAAGTTGTTGTTTGGAATACTAAATATGGTGATGTTGAACTTGTTGCACATGCATAGTAATGAGTTGGATTTCTTGAACCAGTAACTGTTCTATATTTATAGTATGTTACTGAAACACCACCTTCATATAAGTTATAATCTCCAATTGCTGTTGTACTAAATGCTTTAGCACCATTTGATGCAAGAGCATATTCTTTCTTACTTGTTGTTGTATACCATTTATATGCTTCAGTAGTTTTATTATCTGAGTATTGATATTTACTACTTGGAGCACTTGTATAATATTCATTTACATCTTTAGCTTCTGTTTTTTCACCATAAGTTGTGTAATATAACTTACTAGTAACATTCCACTTAAATAATTGATCTTTATATCTATAATATGTTGTTGTTGCTAAAGTTTTATAATTAACATAACTAATATCATCTTTCCATACTTCTTCAACTTTACCTAATTGTTCTTGACCATTTTGAAGTACTTGTGGTAAGAACATAAAATCTACATAAGTTGAATCAGCATATACATTATTTAAAGTTCCTTCTACTTTATCTGCATATTCATTATTTGAATCTTTATCAGTACATGAGAACCATGGTGTGAATTGCATTGTTCCATTTTCTAATTTACACACTCTAACATATGTAGCAATAGAATTACAATTCTTTAATGTATTTACATCAATATATCCTCTTGTAATTAATTCTTGTAATGTTACTTGTACACAATCACCTATAGATGTTGGATATTCATTTCTATTATTTTCAAAATATTTCTTTCCAGCATTTAATAGTGCACTGTCATAATCAACAATAACTTCTGGATTAATTGGTTCTACATCTCCACCATTAACTCCCCCATTATTGTTATTATTATTTTTCTTACTGCAACCATTTATTAATACTACAATTATTATAATTGCAATAATAATCATTAACATTATTCCTATTTTATTTAGTATATTTGACGTATCTTTACCCTTATTATTGTAATCATTGTCATCATACTCATATTCATCATAATTATTTGACATAACAAACCCTCCAATATATTATTGAATTCTAATATAATTCTATCATTTTATATATATAAATACAAGAAAAAAAGAAAAGAAATAATTAAAATAAAGACATTTGTTCATATGGATTTTTACCACTTTTAATTAGTTCTAAAATCCTTCTTTCTTCCTCTTCTTTCTTTAATTCTAATTTCTTTTCTTCAGTTAGTCCTTCATTATAAACAACTGGTGAATGTTTTTTATTCATAGAACCAGTAAATTTAAAGAACTCAGCAACATCATATATTCTTCTCTTACTTTTAAGTCTTTTACCTTGTTCATCTCTTTTAATTGTTCCATCTCTATTAGTATCATATGTATATTTATCTATAAATTTCTCAGCAGCATAATATAATTCATTTAATGGATGATTTTGATTTTCACATAAGTCTATAGCTTTACGTAAATCCTCTAATTCTGCTAAAGAATCATTATTAAAACAAAACTCATTACATAAATCTTTAAGAGTACCAAAATCTTTAGAATATACATGATCTTTTAAACACTTTTTAATAAATTCTAATGAGAAAAACCTTCTGTCATCTTTTAGAGGATCTTTATCATTTTTAAGCATTACTTGTAAATATTTAACTCTTCTATCATATTTTCTATTTTTTTTAGGAACTTTAGAATTATCTTCATTATAAGCAACATTAATATCAGGTTTATATCCTTCAAATGTAATTGCTTCAGCTCCAAAGAAATTAGCTAATTCTTCTTTAGTATTAAAAGATGTTGTAAAATCTAATATTTCACTAATAGTACTTGCTGCTGTACGTTTACTTTTTGGATTAAGTAATTTATGAAAATTTAGTTTTCTATACTTATGGGCAACAAGATACATACCATCTGGTCTATGTTCACATGTAACATTCCCATATAGATCCTTTGCACTACTTTTATAAGAAATATCTCTTATTTTTTCTAAACGTTGTTTGTATTCTACATATGTATCAATTTTTGCTTTAACAATACCAGCATAAGCTACTAAATAATACATTCTTTTCTCCATAGGTATTACCCCCTTAACTTTGGCCATATTATACTAAAAAAGGGCTAAAAAGTCAATTTTTACTTTACTTAATTCAAAAATTATGTTAAATTATACTTGGTTTAAAAAGAGGAGGCATTAAAAAATGGCAAAAAATGTATCAAAAAGAAGTAATATGAGTGCTCAAAATAGACCATTTTCTGAAAAGGCTACTAAGAAAACTCAAAAATTAAATTTACAAACTGTTGTTGTTGATGGTAAAAAAGTAAGATTATCAGCAAAAGAAATTAGAGCAACTAAAAAAAGTAATTAATCAGTTTAACTGATTTTTTTATGCATTAAAAAACTACTTTTCAGTAGTTTTTTATTTTATAATTTTATCTCTATTGTATAATTATCTATTTCTTTTTCTTCAGCTTGTCTTTCAATAATATCTAAAAATATTCTATGCAATGCGATTAAATTATCATCAATACTTTCCATTATTTCAACTATATCTTTACTATCATAATCTATGCCACTAATGATTATTTTAGCTTTTTGTTTTTCTTCATCAGAACCATTACTTATGATAAAGTTATATATTTCTCTAATTTCAGTCATATATTTTCTCAAATAATTATTTTTAGCTTTTACAATACCACATCTCATTATACTTAAATATGAATTACTTATTTCTTTTAATAAATCTTTTTTTCTAACTTTTTCAGATATAGATATTAAAAATTCTTGTAATTTAACTCTAAAACTATATTCAAAATCTTCTAAATCTTTATAACCATTTTCATTTTTAGTTCTAATATATTCCATTATTTTTTCTTTTTCACTTTGAACTAATTCTCTTAATCTATCATATTCTTCTTTACTATCTAAAAATGGTAATATTACTAATTTAATTTTTAATAAAAAGTTTGAAATAGCATTAGGATATTTCTTTTGTACATCTTCTGCTTTATCTAATACTTCTTCAAATTCTCCTATTAAATCTAACATATCCTTATATTTTTTTATTTTTACAGTTTCGAATCTTACTTCAGTTAATATATCATTTAAGTCACTTAATAATTTTTTATATAAGTATTCTCTACCATTATTATCCAATTGTAATAAAGCACTATTTTTTCCTTTGATTCTATCATTATATGTTTGAACTAAAGTATTAATACGAACTTTAATATCTTCATCACCTTGATATAATTCTAACTCTTCTTTTATTGAATTAATTATACTTTGAATATCACTAGTTTTAGATTTATTATTAGAATTATTATTATTGAAAAATATATTATTACCTCTTGCTATTATATCTTTGGCAAAACAATCATCAATAAACTTTTGTGCATTATCAATACGAAGACCTGACATTACAATATCAGTAGTAAGACAATAATTATTGCATTCTTTAGACCCATTATTTCTACCACCTTTATATTCGTTATACCATGTTAATGGCTTAACTTCATAATAAATATCATATTCTAATCCAAAACGACTTTTGAAAACAATTCTAGCTATTTTTTTACCTTCATATACATATTCTAGTGCAGTTTTTTGAATTTGACCATAATCACGATTAAGATTAACATAATCAAAATGATACACTTTTCCAGTTGGCATAAGATTGCCTTTTAAAAACTCTCCAGAATATATTAAGTTATCTCTAGCTGAACATTTTACTTTTGGATATTCACCATATCTATAAAAAGTACCAAATACACCTCTTGATTGTAGTTCTCCATTTTCAACAATTGTCTTATAGTCAGCTGCCACTATAATACTGTAATATGCACCTTCCTTGCCATATTCAAGAACTTCAGGAACAGTCTGCATGACATAATAATCAAGAAGATTACTACTACTTGTTAAAAAATATTTTTCTGTTTCTTCATCATCGTGTTTATCTATAATATATGAGTGCGATGCAAAATCATAAGTTCTATTAGGATTAAAAAACATACAAAAATTTGAATCATTGAAATTATAGGATAATGCTGATTGTCTTACTTGCTTAATTGTAGGTATAGTAAACATAGACTTATTGCCCCCTTTTTAAAACGCGCATATTATACCAATAAATGCCTAAAAAGTCAATTTTAGGGCCAAATAAAAACTACTTTTCAGTAGTTATTTTATTATTTGTTGTTCAAGAACTAAGTCTATGTTATAGATCTTTTTTATTTGTTTTTGAATATACTTTATTAGTTTAACGACATCTGTATATGTTGCTTTATTAGAATTTATTATGAAGTTTGCATGTTTATTACTAATACTTGCCCCTCCAATTGTATATCCTTTTAGTCCAGCATCAGATATTAATTTCCATGCTGAAACATTTTCTGGATTTCTAAATACACTTCCACATGATGGATGTTCTAAATCTTGAGATGCTATTCTCTTTTCGGTTCTTTCTTTGAATGTTTGCATTAATTCATCTTTATTAGTTTTTGTTAATTTAAACTTAGCTGATAGAATAACATATTTCTTTTTAGATTTTTTAATTATAGATGTTCTATAACCAAATTCTAATTCTTCATTTGATAATTCTATTATTTTATTTCCATTAAATACTTTAGCACTTATTAATACTTCTGATATAGATGAACCATAACAACCTGCATTTCCATATATACTTCCACCTATTGTTCCAGGAATACCACATGCAAAATCAAGTCCTCCATATCCTTGATTAATTAACTCTATTGCAAGTTTATTAATCATATATCCACTTTCTACTTCAACAATATCATCTTCAATTTTATAATCTTTTAATTCTAATTTTATAATTACTCCATCATAATGTTCAGGAATAATTATATTTGAACCATTTCCAATTACAAAATATTTAACTTTATATTTTTTAATTATATCTAATACACTTGCTAATTCATCTACACTTTTAACAAATACTAATACATCACAAAAACTATTTAACCTATATGTATTATATTTAGTTAAATCAGCATTTTCTATAGTTTTACAAATTTTATCTAATTCTTCTATCATTATTTATTTAAATATTCTTCAATAGTTTCACTACCACTAATGTATTTGTCTATTTTACCTTTAACAATTTTAATTAAAGTAATACCATTTATTTTTAATTCACTTGGTTCAGTAGCTTTTTTATTTTCTTCTTCACTTATGAACTTTTTATTTTCATTTTGTCCCATATCTACTCTATAAACAGGAATTTTACTTTTAGAATCTAATAAACCATTTATATATCTATCAGTTTTATAAGTATCTTGATAATTATCAAATAAAACATAATATTCTTTATCATTTCTATTAAATACATTACCCATAGCAATATATTTAGTATCTATAGTAGCACTTTCTTTTTCTGGTTTAGTATATCCTTTTTCAAATAAACCTAATTTTTCCATTCCAATAACACAACCATAGCAAACCCCTAAAAATACAGCAATACCAAGTACTGTCTTAACAACACTTAATACTTGATCTTTAAATGTTACCTCTTCTTTTTTATTTCTTTCTCTTTTTTGAGCCTTGTATTTTAGTTTCATATTATTTTTAGCCAATTTTCTCATCTCCAATGATTTGATTATAGCATAAATACTTAAAATATATCAATTATTTGTTGATTTTTTCAATATTTTATATTATAATTTACCTTGTATTTAAGTGGCAGTGCTATATTAAGTTATAATGTGTTTCTTGAAAATAATTAGTAATCTCTGCCAAGATGAAAATTATAAATAGAAACTCCCTATAATTAGATTAGTGGCCGAGAGTACAAAATATTTTGTAAAGGAGGAACAAATACATGTCAAGATATACAGGTTCTATTTATAAAAAATCTAGAAGATATAATTTTTCTGTTCTTGAAACTGGAAAAGAATTAAGAAAGAAACCTACTGCTCCTGGAATTCATGGAACTAGTAGAAAGAAATTATCTGAATACGGTGTTCAATTACAAGAAAAACAAAAAGTTAGATTCTTATATGGACTTTCTGAAAAACAATTTAGAAAAACATTTGAAACAGCTGGTAAAATGCAAGGAATCCATGGATATAATTTCTTATTACTTCTTGAAAGTAGACTTGATAATTTAGTTTATCGTGCTGGATTTGCTAAAACTAGAAAAGCTGCTAGACAACTTGTTAATCATGGTCATATC
>JAEEGL014454951.1_pt1 | contig 10458 bp, 8 predicted proteins | sample 9134231 | NCBI WGS metagenome assembly JAEEGL01 (sample SAMN16246548, study PRJNA631951) | gut metagenome | biome: gut microbiome; feature: rumen; material: fiber-attached | host: Bos | place: Iran: Karaj | collected 2018-10 | reverse complement strand
GCCGGTTTGTTGCAGGTGCAATCTTTCGATGAATTCGCAAATACTTCCTCTTTCGTTTGGCTGGATGAAGGAAAATGCCTACCTTTGCGTATTGTAAGCGAACAAATGATATTCTCAATATCCCATACATTGCAGTCTTTCTTGATTCTGCTACCTGTTACGGCATGCAGCCTTATTACGCTTTGGCTGCTCATCGTTCAGTTGCGAAATCGCCGTCGTGAGCTCTCGTGGCTTGTGGCGTGGAGTGTCATAGCTACGATTCTCTATGCCTGTCATGCAGTGTATTTCAGTAATCCAGAGACATCTCATCCCATAGTGGATACAATATACGTGGTGAGCAATCTCTCTGTTTATCCGCTATACCTGCTGTATCTCATAGCCCTCACGCGCAGAGGTTGTCCCCGTGCGCCCATTGTCACGGCGCTCCTTGCGCCTGCGGTCATAGGCGGATTCGTTGCAGGCACTCTCTATAGCATGATGGATGCAGGACAGCTGAGGCTCTTTACCGAATCCTTCCTGCGTGGCAACAGCATGGAATCTCTCAGCGGCCTGATCCTCCTGCAGGCCTGGTGGCATATAGCTTGCCGCATAGTCTTTGCCATTCAGGTCTTCGGCGTGGTCTTCGCCGGGCAATATCTCATACGCCATTACGAAGAAGAGATTGCTATGGACTATGCTGATTTGCAGGGGCGCACGCTGTCCTCCTTGCGGGGCATACTGTGGCTGCTGCTCGCCACAGCGGTATTCTCGGTCGTTGTCAATATCATAGGGCGTCAATGGTTCACCAATTCTCCGTGGCTCCTGTTCTTTCCGTCCCTCGCTTTCTCTATACTGCTTGCGCTGATAGGCCTGGAGGGCGTGATGTATGGAATGGTGCCCATAGCCATGAACCGCCCGCCATTGGAGGATGTAGGGACACAACAGCTGGCACAGCGGGACGGAGGCGCGTTGGACAATGGTGTGCAGGGTGAGATGTCTGAGTCTATGATTGCAATGGCAGGGGGCGAGAGCATTGTGAGTTTTCTGAGGGAGCGGAAGTTCTTCCTGCGCCCTGATTTGCGTCTGGCTGACCTCACAGAGGCCATGCACACCAACCGCACCTATCTATGGCAGGCGTTGAGAGACGAAGGCACTACATTCTCAGAACTTGTCAATACTATGCGAATAGAATATGCAGTAGAGTTGATGGATAATCATCCTGATATGGCGATGTCAGATATTTGCGTTCGCTCAGGCTTTTCTAATTTAGACTCATTCTACCGTCGCTTTCGCAGTGTGATGCATTGTACTCCTCGTGAGTATATGAATAATGTAAGTGAGAGGGGTTGATTGTAGTATGGGGCTTGAGGGGGGCTGTGATGGCACTGCGGCATACGGAATTGGGAATATAAACACTACGGTGGGGATTTATATAATCCACCTTTAATATAAGATATTATGCTTTACACTTGTCCGCAAGTAATTGACTATATCCATCAGGTAGGTTTCCTGCCTTTGCTCGATAGCGGCATAGCGGGCTACTCTGCCGAGGACTTGGTAGATGAAGACTGCCGCTATGTGGTGCTGCCCGATGGTGGGTGGGACTGGCCGCTGTGGAAATGGAAAGGCGAGATAGTGACTGATGGTGGCTGTATGTATGGCAAGTTCTTCAATAAGAAGGCCGGCTTCGTCAGTCGCGAGTGGTGGCCGGACTTCTTTAATGTGCGCCGCTCCCTGCACCCCGCACCTGAGGAGGGTACGATAGATGACTCTATTCTCACCGTGCTGCGCGAGAGCGGTAGCCTTATAACACGTGAGTTGCGCGCCGCCTGTGGCTTTACCGGCCCCAAGATGCGGAGCCGTTTTGATGGCTATGTCACGCGACTGCAGATGGGATGCCATATCGTTACCGAGGACTTTGTCTATCCTACAGACCGTCATGGACGTCAGTATGGCTGGGGATGGTCTTTGCTCAACACTCCGGAGGAACTCTATGGGTGGGAGGTGTGCCAATGTGAGCGCACGCCAGAGGAGTCTTTGCAACGCATCATGGAGCACATGCACAAGATACTGCCTCAAGCTACGGAGAAGCAGATAAGGAAAATGATAGAATAAAGCCTCCCTCCTGCTCCCCCCTAGGGGGAGGGGAGAGAAAATTATGAATTATGCATTATGCATTCTGCATTCTGAATTAAGATGACTATACTGATTGTAATTCCTGTTCTTACGTTGTTGATGTTCTGCCTGGGATTGACGCTAATCCCCGCAGACTTCAAAATGGTATTTGAACGTCCGCGCGCTATCATTGCCGGTCTGTGCGGACAGTTGCTCTTTCTGCCGGTGATAGCATTCCTGTTAGGGTGGGTTTTCCATCTCGACGCGATATTCTATCTCGGCCTGATACTCATAGCGTGCTGTCCTGGAGGTAGCTCTTCCAATGTGTTCTCCATGCTTGCCAAGGGTGATGTGGCGCTGAGCGTGTCCCTCACTGCCTGCAGCAGCATACTTACATTGTTTACTATCCCGCTCGTGATGGGTGCGGCGGCAATGCTGTTGCCAGGTGTGGAAGGAGGTAGCATAGAGATGCCTGTAGGCAAACTGATAGCGCAGAACCTTGTCTTGGCATTATTGCCCGTATTCATCGGGATGTTCATAAGGCATAAATGGGAGAATGCGGCACGCAAGATGAGTCGTGTGCTCAACAAGATGGCGCTGCCGTTGCTTGTGCTTCTCGTGGTAATCTTCTACACTCAGAACAGCGATGCCATTCTCATCAACCTGTCTAAGCTCGGCCTTATCATCACCCTGCTTATCCTCCTCGCCATGGGCGGTGGTTGGATGCTCTCACATGGAGCGCGCCTTAACGGTCGTGAGCAGCGTACGCTCCTCATAGAGATAGGCATGCAGAACGCGGCACAGGCGATAGCAATGGCCTCGAGTCCATTCGTTTTTAATAATGAAACGATGGCAATCCCTGCCATTATCTATTCGCTGATGATGAATGTAGTCCTCATCACATATGTCTTTATGGTAAAAAGAACCACTCCATAGCCCCGCTCTCACCATCTTACAGTGCCCGACGGTTTCCCCGTCGGGAAATCGCAAGGCACAAAGACCCCCCAACGCGTAACCGCAAAGCACAAAGAAAGCCCGCCGGGGAAACCGTCGGGCTTTGTAGATACGGACGATAGGCACAATAAAAAACCGCTGGATCTCACCAGCGGTTTTTGCATTTCGTCGGGGTGACCAGACTCGAACTGGCGACCCCTACGTCCCGAACGTAGTGCGCTACCAACTGCGCTACACCCCGAAATGCTCTTATTATGCGAATAAATAATTCAAACCTATCCTATAATAACTCGGGCAATTCAAACAGCCTGATGCCGTTGGAGCCCTTTATGAGGATATATTTTCCTTCCGGTGTCCCCTCTTCTGCCAGTGCCGTCTTCACGGCGTTCACATCGGCAAACGTGCGGAAGGGATTATCTGTCTTTTGAAACTCCGTGCCCACAAGCCATACTGTCCATGGCTTCTGCGGGTCTTGGTGAGTCTTTATATAGTCCACCACCTTCTGGTGCTCCGCATTCGATACCTCGCCCAACTCTCTCATGTCGCCAAGGATAGTCATTGCCTCTGCGCCCTCAGGCAGTGATTTCGTCAGCACCGTAAAGTTCTCCAGCGCAGCCATCATCGATGTTGGGTTGGCGTTGTATGTATCCACTATCAGCTTGTTCTTCTCCGTCACAGTGAGTTGTGAGCGGCTGTTGCTTGGCGTATAGTGGCTCAGTGCCTCGTTTATCTGCTCATTGCTGACCCCGAAGTGGCGTCCCACCGTAGCGGCAGCCATCATGTTGGTCAGGTTATAGGTGCCTATGAGCTGTGTCTGCACCTCACCGCCTTCCCAGCGGAACTTCAGGAACGGTGAGCAGGATATCACTTCTCCCTTCAGGTAAGGCGTCTGCTTGATGCCTCCGGCGATGCCCGTCAGGTGCTCATTGCTGCTGTCGATGAATATCTCACCGTCATTCTGGCGCAGGAAGTCATACAGTTCTCCCTTGGTCTTTATCACACCTTCAAAGGAACCGAAGCCCTCCAGATGTGCCTTGCCTACGTTTGTTATCAATCCGCAGTCAGGTTCCACTATATCCACAAGGGTCTTTATCTCACCCGGGTGGTTGGCACCCATCTCTATTACGGCTATCTCATGCTCTTTGGTAAGCCTGAGAAGGGTCTTCGGCACTCCGATGTGGTTGTTGAAGTTGCCCTGAGTATAGAGGATGTTGTATTTCCTCTGCAGAACTGCAGCAATCAGTTCCTTCGTCGTAGTCTTGCCATTGGTACCTGTGATACCTATTATCGTGGTGCCGAGAGCCTTGCGATGCTCATTGGCCAGTTGTTGCAGTGCCTTCAGCACATCGGGGACAAGGATGTATCTCTCGTCGTCAGAGACGCTATACTGCGGCTCATCAACCACAGCGTATGCACAACCTTTCTGCAGCGCTGCCTCTGCGTACGCATTGCCGTTGAAGGTCTCGCCTTTCAGAGCGAAGAAGATGCTTCCTTCGGGGCAGTCACGACTGTCTGTAGTGATGACAGGGTGGGAGAGAAAGAGTGAATATAGCTTAGTCACGTTTATGCTCTGATTTGTCCGTTGCCCTCTATGAGCCATTTGTATGTGGTCATCTCCTCCAGCGCCATTGGCCCGCGTGGACCGAGCTTCTGGGTTGAGATACCTATCTCGGCACCCATGCCGAACTGTGCTCCATCTGTGAAGCTGGTCGGCGCGTTGACATATACGCAGGCTGCGTCAACCTCTTTCTCAAACTTCTCTGCGTTCTCCTTGTTATCTGTTATGATGCACTCAGAGTGTCCGGAGCCGAAGCGTGTGATGTGCTCTATGGCTTCATCGACGTTGTTTACGGTCTTGATGGCCATAGCATAGTCCATGAACTCCGTACCGAAGGACTCTTCTGTAGCCTGCTTCAGCAGGTTGGCGGGATAGCTCTTGTTGAGATAGCCGTATGCTCCCTGGTCGGCATAAATCCTTACGTTTGACGGAAGCAGTATCATACCTATGGTCGGCAGGTCCTCCAGACGGCTCTTATGTATGATGAGACAGTCCAATGCGTTGCATACGCTGACGCGCCGGGTCTTGGCATTGTTGATGATACGCATTGCCATATCAAGGTTTGCGTACTCATCCATGTATGCGTGTACCACACCGGCACCTGTCTCTATCACCGGTACCTTGGCGTTGTCGCGCACGAAGTCTATGAGTCTGCGGCCTCCGCGAGGTATGCAGACATCAATGTATCCCACAGCTCCGAGCATCTCTGCAGTTGCCTCGTGTGTAGCAGGAAGCAGTTGAACCACTCCGCTATCTACGCCGTTGTCGGCAAGCACCTTCTGTATCAATGCCACGATGGCTTTGTTTGACTCCTCCGCATCGTGTCCGCCCTTCAGCACGCAGGCGTTACCGCTCTTGAAACAGAGTGAGAATACGTCGAAAGCTACGTTAGGACGTGCCTCAAACACCATTCCGATAACTCCGAATGGTACCGCTACCTTCCTCAGATGAAGTCCGTTAGGCAGAGTCTTGTCTGTCAGTGTGCGTCCCAAAGGCGATGGCAGACCTGCTACATGACGCATGTCAGAGGCGATGTCCTCCAGACGCTTAGGGGTCAGTTGCAGGCGGTCATACAGTGGGTTGGACGGATCCATCTTATCCAAATCCAGACGGTTGGCCGCCAAGATGTCACTCTCTGCCTGCTTGATGGCATCGGCCACAGCAAGCAATATCTCATCGCGACGCTCATCGGGGATGAGTGCCAACAGCCGTGAGGCATCTTTTGCTATTTGGAATTGTGGCAACATTCTTATTTACAATTTACCATGTACAATGTACAATTTGTTATCTGTAATGTACAATTTACCATGTACAATTTACGATTTGGCTCTTTCTCTCATCCCCTTTGGGGCGGGGCGGGGAGAGGTTTACTTCGGCATGAACTCCGTGTGTACGGTTTCTTCGGGGTTGCACAGCAGGTCTGTGAGGATGTTCTCCCTCTTGCCGTTGGCTATTATAACCTTGATGCCGGCCTCTGCAACGGTTCGTGCGGTGTGGTATTTTGACTCCATTCCACCGCGTCCTGCGCTGCTTTTGCTTGACACGATATACTGTTCGAGATTGTCCTCGGGCAACACCTTTCTTATTAAGCGGCTATCCGGCTCCTTCGGGTCACCGGTAAATATGCCGTCAATGTTGCTCAGCAATATGAGCGTCTCGGCTTGCATCATCTGTGCTATAAGCCCCGACAGTTCATCGTTGTCGGTAAACATCAGCTCTGTCAGGCAAACGGTGTCGTTTTCGTTGACGATGGGTATCACCCCGTTGTCGAGCATCACCTTCATGCAGGCCTGCTGATTGCGGAAGTGCTCCGGTGTCTCAAAGTTGCTCTTCATCGTCAGCACCTGTCCTATGTGCAGGCCGTATTCACGGAATAGGTCGTAGTAGAGGTTTATGAGCCTCACCTGTCCCATGGCAGAGTACAACTGTCGCTGCTCCACGGAGTCGAGGTCGTGCGTGGGCTTCAGCTCATGGCGCCCACAGGCCACCGCCCCCGATGAAACGAGGATGACTTCATAGTCGTGTTCTCTCATCCAGGCTATCTGGTCCACCAGCGCCGACAGACGTGTGATGTCCGGCTTTCCCTTGCTTGTGGTAAGGACGTTAGAACCTACTTTTACTACTATTCTGTGCATCGTATCGCTGAATTTGGCGCCAAAGGTACAACTTTTTTTTGAATCACAAGGCATGTTAAGCAGTTTTTTTTCTATATTCACTCAAAAATATACCTCCTGAAGAATAAAATCAGTCCCTGATGCTTGATTGTTGCAGCCTGCACAGTCTGCGTGCCTCTCGTTGTGATTGCTATTTGAGAAGCTATGTTTACGCCCTAGCAAGGGCCTGCATCTACAGAGTTCCGTTGACCCAGTTGTGGACATTGTGCTTGTTGTCACGGCTGATGATGATCTTTGGGGTATTGCGTCCATGCTTCAGGATGAGGCGCTCCTTGCCGTTGATGTCCTGCTCAAAGCGCTCTACCTGTACCAGCGGCACGATGTACTTCCTGTTTACTCGCATGAAGGACCTTGGGTTGAGCACTTCTGCGATGGCTGTCAGCGTCATGTTGATGTCGAATGACGAGCCGTCATGCAGTACGAAGTATGTGCATTTATTCTCAGATACGATGTATCTCACATCCGACGTGGTGATGACCCGCTCGCCCTTGAACGTATTGACACAGAAACGCTCGCGGTAGTTGTCGCGAGTTACCATAAGCTGGTACTTCCGCAACTCCCGCTTAAGGCGTGCTATTTCCAGCTCCTGCTCCTTCAGTTTGTGCAACGCCTCGTTGAGTTCTATAGCAATAGTACGTGCCAATTTATAGTCCCCTCCAACTCCCCCAAGGTGGGGGGAGGGAATGAATTATGCATTATTAATTACTTCAGTCCTGCTTTCAGTGAGCGGATTACTGCCGAATTGAATCCTGCATGATCCAGCTCGTTGAGGCCCTTGATTGTTACGCCGCCGGGTGTGGTGACTTTATCGATGGCTGCTTCGGGGTGCCAGCCTGTCTCTTTCAGCAATGACACCGCGCCCTGCATGGTCTGAAGGGCTATCTGCTTAGCCTGCTCAGGGTAGAATCCCATCTCGCATCCGCCTTCCATCTGTGCACGGATATACCTCATGACATACGCTATGCCGCAGCTTGCCATCATCATTCCGGGACCTACGAGGTTCTCGGTCACTACGAGCGTGTCGCCGCAAAGGTCATAAAGCGCCTTCACCTTGTCCAGTGCCCCGTCGTGGGTAGCCTTGCCCTTGGCGATAAACGACATCGATGCGCTATATTCCGCAGCGATATTGGGTATCACATAGCAGTACTCGCCGTCCTCTCCCAGCTGCTCTGCCAGCTTCTCTGTGGTGAAATTGGCGGCGTCAGATACGATAATCTGCTTGCTGAGGTCCAGTGCGGGCTTTATCTCCTGGAGCACCGTAGGCATGAGCCACGGCTTAACTACAACCACTACGATGTCTGCATCCTTTACCGCAGCGGCATTGTCGGCAGTGGTAATGATGGATGGATACAGAGTCTTAAAACTCTGCAGCAATGCCTCGTTCTTGTCTGCTATGGTCAGGCTCTCCAGCTTTCCGCTCTTAGCCCATCCGTGTATCAATGCACCGCCCATGTTGCCGGCGCCTATGACGGTTACTTTCATATTGCTTATTAATGTTGTTTGACTTTCGCAAGCGCGCCCTGAAAGGGCATGCTGGACTCCTTGGTATGGGTTGTCTATAATGCGGGGTTCATGTTCTGCTGCCCCTACAGGGCGAGGCTACACACCCCAATCAATACTCAGGGCGCTGCCCTGGGCTATATGCTTTTGCCCTTTCTTGCTCCGATGTTCTACGCAAGCGTCCCTTAGGGCCGAGCGCAGGGCGTCCTTTCCTGCAAGCTTGCGTCCTTTCCTGCAGTCTTGCTCTTTTTCGGCAGGCTTGCGAAAGTCGAGTTGTGTTATTGTATTTGTGATAATATAGTTGTGAGGCGTGTGATGAAGTCATCAACATTCTCCTTTGTCAGGCAGAGTGGTGGCAACAGACGCAGCAGATTGGTGCCGGCACAGCCTGTGAAGCAATGCTGCTCATATACGAGAGGCTTGCGCACATCGGCGTGTGGGAAATCAAACTCCACGCCTATCATCAGTCCGCGTCCCCTGACATCCGTGATATGCTTGCCCTCAGGAGTTGCCTGCAGTGCCTTCAGCCGGTCCATGAGATAGTCGCCCACAATGCGGGCATTCTCTACCAGCCCCTCTTTCTCCATCACGTCGAGCACGGCGAGTGCTGCTGTGCAAGCCAGATGATTGCCGCCGAACGTGGTGCCCAGGCGTCCATAGACGGGCTCGAAGTCCGGTGAGATAAGCAGTCCGGCCATTGGGAAGCCGTTGCCGATGCCCTTAGCCACCGTGATGAGGTCGGGCTTGATGCCCAGCCACTGGTGAGCGAAGAACTTTCCTGAGCGCCCGTAGCCGCATTGTATCTCGTCGCATATCAGGAAAGCGCCGTTCTCCTTGCATGCCTTTGCCAGTCCCTGTGCAAACTCTTCCGTTGCCATCTGTATGCCGCCAACGCCCTGGATGCACTCCAGTATCACGGCGCACACGTCGCCCTTCTTCAGTTCGGCCTCCCATGCGGGCAGGTCGTTCATAGGCAGGAATGTGGTATGCTTGTTATCGTTGATGGGTGCCACAATCTTCGGATTGTTGGTCACCTCCACAGCCAGTGACGTACGGCCGTGAAAAGCCTTCTGTGCAGCGAGCACACGGGTGCGGCCATTGGCGAAAGAGGCAAGCTTCAGCGCATTCTCGTTTGCCTCTGCGCCGCTGTTGATGAGGAAGAACTGATAGTCCTCATATCCGCAGGCCTTGCCAAGACGCTCAGCCAGCTCCACCTGCAGCATGTTCTTTACTGAGTTGGAATAGAATCCCAGCTTGTTCATCTGCTCTGTCATCATCTCCACATAGTGAGGATGGCAGTGCCCGATGCTGATAACGGCATGGCCGCCGTACAGGTCAAGATACTCCTGGCCTTTGTCGTCCCATACCTTACAGCCCTGTCCCTTTACGATGTTCACGTCGAAAAGGGGATAAACGTCAAATAATTTCATGATTTATAATGCGTGATTAAATTTCCTTTATTGTTCATTCACAACGCATAAGCATCTGCATCATGCATTGCCAATTATGCATTATGAATTATGCATTATGCATTCTTTCTCCGCTTCGCTATGAAAGTGTCCCTTTGGGCCGAGCGATGCATTACATTAGAACGCCGCAGCCTTCAGCCTCAGTCCGGCCTTCTCGTCTATGCCGAACATGATGTTCATGTTCTGTACGGCCTGTCCTACGGCTCCCTTCAGCAGGTTGTCTATCATGGATGTCACTACCACCTTGCGTCCGAAGACATCTACATGCACTATGCCCTTGTTGGTGTTCACCACCTGCTTCATGTCGGGTGCTTTGTCTGAGTAGTGTGTGAAGGCGGCATCCTTGTAATAATCCTTATACAGGGCCACTATATCCTCAGCCTTCATCATCTTGTCGAGCGTTATCACCTCGGTGCAGAATATGCCGCGTGGGAAGTCGCCGCGATATGGTATGAAGTCCACCGTGATAGCCTCCGCTCCGTTATCTGCGGTGGCGAGCGTGTCGTAAGGCGTGTTCAGCGTGTCGATGACGGTCGGTGTCCCCTGTGGTCGCAGCTCGTTCAGCGTCTGCGTTATCTCGTGCAAGTGCTGATGGGTAAAGAGCTTATAGACCGACATATTGTTGTTGCGCCATGAGAAGTGCGTCGTAGCACCGGGCTTCTGACCTGCGCCGGTAGAGCCGGTGATGGCATTGACGGCGATGTCGTGG
>JAEEGL014355663.1_pt1 | contig 10458 bp, 7 predicted proteins | sample 9134231 | NCBI WGS metagenome assembly JAEEGL01 (sample SAMN16246548, study PRJNA631951) | gut metagenome | biome: gut microbiome; feature: rumen; material: fiber-attached | host: Bos | place: Iran: Karaj | collected 2018-10 | reverse complement strand
GTTTCAGACGAGATAAAGAAAGAAAGACCGGAGCACGTGTTCATCTCCTACAAAAAGATATCATCCGTGGGAGAATTGGACATAACCGTAACCGATGACAGCATAAACGTCATTGAGGATTACAGGCTGAGAGGCCGTGCAGACGATGAGATAATGGTAAAAAAGACGAGAGATGTGCTCTCAAACCATCTGAACGCCGACATCCTCATAAACATCACCAGAGACAGGCTTTATGTCCTCATCGAAAATGCTGCGGGAAATACCGAAGGCATGGTGATCACCTCTGTTTTCAGTATGCTTGCGGCTGTGGGAAAGTTTAACATCGAGCCGACGCCCATAAGCTACAGGGATCATCTCTTAAATGCCGAAAAACTCCGCTTCGGAAGATACGAGGACGACAGGATATACGGCGTCCACTACATAAAGCTCCCCATGATCTTAAATTCGGACTCCGCGTGGAAAAAGAATTTCAAAAAGAACCGCATGTGGAGAAAAAAGGGAGAGGAAGGTTCCGAGTACTGGCTTATCGGCGGAAATAACGATGACCTGAACAGCAAAAAGGCAAGACCTGTTCTTGTGGGCAAACTTTCCGTTGAGAAAAACAACGAAAAGTACGTGCTGAGATGCTCGAAGGTTTATGTAAAAAAGGTACTTCCGGGCTTCGCTGTCCTTACTCTCGGACTTGAAAACCATTTCTATCCCGCAGAGAGCGATATAAAGAGGATAAATGAGCTTTGTTCCGCACTTTGCGTTTCAGAGCGTATTGACGAGGAATATCCCGATACCCTCAGCATCCAGATGAAGACAGAGAAGAAGACATACAGTCTTGAAGCGGTAAAGAGAAGCAGTGCCGGCGTTGAGCCGTGGCTCGGGCTTATGCTCACCATGGGAAGAAGAAAGCCCAACAAGGGCGCAAGGTACTTCGGCACGGAAACACTTTCTGAAAAGAGTTACGTATTCTTTGATGACGGAAACGGAGAGATATCAAAAACCGGAGCGGAAGAGACCATCGATAAGGCACTGGTCCGTTCCGAATATCTTCTTGATGTGGAGAAAGCCGTCGCAGAGACCGTTGAGCCTTCGGACCTTGGTAACATCGGAAGACTTAAGCGCTCACAGAAAAAGCGTATCGAAACATTACGCGGAAGATTGGGCTATATGGTCGCATCCTTCTCTTTTGAGGATGAGAACGGAGCGTTAAAGGACGTTTTTTCTAACGTCTACGAAATAAGAAAGGGCAGGGAGACTGAAGACAGACTTGTCCGTAAATTTGACATTTTATATTGATCTTAAGGGGAGCATCAGGAGACAAAAATGAGCAGCGGAGACATTTCAAGTGCGGTGATCTCAAGGCTTCCGAGATATTACAGATATCTCGGTGAACTTCTTAACAGCGGTGTGGTCCGCATTTCTTCAAAGGAACTAAGTGAAAAGATGGGAGCCACCGCATCACAGATAAGGCAGGACCTCAACAATTTCGGCGGTTTCGGACAACAGGGATACGGCTACAATGTTCAGTATCTTTATACCGAGATCGGAAAGATATTGGGTCTTGACCGAAAAAACAATATGATAATCGTGGGCGCGGGACATTTGGGACAGGCTTTTGCCAAATATTCCGATTTCGAGAGAAGAGGCTTTGTCATAAAAGCTTTGTTTGACATAGATCCGAAGCTCATCGGACAGAGCTTTAACGGCATAAAAGTGCTCTCAATGGATGAACTCCCGGAGTTCACAAAGAGTAACCACATCGATATAGCTGCCATCACGGTTCCGAAGGAGGCTGCGGCAGAGGCTGCTGACAAGCTTGTTAAGGCCGGTATCGAAGCTATCTGGAATTTTGCTCCCACAGACCTCAAGCTTCCGCCCAACGTGGTACAGGAAAACGTGCATCTTACGGAAAGCCTTATGAGACTTTCCTACAGGCTTAATGCAATAGAAAAATAGAAAGACAGAGTTCACTTGAAAGGAGAATCCTTATGAAGTACGCTGTTTCAGGCCCTCAGGCAAGAGAGATCGACAGGATCACCATTGAAGAGATAGGCATTCCGGGCGCAGTCCTTATGGAAAAAGCTGCTCTCGGCGTGGCATATGTCATCCAAACGAATTTCAAACCTACCGACAGGCTTTTGTTTGTCTGCGGCATCGGGAACAACGGCGGAGACGGCATTGCAGCGGCAAGGATACTCCACTCCAGGGGCCTGGGTGTTGCCGTATACATCGCCGGCGAGCGCAAGAAGATGTCAAAGGATGCGCGTCTGCAGCTTAAGATAGCAAAGAACATGGGCGTTAAGATCGTTAAAAAAGCGGATTATTCTGCTTACGACGGCATAGTCGACGCCATATTCGGAGTGGGCCTCGACAGACCCATAACGGGTCCCATGTACAAAGAGATAGAGAAGATCAATGCTTCCGGAAAGAGAGTCCTTTCGGTAGACCTTCCTTCCGGAGTTTCCGCTTCCGACGGCAAAGTGCTTGGCATCGCAGTAAACGCGGAGCTCACAGTCACCTTCGGTCAGATAAAAGTGGGCCTTATCCTTTATCCCGGCGCGGACTACGCGGGACAGGTCATTTTATGGGATATAGGCACAAGCATTTCGCTTCTTAAGGATCCGCCGGTATGCTTCTATTATGATGAGCAGCCGGAGCTTCTCCTGCCGAAGCGCAAAGCCGATTCAAATAAGGGAACTTACGGAAAAGTGCTTGTTATCGCAGGCTCAAAAAACATGTCCGGAGCCGCATTTTTCGCAGCATCCGGTGCATACCGCATAGGCGCGGGGCTTGTAAGAGTCCTCACCACCGAAGACAACAGAGAAGTTATGCAGCAGCAGCTTCCGGAGGCTGTGCTCTCCACTTACAAGCTTAACGAAAACGGAGGCATAGCGGAAGAGAGCGTTGAAGACATAAAAGAAGCCATAAAGGAGTGGGCGGAAGTCATCCTTATCGGTCCCGGCATCGGCCAGGGACAGCCCGGCGCAACGCTTTTAAACTTTGTTCTTAAGGAAGCAAAGTGCCCGCTGGTCATCGATGCGGACGGATTAAATATCCTTGCAAAGCTTGTTTCTGAAAAGACGAAGGAGGACGATACTCCGGAGAACAGAATAAAGGTACTTGCAGAGATGCTTCCGGCAAATACTGTGCTCACACCGCATAAAAAGGAGCTTTCGAGGCTTTCGGGCGTTTCAATGGCGGAACTTGCGGCAGGCATGATCTCAGCCAGCAGCGAATTCACAAAAGGCAACGAACTTATCATAGTTAAAAAGGATGTAAGGACCATCGTGTCCTTCGGAGATTCAAATTATATAAACGTTACGGGAAATAACGGCATGGCCACAGGCGGCAGCGGAGACGTACTTGCGGGCATCATCGCGGGACTCATCGCTCAGGGCGAAAAGGAGAGGATGGCCGCAATGACCGGGTGCTATGTTCACGGCATTGCAGGCAATATCGCAGCCCAGAGGAAAGGCACAAGATCCATGATCGCCAGTGACATACTTGATGCTCTTCCCGAAGCGATCGGAGTTAAGGCGGAAAGTTAAACGGCGGTGACTTAAAGATCATGAGAATAATAGATAATTTTAAATGTGAACGGACGGGACTTGTTAATGTCGGGGACAAATGCGACATAAGAGAAGGCTCCCTTCCAAACTCGGTTTATTATTATGTTCTTGAACCGGCGGTGGCCATGAGTGGGAATTTCTCGCTTGGTGAGCGGCTCACGGATAAAGACGGAAATGTTATAACAACGGGAAAGATAACAGACATACGCGAGACGGACAGAGGGTACTACATTACGGTTGAGTTTGATGACGGGAAATAAGGACAGGGATAATAGTTTATTTAACCCGGAGGAATACGATCATGACGGAAGTATTGTCATATGTTAATTATGAACCCACATGCGATATAATAACTATGGCCATGTGCGTGCTGAATGTGCTCTTGCTGAGGTCTACCTACAATACCAAGGACATAAATATCAGGATGGTATATGCGGCGACCTTCTTTACCGGCATGATCAGCATATGCAAAGTGGTATGTTACCTCCTGATGAAGGACATAACAAAAGAAGAGGTCATCTGGATATACATTTTGTGGCATGCGGCACGAATACTCATGATCGTTGTGTTCAGCCTGTTCATTCACTATCTGATAAACCTTGTGGGTATCAAAGGGCGGCTGCGTTCGGGTTACACCATCCTTACGCTTGTTATCATCATAAGCTTTGCCATACTTGAAAGCACTACCCAGTTCGGCAACTGGGATTTCAGGATCGATGAAAACCTTGTGGTCCACGAGAATTACTATTTTTGCTATTTCCACATCTATTACGTGTTCTACTGCGCACTGGCGATGTCCTGCATTCTTCTTGAGAGAAGAAAGTACATAACAAAGATATTCGAAGCGGTTGTCAGCATGATGATAGTCGTGTTCGTGTTAAATATCATCCAGTGCTATTATCACCAGACTTCATTTTCAACATTTACTTTTGAATATTGCATAATCGGTGTTCTGTTCCTGTTCCATCACAACCCTCTTGAGAGAGAGACCGGCGCGCTTGATTATAAAGCATTTAACGGGTATATCAGCGAGCTTGATGTTTCATCGTATAAGATGATGTGGCTGCATCTGGATTATGTGGCCCCGGAATATAAGGAAGAGCTTTCCGAGCATTTCTTCCACCTTAACGAGAAGTATTTCAAGCGCTCCATACTTTTCAGAGTACGTGAGAACGACATAGTCCTTGTATATGTAAAGAAAGACAATCCCGGAGCCGAGAAACGCATAAGCGGCATGATCGACTATTTTATTGACTTGTACGAAAAATTCCGCATAGACTACAGGATCGTAGTTATGGACTCTGCGGATGAAAAGGTCTCGGCAACATATTATATCAAGCTTTACGAATATGTGATGAGGCTCATGGACAGGAACGAGATCCATTACGTATCCGATAACGACGTGAAGCGGTTCAAGTTCAGGGAATATCTGATCGAACAGTTTGAAGACATCAGAAAGAAGGACGATCTTGATGATGAGCGAGTGCTGCTTTATTGCCAGCCCGTGCAGGACATTAACAAAAAGGCCTTCACGACGGGCGAAGCATTGATGCGTATGCAGCTCCCCACCGGAATGGTATTCCCGGACGAGTTCATCCCCGTAGCGGAGCAGTTCGGTTACATCCACATGCTCAGCCGCATAATCCTTTATAAGACCTGTAAATATCTGAAGTCTGCGAAGGAGAGGAATCTTCCCATCGAAAGACTTTCAGTGAATTTTTCCATCGTGGAGCTTCGTTCACAGAGCTTCTGCGATGAGGTGCTTTCCATAATCGATGAATCCGGGATAAGTACGGACATGATCGCTTTCGAACTTACCGAGAGCCGTAACGAGAAGGATTTCGAAGCGGTTTACAGCGTCATGAAGGTGCTCCACGAGAGAGGTATAAAGTTCTATCTTGATGATTTCGGAACCGGATATTCAAACTTTGAGCGTATCATCGGGCTTCCCTTCGATATCGTTAAGTTTGACCGCTCCATGACAATATTCTCGTCGGTTAACGATACGTCATATACGATGGTTCGCGACCTTTCGGAGATATTTGCCCATGCGGGATACCAGCTTCTTTATGAAGGCATCGAGAATGATAATGACGAAGATAGATGTAAGACCATGAACGCCAGCTATCTGCAGGGTTATAAATATTCCAAACCCATACCTATCATGGAGATGGAAAGATTACTCGGATAAAAATAAGACAGGCAGCGACTGAGATCGCTGCCTGCTTTTCTGTGTTCATCAAATGAGTTTATTTTCTTCTGGGCTCGTCGTTGGTTATGTAATAAAGGTCTTTTTCGGCGTACATGATGTCTTCGGCTTTTTTCTTGATCGCCCCGAGGTTGTCGGGTTTAAGCATCGAGTAAACACCGCCTATTGATGCTGAACAATCTTTATCGGAAAGCGCTTTTCTCGCGCGGATTATCTGGTCGTTAAAACCTTCTTCGGTCTCCTCGAAGGAGTAAGCAACAAATTCATCACCGCCGACTCTGAACACTTTCCGGCTGCCGAATATATTAACGAGTTTATCGGTAACATTCTTGATGAGTTCATCGCCTTTGTCGTGACCGAAGGTGTCGTTTGTTTTCTTTAAGGCATTGATGTCACACATGACATAGCCGAAAGGACAGATGTCTTTGTGCTCATCTTCAAAGCTGATGTAAGCTCTTCTGTTACCTATGCCGGTGAGTTCATCGATGAAACCGTATTTTCGTAATGAAGCATATTCACGCACCCAGGTATTAAATACTTCAATGCCCATGGTTATAAAGAAGACATAGGCGCCTATACGTAAAAATGTGATGGAACCGGATATGCTTCGCACACCTGAGAGGTAGATGACCATGTCGACCAGGCCGCTTATGAAGAGTGCACCGATACCCAAAGTGAGCATGGTCGTATCTCTTTCTATACCGTTTTTTCTGCAATATGCACGGTCATTGGTGAACATCAGAATGTCCGTGACAAGCATCACAACAGAGTAAACAAAGTAGATCCTTATCATGATGCGGTTTCCCATGTCCAGATTAAATGCAAATCTTGCGATAAGCATTCCGGCAAGGAAAACGATGGAGAGGCACCATGTTAGGTTGAAAAACAGTTTGCTTCGCTCTTTTGTGTAAGAGTAAATGAACCCGGTGAAGGGTAAAAGGCATATGTACATGCATATATAAGACAGCGTGCGGGAAAACATGGTAGCATCCGCCACGAGTCTTAAGAATCCGGTATCCAGTGCCATCCAGATGCCGAGTGTTATAGCTGTCAGGGAAAGAGCCGTAGTATCCAATGATTCGGTTTTCTTTCCGATCATCACCCTTAAGATGAACATCAGGAATCCGATGATGGAGATGCCGCATGAGATGACAAAAGACAAGAGCTGGCCTTTCGCCATGCGGGAAGAATAGGTGCGGTAATCTTCAAGGGACATCATCTTTATACTTCCGCCGACTCCTTTCGGAAAAGCCCCGTAAATATCGATCCTAATGTCCTTTCCGGCATATTCATGACACAGGTTTACGCTGTGGTATGCAATGCCGTAGCCGCTTCCTGTGAAGTTCTTTGGGTGTACGTAAGTGTATATGAGCTCCTCACCCAGGTAGATGTCGAAGAAAGCATTGTTACTCAAAAAGCACAGAGTGTCGTTGTGGGCAATGGTCTCCGGGAGCTTTTTGTAAAGGGTGACCGGAGTCCTGCTCTTGGTGGAAAAGGAACCGATATTGATCTCGGAACCGTCCATTATCCATCCGTCCGAGAAGTCCGACTGCTGCATCCGGGCTCTCTCTGTGAATATGTTGGAGAAAAACATAAAAAGCCCGATCAGGACGGATATGAGAACGATAAAAATATGCTTTTTTTGGAAGTATTGTTTGAGTGCTGTCATATGGTCGGTTGTAAGTAAAAGTCTATTTGATGAACATTGCGTCACCGAAGGAGAAGAAACGGTAGCGCTCTTCAACGGCCTGTTTATATGCGTTCAAAACATTTTCACGGCCTGCAAGTGCCGAAACGAGCATGATGAGCGTGCTCTCCGGCAGATGGAAGTTGGTGATGAGGCAGTCCAAGGCTTTAAAACGGTAGCCAGGGTAAATAAATATCTGTGTATCGCCGCTTCCGGCATGTATCACACCGTTTTCGTCTGCGACGGTCTCGATGGTCCTTGTGCTTGTGGTACCCACACAGATGAGGCGTCCGCCTGCGGCTTTTGCATCGTTTATCTTCTTTGCTTCGCTCTCAAGGACGGAATAGCTTTCAGTGTGCATCACGTGGTCTAAGATGTTGTCTTCCTTTACGGGACGGAATGTGCCGAGACCGACGTGTAATGTGACTCTTGCGATGATAACTCCTTTTTGCTCGAGGCTCTCAAGAAGTTCGTTGGTGAAGTGAAGACCTGCGGTGGGAGCGGCAGCGGAGCCCTCATTCTTTGCGTATACGGTCTGGTATCTGTCACGGTCTTTAAGCTTATGGGTGATGTAGGGCGGGAGAGGCATCTCTCCGAGCTTATCCAGCACTTCCTCAAAAATGCCGCTGTATTTGAACTGTACAAGGCGGTTCCCGTCGGGAAGGGTATCTTTTATCTCTGCGGTGAGAAGACCGTCTCCAAAGGACACGATGGACCCTGTACGGGCCTTTTTGCCGGGTTTTACGAGAGTTTCCCAGATGTCGTTCTCACGGCGCTTTAAAAGAAGGATCTCGATCTTTGCACCGTATTCGCCATCGGGGTGTCCGACTTCACCGGTCTTAACGCCGATGAGTCTTGCGGGGATGACCTTTGTGTCGTTTATGACGAGACAGTCTCCGGGATTTAAGTATTCCCCGATGTCCCTGAAATGGCGGTGGGTCACTTCACCGCTCTTCTTGTCGAGAACCAGGAGACGTGATGAAGAGCGGTCTGCAAGAGGATCCTGCGCGATGAGTTCTTCCGGCAGGTCATAGTAATAATCTTTCTTTAACAGTGTTTCTGACATTATAAGATTCCTTTATTCTATCCTGCAGTCAATGACTGCGGGCTTTTTTTCTTTTAAGGCTTTCTTTAAGGACGATTCAAATTCCTTAAGGGTAGATGCTCTGTAGCCTTTGCATCCCAGACCTTCCGCAACCTTCACGAAATCACAGTTGTCGATGAGGTCGGTGCAGGAATGCCTTCCGTTACAGTACATATCCTGGAGTTCACGGACAAGGCCGAGAGAGCGGTTATTGAACACGATCTCGATGACAGGGACCGAGTACCTTGAAGCGGTGGCAAGCTCCGCCATGTTCATGCGGAAACAGCCGTCTCCGGCAAGGTTTATGACAGGTTTGTTCTTCAGCGCTATGGAGGCACCGATGGCAGCGGGAAGACCGTAGCCCATGGCGCCCAGCCCCCCGGAAGTTATGAGGTGTCGGGGATCACTGAAAACGTAGGTGTTTGCGCTTATCATCTGGTGCGAACCCACTTCCGTGGAGATGTAGGCGTCGCCTTTTGTGACTTTGTAAAGCACGGTAACGACAGAGGCCGCATCAAATGAGCCTTTTGCGACGGGCATTATAGCACATCTTTTGAGCGCTGTCATCCTCTTTATCCAGGTTTTATGGACATTTTCCTTAACAAGAGGAAGCAGGGCTTTAAGGACATGTTTTGCATCGCCGGTGAGTGCAACATCGGCATGCACGTTTTTATCGATCTCCGCGGGATCGATATCGATATGGATCATTTTTGCGTTTTCGGAAAAACAGTTCTTTTCACGCATGGCACGGTCGGAAAAACGGACGCCAACGGCAATGCAGAGATCACACTCGTCAACCGCGGTGTTTGCGGCCTTTGTTCCGTGGATGCCTGTCATGCCCAGATACCTTTCATCGGTTCCCGGAACAACACCTTTACCCATGAGTGAATCGCAGATCACGGCATCGCAGGTCTTTGAAAGTTGTAACAGTTCGTACTGTGCTCCTGAAAGAGCGGCGCCGCCTCCTGCGTATATAAGAGGGCGCTTTGCTCTGTTTATGAGCTTTGCGGCCTTTTTAAGATCGGCTTCGGTGAAGTTATCGAAATTACGAACGTATACGGCGTCAACGGAATATTCATCGGTCTCGGAAGAGATGGCATCTGTGGTTATGTCCACAAGCACGGGGCCGGGCCTGCCGCTTCGTGCGATCTCAAAAGCACGGCGGATGGTGGGGCGTATGTCCTTTGCGTTTTTGATGATGAAATTGTGCTTTGTGACAGGCATTGTGATGCCGGCGATGTCAACTTCCTGGAAAGAGTCTTTACCAAGCTTCTTTGTGGATACGTTTCCCGTGATGGCAACAACGGGAACGGAGTCCATGTATGCCGCGGCAATGCCGGTGACAAGGTTTGTGGCCCCGGGGCCGCTGGTTGCAAGGCAGACGCCTACACGGCCGGAGACTCTTGCGTATCCGTCTGCGGCATGGGCAGCGCCCTGTTCGTGGGCTGTCAGTATGTGTTTTATCTCTTTATGATCGTACAGAGCGTCATATATATCGATTATAGCCCCTCCGGGATACCCGAAGACAGTGTCAACACCTTCGTCAAGCAGGGCATTTACCAGTATTTCAGCGCCTTTCAAAGCGTTCCCTCCGTTGTCAGACAATTTCTTAAAATGTTTAACGATTAAAAACAAAAAAACCGTTGACTTTTTCAAAACATGGGTGTATTATAGCACTCGTGTTCAGCAATGGCAAACACAAAATGCGCGAGTGGCTCAGTTGGTGGAGCGCGACCTTGCCAAGGTCGAGGCCGCGGGTTCGAGTCCCGTCTCGCGCTCGAATGAAAAATGAGAGGCATCCAAACGGATGCCTCTCATTTTTCGTTTGAGCACTGCCGTGCTCAAACGGTTCGAGTGTCTCGGCTCCGCCTCGGTCGGCGCATAGCACTCCCCACCGGGGAGTTGCGCCGTCTCGCGC
>JAEEGL013306528.1_pt1 | contig 10458 bp, 8 predicted proteins | sample 9134231 | NCBI WGS metagenome assembly JAEEGL01 (sample SAMN16246548, study PRJNA631951) | gut metagenome | biome: gut microbiome; feature: rumen; material: fiber-attached | host: Bos | place: Iran: Karaj | collected 2018-10 | reverse complement strand
CCTATAATATTAACGTATTCAAATGAATTTCTTGTTTGTTCTAATTTTTTTATTTTAAAAATTATTTACGTTCTTGGTTATTTTGATTTTTTGATGATTTTGTTAATTTTTGAAATGGATTTTGAATTTGTTGAGGATTCATTTCTAAAATTTTTATCAAATTTAAAAAATTTGTTTTTGACATTTTTTAAATTACAAATTTTGATTCAATATATTTTTAATCATTATTTTATTATTATAATTATTTTAAAAATAAATATTTTCAATTTTTTTTATAAGTTTTCAAAATTTATTTTGTAAAAAAAGAAACAAAATAATAAATATAGAAATATGCAATTAAAATATAACAATATATTATGATAAAAAAATCTCAAAAAGAAAAAGATTATATTTCTCAAAAATGTATAAATAAATAAATAATAAACTTAGCATCAAGTGGAATTTTACAAAGTGTATCTGAGAGAAGTGAAGAATCTTATTCTAATTTTACATTCAAAAATGAAAAAAGTAAAACAATAATTTCTTCAATTATAAATAAATCAATTAAAGAATCAAAGGGACTTTCTTCTATGAATTTAATGAATAAAAAAAAACTTTCACTTTCAAATGAAAAAAATATATTACCAATTAAAAATATAATAAGAAGAAAAAGTAAATTTGCTAATGTGATTATTCATGATAAAAAAAGAAGAAGTTCTGTTATTCAATTAAAACATGAAGCTGAAGTAATTCAAAATGAAAAAGAAAAAGAAATAGATGATGAATATTTACAACCAAATGAATTAGATGATATTTTAAAAAAATCTATTGAAAAATCAAAAATAGGAAAATTAAAAAAAGCAATAAAATTTGTAGATGTTTTATTAGCTTTATGTGTAATAGGAAATATATTTTTTTCCTTATTAGAAAATGAACTTTTTTACAAAGAAACAAAAATATTTTTAAATAAATATTTTGAAAATAGAATAAATAAAGAAATAACAAGAAATGTATATAAAGAATGTGAAAAAAGAAATATTTCTAAAGAGGAAAATTATATAAGAGAAATAAATGTATGTATAATTGTTGGAATATTAATATTAAATTATTTACATTATTATATTTCTTTATGGCAAATGGAAGAAGAAGGAACTATAAGTGAAAATGATGGTTTTTTTTCTACGGGATTATGGAAATATTGTATTTTAGAAACTTTAATTTTAGGAATTTGCGATCCACCATATTTAAATTACTTTTTCACAGGAACAATGGAAAATTATATTTTTGCTTTTTCTTTAGGAGGTTTAATTAATATAGAAACTTTATTTAAAAGTTATGTTATTTTAAGAGTTTATACATATTTTTCAAAATATATGACAGATTCAGCCAATAGTATATGTAATAATTCAGAAGCTAATTCAGGTGTTCATTTTGCTTTTAAATGTGAATTAAAAGATCGACCTTTTACTGTTTTGTTTGTTGCTTTTATTTCATTTATTTTTATTTTCGGTTTCTCTTTAAGAACTTTTGAATATTTTTCAGTTCCTAAAGGTTTTATTCATGGTACTTTTAAAATAAATGATCAAGATCATTTAAAAGATTTAATAAATTCAGTATGGTTAATTATAGTTACAATGACTACTGTAGGATATGGTGATTTTTTTCCAACTGAAAATTATGGAAGAATAATAGTAATTTTAGCATATTTAGTAGGAGCATTATTAGTTTCAATGACTGTAGTTTCTCTTGCAGTTATTTCTGAATTTTCTGAAGAAGAAAGAAGAGCTTATTCTATTATTAAAAAAATAAATGCTGATAATGATGCTATTTATAAAGCTTCTGAAGTTATTTCTTCTTTATGCTTATTAAGACTCAAATCCATGAAAAAAATTTGCTCTTTAAGTGAAAAATTTGTTTATTATGTTCAATTAAAAAAAAACATTTCTGCTTTTAAAGATAATTTTAAATTTGCTTCTTCATTAAACTTACCTTTTGATCATACTCTAAAAGTTATTATTAAAGAATTTAATACCAGGTATAATGATTTATATGAAGCTATTTTTCCATTGAAAGAACTTTCTTTTTATATTAATAATGTTAATGAAAGTCAAAAAAAAACTTGTGAAAAATTGGAAAAGATTAAAAAAAGACAAGAAAAATTAGGAAAATATTTAGTAGAGTTGAATAATAGAAATATTATTAATAGAATAAATGTCATAAATGAATAATTATAAGCTTATTAATAATGTATTTCATCTATTTTCTATACATTTTGTATACATATTATTATATGATTAATAGTTTATTTCAATTAATTATTTTTCTTCAAAACTAATTAAATTTATTATATAATTAATATTTAGACTAATTAAAGAAAATAAGAAAATCTTTGCGTTAATTTTTTGTTTTATAAAAAAAATTAAAAAAAAATGTGAAAATAAGAAAATAAATAGTAAATAAATTTTACAATTTAAATAAAAATATATTATTACTATCAAAATTTTTTTTATAAAATAAAATTCAATTTATTCTTATTATTTTTCTTATTATTAAGAATAAAAATTCAATTATTCTTTTAAAATTAAGATTTTCGAAATAATATTTAAATTTAATGAGTTTAATAAGATAAAAATTAATTGAAAAGATGTATGATTTATCAGAAAAAATTCCAGAATATAATTTATTATTACCTTCTAATTTATTTAATGAAAAGACAAAAACCAATGAAAAGAAAGAAGAAGATGATTATTTTTCTGATATCAAATTAACAAATTGTTCAAAGGTATTAATTAAATATATAATAAATTATTTAGGTGATATCTGAATTTTCAGATATGAAATCAATACCTATAAATAAAAAAAAAAATATAGAAATTAATAATCAATTTTCTCAAGTTCCTATAAATAATACTATAAATCTTATTATTAATAATTCAAACCCATTTAATAATATATCAAATTGTAATTTCCTTCAAAATAATATTCAAAATAATTATGTAATTTTTAATTATAATTATAATAATATTAATCCTAATTTACAATCTTCTTTAAATTTTCAAAATTATAAAGAAAATTTTAACAAAGAAAAGAATCTTTTTTCACCTGAAAAAAAACCGAGAAAAAAATATCAAAAAGAAGTTCTTTTCCAAAATACAGTAAATAAAGAAGAAAATGATATAAAAGACTTTAATAATTTTTGTAAATGTTTAAAGTGTGATATTCCTCAATATATATGTAAACAAATAGGAAGTAGAATAATGCAAAAATATTTAAAAAAATTTCCAAGTGAAATAAGGACAATTCTTATAAAAAAAATAGGAAAAAATTTTGGTAAAATAATGATTGATACTTATGGTAATTATTTTTCTCAAAAATTAATAAAAATTTCAACTGTAGAACAAAGAGAATTAATAATAGAAAATATAAAAGATAATTTTATTGAAATATGTGAAAGTAATGGAGGAACACATGTTATTCAAACTTTAATTGAAAATATTTCAACACAAAAAGAAAAAGAAATGATATTAAATTACATTCAAAAATTTGAAATTGAACTTTCTTTAAATCAAAATGGAACTCATGTTCCACAAAAAATTTTAAGTAAAATTGAAGAAAAAGAAAGAAAGAATTTAACTTTAACTTTATTAAAAGAATCGAATATAAAAATGTTATGTATGAATCCAAAAGGAGTTTGTGTAATTAGACAATTAATAAAAAATATGGAAAATGAAGAATATAAAAAAATACTTATTGAAGCTGTTTATAATAATTGTAAAAATATAAGTGAAAGTCCTTATGGGAATTATGCTATTCAATTTATTTTTGAACAATGGGGTTTAAATCTTTGTTCTAAAATAGTAAATTTTTGTATTGAAAATGCTCCTTCTTTTAGTATTCAAAAATATAGTTCAAATATTATTGATAAATTAATTGATTTTATCCAAAAAGAAAATAATAATTTATACTTTAAGACTCTTCTTTCTTCTATGATTAATTTTGAATCTATTGGTAATTTATATAACAATAAATATGGTAAATATTTATTAATAAAAATATTTAAAAATATCCCTTTATCTGAGAAAATTAAATTGAAGAATCAATTAATGGAAAAAAGTTTTGATGGAATAGAAAAAAAAAAAATTTCTATTCTTTTAAATATTATAAATAAAACCGATTTTAAATGATGCGATATAGATTAATTATTAAATTTCTAATGCATATATATATATCAATTATAAATATGAAAATTTAAAATGATTGTATTTATATTATTTGGTAAAAATTATAAGGTATTTTTTTATTTACTTGCTTAAACCAGTTTTATAAAGTAAAATGATCAATTGAAATTTTTTAAAACGTTCACATTTAAATTAGTAAATTTGCTTTTGATAGAAATATAAAAAAAAATTATTAAAGTATATAAATAATAAGTATTAATATGTCTTTATTAAAAACTTATATAACTTATATTTTAAATATTAAAATTTAACTTGTTAAAAGAAAATTAAAAAAAATATATATAAATATATAAAAATAAAGTTTTAATTAAAAAAAATGAACTCCTTGAAAATTTTTCTTGTAATAGGATTAATATTCTTAAACATTTCAAGTGTAAAAGTAGGAAGAAAGGGATCAAAAGAAAAAATATGTAAAAAACTTGCAAGACCTTTAAGAGAAATTCAAGATTTATTTGAAGCAATAAATGATGTCAATACTTCAATAGCAAATCATGCATTGGATAATGTAACAAAAAATGAGAATTTAGATGATGATGTGGAAAATATATATTTATTATATTCTCATTATCTTTCTCAATTTAAAGAAAGAGTTGTTGTTTTAAATTCTACCCTTCCACAATCTCTTCTTACTGATTGTAATACTCTTTTATCTACTATTACCACTGCAAATAATAATTTAGAAGAATACAAAACATTAGCCAAAGAAACTCAAAAAGCTCTTAATAAATTAATGGATGGTGATTTCTAAATATTTTTAAAAATCTTTTTATTAAATGGAATTAAAATTTTTTACAAAAAAAAATTTTTTTTTAAGGTTTAGATTATATTATTGTTCCCCTTTTAAATTCTTTTTTTCTTTTTTTTGATTTTTTATTTTTTCATTGGGCTTTTCGTTTTATTTTTTTCAAAAAAAAATTATTTATTTAATTAAATATTAATTTTTAGTTTTCTCATTGTTTTTAATAATTAAAAATCAAAAAAGTGTCTAAAAAAAGTAATTTAAAAATCAAATAAATGAAATTTTCATTTAAATAAAAAAATTAATCATTTTGTTGAAAAAAAGATAGAATAAATGAAAGTATATAATTATATCTTCTTGAAATATTATAAAATAAATTTATTCTTCTTGTTTATCAGAGAAATAAGTTAATAATAAAAAAAATCAAACAATAAAAATTTGTAAAATTTAAAGAATAATTACACCTAATTTTCCTAAATTGTATATTAACAAACATGATTTAAGAAAAATAGACTCAACTTTTAATATTAATATATTAGGATAAGAAACTAATTTATAAATAAGTTTCTTCTTCAAGTACTTCTTCTTAAACACTATAATAAATAATAGGAATTGTAAATAAAGATATTTGATGTGTCAATTTAAATTTTATAATATCTTAAGTCATTATATTTATATATTTTTTTATTCAAATAATATTTATCATAAATAATAAAAGAAAAAATATTAAATCAGTTACTTTTAAATAAAATTTAAATATTTAAGTATATTATTATTTTTTAATATCTTTTAAATTTATGAATAAAATTAAAATCATAGACAAACAAAAAAAATAAAAAATTAAAATAAAAAAAATGGTTTCAAAAGAATGTAATATAGACCAAATAATAGAGAAGTTATTATCAGTGAAAAAGTAAGAATAAAAAAATAAAAAAAAAAATAGTAAATCAGGAAATAAAGAAGTAAACTTAAGTGAAACAGAAATAAAATATCTAATATCAAAATCAAAAGAAATATTTATGAATCAACCAATATTTTTAGAATTAGAAAGTCCAATATCAGTATGTGGAGACACACATGGTCAATATCCAGATTTATTAAAATTATTTGAAGCAGGAGGTTTTCCTCCAGAAGCAAATTATTTATTTTTAGGAGATTATGTAGACAGAGGAAAATATTCTTTAGAAACAATATGTTTACTTTTAGCTTATAAAATTAAATACGATGAAAATTTTTTTTTATTAAGAGGAAATCATGAATGTGCTTCAATAAATAGAATTTATGGTTTTTATGATGAATGTAAGAAAAGATATAATTTAAAAATATGGAAAGCATTTATTGATGTTTTTAATTGTTTACCAATTGCAGCATCAATTGATGATAAAATATTATTAATGCATGGTGGTTTATCACCTGAGTTAAAAAATGTAGAACAATTAAAAAAAATAATGAGACCAACTGATGTTCCTGAAGAAGGATTATTATGTGATTTATTATGGAGTGATCCTGATATGAATTGTGATGGATGGGGACCTAATGATAGAGGTGTTTCTGTTGTTTTTAATGAAAATGTTTTAAAGAAATTTTTAGAAAAAAATGATTTAGATCTTATTTGTAGAGCTCATCAAGTTGTTGAAGAAGGTTATGAATTCTTTGGAGATAGAGAATTAGTTACTGTGTTTAGTGCTCCTAATTATTGCGGAGAATTCGATAATGCTGGAGCTATGATGGTTATTGATGAAAATTTAATGTGTAGTTTTAAGGTCATTAAAAGCAAAGAGGATGAGTAAATTTTTTGTTTTTTTATTGAATTGTTTTTTTTATTGATGGGTTTATATTTTTTTTTTTATTTTTTTGTTTTTGTTTTTTTAAGAAAAAGTTTTATAATGATATTAAATTTAATATTAATTTTTTTTTTACTATTAATTTGTTTTTTAGGAGTTTTATTTCTATTTATTTATTTAAATAAAATAATTAATTGAATAAATAAAAAAATTAATATTATGAATTTACTTTAAAATAAAAAAAATTATAATAATGTATATATTATTTAGATTTAAAATTTAATTTTAATTCATTTTTTTACCAAAGATAAATTTTTTATAATATTTTGAAATGCCATTTCATTTAGGAGAAATAATATCTAAAAGAATATTAATGAATTATTCAATGACTCCAAATGAATTTAATAAAATAATGATAAATCATTTAATGAAAAGTTCTTTAAATCATTATGTATCATTATTTAAAGATTATCTAATATATGATGAAATGGCAGAGTTTTTAAATAGGTTTTATAATAAAGAAGAAATAAAACAAAGATTATTATTAATTACAGATTATTATTCACATTCATCAAGATTATATCCAAATTATTCTAAGTTAAAAGAAGGAAAATATATTTATAAAAATATTGAAAAAAAACAAAGAGTAATTGATATAATTGAAGGAAATGGAAATAAAAAATTTAAAAAAAATGAAAATATCATAATTTTCGATAGTGATATTTATAATAGCATATTAGATGAAAATAGAAATGATAAATCTAAAATGAAAGATTTATTTGGTTCTAATATTTTTACAAATAAAAATAATAATGATTCTTTTAATTCAATTATTAATTTTACAAAATCTTTAACAGAATTAGTTGAAAATAAAACAATACAAAAAGAAAAAAAGAAATCGAGTTTAAAAAACATTTCATATTCACAGAATAAAACTGATATGACATCGACAATGACAAATACAAGAGAAACAAATAGAAAAGATAATAAAATATATATGAAAATAAGAGTAAATTTTAATGTTAAAAAATTAATAAAACAAAATATAAATCTTATAAATAAACTTAATAATTTGAGATTGTGTGATAAAACATTACAAAGTAAGGAAAAATCTTATAAATTAAATGAAACAAATAATCCGAAATCAACAAGAATTGTTTCAAAAACAAAATCAAAAAATGAGAAAAATATGAAAAAACTTAATCAAAGTGATGGGAAAAATATTTTTAAAAATTTAAAAAAGAAAATTATATTTCCTTTAAAACATTCTTATCTTCAATCAATGCCAAATAGAATATCAACTTATTCAAAAATAAAGAAAAAATTTAAAAAATTTGAGTTAAAAGATATTAAAGATATAATAAATAAGTCTTCAAAACAAAAATATAATTTTTCAAAAGTTTTAAAAATAACAATTTCAAATAAATTAAATAAAACAAATATTCCTGAATGTATTAAAATAAAAACATTTTTTCCTTATAAAAATCTTAAAACTTTTAGAAATTTAGAAATAAATAAAAAAAGAAAAAATGATTATAATTCAAATTTTCATTCTGAAAAACAAAATAGAAAATGTAAATCAAAAATAACTTAAATATAAATATATCATTTTAAATTTTTATTTAAAAGCTAAAATATTTTGAAAATATATATATTTTAATTTTGATATAAACAAAATAAAAAAAATTAAATTAAAGTAAATAATTACTTTAATAGAATTTCCTTTTCTTTAATTCCTTATATTCCTAAATTTAAATTTTCTTTTTGATTTAAATTATTTTCTTAAATGTTTTTTTCTTTAATTAAATATGAATCATTTATTTATATTATTAAAGATTTTTTATTATTTTATTAAATGAATTCTCGAAATTCTGAAAGTGGAAAAAAATATGAATTTGGAGCTTATTTTAAATATGAAGATTTAAATAAAGAATTAATTAAATTAATGACAGTTCTTTCATCTGATAGAATAGGAGATAAAGGAATTTTTTTTCAAAAACATGAAAAGAGGAATTCTAGTTTATTTATTGGTATACCTAAGATTCATATTAAAAAAAATTCTAATAACTTATTGAATTCCTCTTCTACAAGAAATATAAATTTATTTTCTTTAAGAAAAAAAAATAAATTAAACTCTTTAAGAAAAATTAACTCTGATATGAAATTAAGTTTATATTTACCTTCAATTTCTAATTCGAATATTAAAGATGATAGTTTTAATAATTCTATTCCAAAAAGAAAAGGATATAAACTTAATACTGAAAAAAAAAATATTAAGACACATAAATTATTTCAAAATGAAAGTTCTTCATTTAATCAAACTCAAACTCAAACTCAAACTGTAATGAAAAATAGTTTTAATAATCTTGATTTTTTAAATAATAATTCTAAATATTTTAGACAATTTTTTTATAATGAAAATGATTATGCAAAAAGATTACAGAGTTATAAAAAAAAGAAATGTGGAAATCTTTTTAAAAAAAAAGCTAGTTCTGTTTTAAAATCTTTTAATTGTTTAACTGAAAGAAAAAATTATAATTTAAGAAAAAAAATTGAAATTTCAGAAATGAATATTTTATAAATGTTATTAGTAGTTTTTTTAAATTTTATTTATGTTTTTTTTGGATAATTTCTTTCAAATATGAAAATCGGAAAAATTTAGTTATTTATTATTATAAGTTCTTTTAGATAAAATTGAATTTTGTATATTTTTTTTGTCAATTTATTTGGATATAGACTTTTTAAGTTTTAAAATAAAATTATTGAATTTTAAATATAATTATTAAACAAAACAATCATAAATCGATTTTTCAAAAAAAAAAAATATATAAAAATAAAAAAAAAGTTAAAAACACTAAAAAATCAAATTTAAAAATTCAAATAGAAAAATTTAACTTTCTCTAAAAAACTAAATTCTTAAAAAAAAATGAATTTTAAAATTCTTTCTGTAATTGTTTCTTATTAGCAATAAGGCTTTTATGAATATGAGGAATGACACCACCTCCAGCAATAGTAGCGCTAATAAGAGAATCTAATTCTTCATCGCCTCTAACAGCTAATTGTAAATGTCTGGGAGTGATTCTTTTAACTTTTAAATCTTTGGAAGCATTACCTGCAAGTTCTAAAACTTCAGCAGTTAAATATTCTAATATAGCAGCAGTGTATACTGCAGCTGTGACTCCTACTCTATTCTTTGCATTCACATATCCTTTTAAAAATCTGTGGATTCTTCCAACTGGAAATTGAAGTCCTGCTCTTACTGACTTTGATTGTGGTGCCTTTTTTCCATGTATTGATTTTCCTCCTTTTCCTCCTTTTCCACCTTTTCCACTTGCCTATCAAATTTTATATTTTTGGTTTTTTATAGTTTTTTTCTTTTGCTTACCATTTTTTTTTTTTTTTTTTAAATTTTTTTTATTTTTTTTGTTTTTTTAAATTTTAATTTTTGAAATTTTATTGGATTAATTTTCAAGTTTTGGATTAAATTTTGAATACTTTTTTTAATTTGTTTATTTGTTTTTTTAAGAGAAAGATTCACAGTAATTAGAATTAATTGTTATTATTGATGTTATTATTAATTGATTTATTCATATTTAAGATTTATTCAAAGGATTATTTGAATATATAAAATTTATATAATCATTTAGATTTATATATTTTTTCTTTATTTTAATAATTGGAAAAATGAATAAAAGATTTTAATTATTTGTAATTAAAT
>JAEEGL013178106.1_pt1 | contig 10458 bp, 10 predicted proteins | sample 9134231 | NCBI WGS metagenome assembly JAEEGL01 (sample SAMN16246548, study PRJNA631951) | gut metagenome | biome: gut microbiome; feature: rumen; material: fiber-attached | host: Bos | place: Iran: Karaj | collected 2018-10 | reverse complement strand
CAGGGCTTCGCCAAACGCTTCCGGCGTGATCGGATAGCGCAGAGCGCCGCTGTGCGTTTGCGGCAGGCCTGCGCTGGGAAGGACAAAAGTCGGAACGCCGGAGGCCGCCGAAAGACGCTGGAACGGCGCGTATATTTCCGTCGGCGCGGCGCAGTTGAGGCCGACCATGCACGCGCCAAGCTGGCGGGCGCACAGCGCCAGCACTTCGGGCGGGTTTCCGGCGGGCGTGCAGCCGTCGGCGGTGACGAAGAAGCTGCACAATACGGGCAGCGACGTGTGTGCGCGCGCGGCAAGCATGGCCAATCTGGCCTGGCGCAGGCTGTACATGGTCTCGATCAATATCATGTCCGCGCCGGCGTCCGCCGCATAAGCGCATTGCTCGCCGAACGCGTCAAAGAGCGCTGCGTCGCTCGCCGTCTCGTCCGCGGGGCCTACCGACGCGGCAACAAACGCTTCGCGTCCGGTGACCGCCTCGCGCGCCAGCGCTACGCCGCCCACGACGATCTCTTCCAGTTGGGGCTTCAGCCCGAACTGCGCCAGGCGAATGGCGTTCGCGCCGAATGTGTTCGCCGTGATGACCTTCGCTCCGGCGTCAAGGTAGGCGAGGTGGATGTCCAGCACGTCCAGCGGGCGCGTGATGTTGGAAAGCTCGGTGCATTCGTCTTTTCGGGCCGCGCCGTTTCGGCGCAGCATGGTGCTCATTGCTCCGTCAAAGAGCACAAAAGAGCGGCCGATCATTTCGGGAAAAAGCATGACACACTCCTTTTGACGGTATTGAACCGCAGTTGATATACTTATTTTATCACCGCCCTGCGGCGACAGGCAACAACATTGCGCAATCCGCTATAATTTGGGAGGAAATGGCTTGCTCTCGAAGTTATAGTATGATAATATTAATTGGTTAGTACTGAAATACAGGAATAAGGCGGCTCGTTTTGATGTGCCATTGGAAGCGACAAGGGGAGCGGCGAAAAAATATTAACAAGAAGCAAATGGGAGGACAGGATGGCAACTTTAGAAAAACTGGACACGAACCGCGTAAAGCTGACGATCGAGGTGGACAAAGACGTATTTGCGGACGCTATGCAGAAAGCGTTCAACAAGAACCGTCAGAAGTTCAACGTACCGGGGTTCCGCAAGGGCAAAGCGCCGCGCAAGATGGTGGAAAACATTTACGGCGAAGGCGTGCTGTATGAGGATGCGTTCGAACTGGTCTATCCGGACGCTTACGACAAAGCGGTGATCGAACACGATTTGAAGCCCGTGGACCGTCCGGAACTGGATGTGGAAAAAATCGGAAGCGACGTTGGCGTGGTATTTACGGCGACCGTAACGACGATGCCGGAAGTCACGCTGGGCGCTTATGACGGTATAGAAGTGGTCAGGCAGGCGTATACTGTGGTGGACGACCAAGTGGAAGACGAGCTCATGCGCGAAAGGGAGAAGGTCGCGCGCTACGTCGATCAGGAGCGCCCGATCGAGGAGGGCGACAGAGTTATTCTGGATTATTCCGGCAGCGTTGACGGCGTGAAATTCGACGGCGGCACGGCGGAGGATCAGACCCTTGAGATCGGCTCCAACACCTTTATCCCCGGCTTTGAAACGCAGCTGATCGGCATGAAGGCGGGCGACGAGAAGGAGATCAACGTCAAATTCCCCGAGGACTACCATGCGGAAGACCTCAAGGGGAAGGACGCGGTGTTTGCCGTGAAGATCAAGAATGTGCAGATCAAGGAGCTGCCGGAGCTGGACGACGAGTTTGCCAAGGACGTTTCCGAGTTCGATACGTTAGACGAGCTGCGCGCAAGCAAGCGCAAGGAGCTCGAAGAGCGCGCGAAGTCTACCGCGCAGGCCGTGATGCAGAACGCGGCGATCGCGGCGGCGGTCAACAACGCGACGGTCGAGATTCCCGACGTCATGGCAGAGCGCGAGGCCGATTATCTGATGCAGGACATCATGTACCAGCTGCAGGGTTCGGGCATGACGCTTGAGCAGTACTGCGGTTATATGGGCATCGACCCCGACACGATGCGCAAGAGCTACCTCGACAGCGCCCGTGAGCGCGTAAAGGCACAGCTGGTGATGGAAGCCATCGCCAAGGCCGAGAACATCGACGCTACGGACGAGGAGATCGCGGACGATCTCAAGGCTTATGCGGACAGCATCGACAAGAGCGTGGATGAGCTCAAGGAAATCTTCACGCCGGAAGATATGATGTATTTCAAGGAGCCGGTCATTGCCCGCAAGACCGTCGATTGGCTGATGGAGCATGCGGTTTTCGTCGACCCGCCCGAGCCGGAAGAAGTGAAGGACGAGCCGAAGCAGGATGACGAAAACAAGCCTGCCGAAGAAGCCGAAGCTACGGAAGCGGGAGAAGAGGCGAAATAAACGAAGTCGCGCATCGCCAACGGGATGATGCCGGCATATATTACGCACGAAGGAGGATTTTAATATGAGCTTGATACCGATTGTTGTGGAACAAACAAACCGCGGTGAACGTTCTTATGATATTTACTCCCGTCTGCTCAAGGACCGTATTGTTTTCCTGGGCGGCGAGGTTACCGATGAGGAGGCAAATCTGGTCGTAGCGCAGCTTCTGTTCCTGGAAGCGGACGATCCGGACAAGGATATCAACCTGTATATCAACAGCCCCGGCGGATCGGTGACGGCGGGCATGGCCATTTACGACACGATGCAGTATATCAAATGCGATGTATCCACGATCTGCATCGGCATGGCGGCTTCGATGGGCGCGTTCCTCCTTGCCGCAGGCACGAAAGGGAAGCGCAAGGTGCTGCCGAACGCGGAGATCATGATCCACCAGCCCAGCGGCGGTACGCGCGGCCAGGCGACGGACATCATGATCCAGGCGGATCGCATCCAGGCCATGAAGAATACGCTCAACCGCATTCTGGCCGAGCGCACCGGACAGCCGGTGGAAAAAGTGGCGCAGGATACCGAACGCGACAATTTTATGACTGCGGAGCAGGCCAAGGAATACGGCCTGGTAGACGAGATCATTCCGCCCAGAGGGTAAAGCGATTTCCCTGCTGGGCACGAAACGAGGTGAAACGTTATGTCCAAGTATGAAGGCAAAGTCCCCGTGAAATGCACGTTCTGCGGCAAAACGCAGGACGAGGTGCAGCGCATCATCGCCGGCCCGGGCGTGTTTATCTGCAACGAGTGCGTAGAGCTGTGCCAGGAGATCATCGACGAGGATTTTCAAAACGATTCGCTGGATTTGAGCGATGTGCCAAAGCCGGCGGAGATCATGGACACGCTCAATCAATATGTCGTCGGCCAGCATGATGCGAAAAAGTCGCTCGCGGTAGCTGTCTACAATCACTACAAGCGCATCAACGCCGGCAAAAAGCGCAGCGACGTGGAGCTGCAAAAGAGCAATATCATCATGCTCGGGCCCACGGGCTGCGGTAAGACGCTCCTTGCGCAAACGCTCGCGAAGATACTGAACGTCCCGTTTGCGGTCGCGGATGCGACGTCCCTGACCGAGGCCGGTTATGTGGGCGAGGATGTGGAGAACATCCTGCTGAAGCTCATACAGGCCGCCGATTACGACGTCGAACGCGCGGAAAAGGGTATCGTATATATCGACGAGATCGACAAGATCGCCCGCAAGAGCGAAAACCCGTCGATCACGCGCGACGTTTCCGGCGAAGGCGTGCAGCAGGCGCTGCTGAAGATCATCGAAGGCACGGTCGCCAGCGTGCCGCCGCAGGGCGGGCGCAAGCATCCGCATCAGGAGTTCATCCAGATCGACACCACCAATGTGCTGTTCATCTGCGGCGGCGCTTTTGACGGCATCGAAAAGATCATTGAGAAGCGCACGGGTGAAAAACAACTTGGTTTCGGCGCGGAAGTACAGTCGCGCAAGGAAAAGGACGTCGGCGCGATCCTCAAGGAGATTTTGCCTGAGGACTTGCTGAAGTTCGGCCTGATTCCGGAGTTCGTCGGCCGTATACCGGTCATCGTGACGCTTCATCAGCTTGACGAACAGGCGCTTTTGAACATCCTGACGGAGCCCAAGAACGCGCTGACGCGGCAGTACCGTTACATGTTCGAAATGGACGGGGTGGAGCTGAAGTTTGAGGAGGACGCGCTGCGCGAGGTCGCAAAAAAGGCCATCGAGCGCAAGACCGGCGCGCGAGGATTGCGCGCAATCCTCGAAGACGTGATGCTCGACGTGATGTACGACATCCCGTCGCGTGCAGACGTGAAGAGCTGCACGATCACGAAAGCGGCGATCGAGAAGAAGGAGCCGCCGCTGTTGGAGCTGAGGGATTTGGAAGCGTTGCCTGAGGCGGAGGAAACGGAATCCACCGAGGACGCGTCATAAAAAAGATCCGTATCGGGGAGCGAAAAATGCTCCCCGATTTTTTTGTGGGACGATGCGTCCGGAGGGGCGGAGAAAAAGGCGGCGCTTTCCCCGACTTATCAGGAGTTTCTTGTAAACCGGCAGTGGAGTGTGTTATACTATACGCGCAGCGGTACATGCTGCCTTTACGGGTAAATACATGCTTTGTCTGCCTGCACGGCAGGCAGGGTCTGTGTTTGTTTTTTGTCGTTAAGAAACCTTAGAAGGGAGTATCACAATGGGTAAATTATCCGGAAAAGTCGCTCTGGTTACGGGTGGCGCCAGAGGACTTGGCAGAGCGTATGCTTTAAGGCTGGCAGAGTTGGGCGCGGATGTAGGCGTGATCGACATCAACCTGCATTCCTACAAGGATTTTGCCAAGGAAGAATCGGCTTTGACGGCCGACACGGTCGTGGAAGAGATCCGTGCGATGGGCGTCAAAGCAGCGGGCGCGGAAGCGGACATCAGCAACAAAGAGCAGGTCGACGCCGCGGTCAAGAAGATCGCCGACGAGCTGGGCGACATCGACATCTGCGTCTGCAACGCGGGCGGCGGCAGCGGCGAGTTCTGGCAGAACACGGCTTCCACCTTGAATTTTGACGAATACCACAAGATCATGGGGCGCAACCTCGACGGCATGATCTACACGGTCAACGCCGTAGCGCCGATGATGAAGAAGAACAAGTACGGCAAGATCGTAACGGTCTCTTCGCACAACGGCATAGAGATCGGCCACCGCGGAGGATATGTGCATTACGCGACGGCGAAAGCCGCGATCCGTTTTTACACGCTGGCGGCGTCCGTGGACCTCGGACCCTACGGCATCACGGTCAACTGCATCGCGCCCGGCTACATCGCTACCGGACGTCTGATGGATCAGTTTGTGAAGGCCGGCGTGGAGAAGTACACGAACCACACGTCCCTGAAGCGTCTGGGCACGCCGGAAGACTGCGCGAACGTTGTAGAGTTCCTGACTACGGATCTTTCCGACTTCGTGACCGGCGTTACCATTGCGGTCACCGGCGGCACCACGCAGAAGCAGTGACCACTTACGAAAGGAGAACGGACAATGGGTAAATTAACGGGAAAAGTCGCATTGGTCACCGGCGGTGCACGGGGAATCGGCCGTGTATACGCACTGCACCTTGCCAGCCTCGGCGCGGACGTGGGTGTGATCGACATCAATTTGCGCTCGTTTGAAGATTTTGCGGAAGAAAAAGCACAGCTCACGGCGGATACCGTGATCGACGAACTGAAGGCGATGGGCGTCAAAGCGGCGGGCGCGGAAGCGGACATCGGCAATAAAGACCAGGTCATCGCTGCGGTCAAGAAGATCGCGGACGAACTGGGCGGCATCGATATCTGCGTCTGCAACGCAGGCGGCGGCGTAGGCGAACTGACCGCCAATACCGCCTCTACTATGGACTTTAACGCGTGGCACACGGTGATGGACCGCAACCTCAACGGTACGGCCTACACGGTCTACGCGGTCGCGCCGTACATGAAGGAAAAGGGTTACGGCAAGATCGTGACCGTTTCCTCGCAGGTGGGCGTGGACACGAACGAAGTGGGCGGCTACTGCCCGTACGGCACCGCGAAAGCCGCCATCCGTTTCTACACGGTCATGGCCGCGGCCGACCTCGGCAAGTACGGCATCACGGTCAACTGCATCGCGCCGGGTTACATCGGCACCGGCCGCCTGAACGTGCAGTTCTCCAAGCCCGGTGTGACGGAGCGCATCTGCAGCAAAACGTCGCTGCGCCGCGTCGGCACGCCCGAAGACTGCGCGAAAGTCGTGGAGTTCCTCGTGACCAATCTGTCGGACTTCGTCACGGGCGAAACGATCGAGGTCACCGGCGGCACGACGCAGAAACTCGGCAACCCCATGTAATAAAACGCGTATGCACGACAGCCCTGCCGCAAACGAATGCGGCAGGGCTGTTTTATTGGCATTCATTTACTGTAAATCCGTGGCAGTCCTTTACTTTTGGGTGAAATATGTGGTATTCTTTTAGCGAATACAGTAGCAGAGGTGAAACTCTTTGGTTACGATTAAAACGGCAAGCACAAACCGTGAGATCGCGAAATTCATGAAATTTCCGATCAAGTTTTATAAAGATAACCCGTACTATGTGCCGGACGTCCTGTCCGACCAGATCGCGGATATGCGCAGAGACAAGAATCCCGCGTTCGAGTACTGCGACGCGCGATGCTTCCTTGCTTACCGCGACGGCAAAATCGTGGGGCGCATCGCTGCGATACTGAACAACAAGGCGAATGAGAAGTTCAATAAGAAGTACCTCAATTTCGCGCATGTGGATTTCATTGACGATGACGAAGTTGTGGACGCATTGTTCGGCGCGGTGGAAGACTGGGCGCGCGAGCTTGGGTGCGTAGCGGTGCACGGCCCGTTGGGCTTTTCGGATATGGACAGGGAAGGCATGCTGATCGAGGGATTTGACCGCATGTCTTTGTTCTACACGTATTACAACTATCCGTATTACAAGCGCCAGCTCGAGAGATTAGGGTACGATAAGGAAGTCGATTGGATCGAAATGCGCGTCAAGGTCCCGCAGGAACTCCATCCGCGGCTGGAGCGCATCGCGAAGTACGTCATGGAGCGCATGAACCTGCACACGATCCAGTTGGGTGATAAGCCGCTCAAGGAGCTTGTGGAGGGCATGTTCCACGTGTACAACGAGGCGTATACGGCGCTCTTTGGCGCGGTGGCGGTGACGGACGAGCAGGTCAAGAAATACGTTTCGAAGTTCCGCCCGTTGCTCAACAAGCGCATGACAACTTTTGTGTATAACGATAAGGACGAAATGGTTGCTTTTGGCATTGCCTGCCCGTCGCTGTCGAATGCGCAGCGCAAGTCCAAAGGAAGGCTTCTGCCCTTCGGGTGGGCGCGGATATTGTACGCTTTAAACGCCAGGAACGACACGGTCAATATGCTGCTGATCGGCGTGAAACCCGAACTGCAGGGCGGCGGGATCAACGGCGCGATACTGAGCGAATTCCATCATAAGCTGATCAAGGCGAAGGTCAAGTTTGCCGAGAGCGGTCCCATGCTTGCCGATAATACGAAGGTCATCAATCCGTGGCTGATGTTCGATACCGAACAACATAAGCGCCGCCGCTGCTTTGTGAAGGAGCTGACGCCGCAGGAACCCGCAACGCAGAAACCCGCATAAAAACGAACGCACCGCGAGCGGCGGTGCGTTTTTTTTTCAGCATACTTCGGCAATCAGCTTTGGCGCAAAATCGAGGTAGTCGCATGCGACCAGTTCGTATCGGACTCCGTTGCGGGTGCCGCAGAAGGCGTCACGGCCGCTCTTTCCGTGCAGGTGACCGTATACGGCGATCTGCACGCCATACTGCTCCAGCAATGCGGTAAAGCCCGAATCGCGCTGCCTTTCGTCGAAAGGCGGGTAGTGGAGCATGGCGATGCGCAGTCCGTTTTTTGGCAATAGTTTCAGCGACAACTCTAAGCGGATAAGCTCGCGTTCGTATATCTTTTGATCGGAGGCGGTAAAGCCCGGCGTGCCCGGACAGGACCAGCCGCGCGAGCCGCCGACCGCCACGCCGTCAAAGCGGACGGCGTCGTTTTGTATGGCGCGGATCGTAGGAGGCAGCGCAGCGCGCACCTTGGAAAGGGAGTTCCACCAATAATCGTGATTGCCGCGAACGAGAATCTTTTTGCCGGGAAGCGCCGCGATAAACTCCAGATCCGGCTTCACTTCGCCCAGCTGCATGGCCCAACTGATGTCGCCCGGGATGAGTACGACGTCTTCCGCCGCGACGCATTCGCGCCAATGCGTTTGTATCCGTAAAAAGTGCTTGTCCCAGGCTACTCCGAAAACATCCATGGGTTTATCGACTGCCCCGGACAAATGAAGATCGCCGATGGCAAACACTTTCATTTTTGAACATTCCTCTCAGTCGTTTGCTTCGTCGATCCCTGAGGAATAATCGGAGACATCGAATTCCTTGTCGATTTCCTGTAATTCCTCCGAAGAAATGTCTGCATTGTCCGGAACTTCGATCTCGTCGAGATCGTCTACGGATTCGAGCGACAGCTCGGTAGCGGTCATCGCGGACTGTAAATTTTCAAGTTTTTCCTGCCTGCGGTGTTCGTGGAGGCAGTCCGCGCACAGCATCTGACCAGCTACCACGGGATTCTCTCCGCATTCGATACACAATCCTTGTAATTCTTCCGAATCGTCTTCGCCTTTAAGCTCTTTGCGGCACACGTTGCAGTATTTTTCGGTAACCGCAATATAATTCAATTCGCATCTAGGACACTTCTTTAACTGCACGTCATTAACCCCCGGCATTACTACATACATGAAAGGGCATTCCCATAGATATTATGCGAAAGCGGTCTTTGCATGTCAAGACATGTTTTGCCCAATTCGCAATTTGTTACTCGGGCGGTTCGGGAGCGCTCATGCGCGCGTCTTCGAGTACCTGCCCGATCCGCGTCAGGAGCGCCTCGCGGCCTTCGCCGGTCTGTGCCGAATAGACGAGCGCCGACGGCGGCGCGCCCAGCAGTTTCGCGGCGGAGTTTGCCGCCTGCTGGCGTTTTGACCGCGCCAGTTTATCGCCCTTCGTTGCGACCAGCGTAAAGGGAATGCCGTAGTAAAGCACCCATTGGAACATCTGCCGATCCTCCTGCGTGGGCGCGTGGCGGATGTCGAGCAGCAGAAACAGATGATTGACTCTGCCGCAGGAAAGATACTGCTCCATCAGCTGCCCCCATTTTTCCTGTTCGGCTTTCGGCGCTTTAGCGAAGCCGTACCCGGGGAGATCCACGAGATAAAAGGCGCGGTTGATTAAGAAAAAATTGATCAGCCGCGTTTTCCCAGGGCTTTGGGAGGTCTTAGCGAGCTTGTAATTGTTGCACAATGAATTGATCAGGCTGGATTTTCCCACGTTGGACTTTCCGACCATGGCGATCTCGCAAAGCTGCTGCGCGGGATACGCGCCGCCCAGAGAGACACTGGTGGCGAACTCCGCCTGTTTGATTGTAAACCGTTCCTGCATAAAAAGGCGTCCCCCTTTACAACATGCACTCATTGTAACGAAGGGACGCTTTTTGTTCAACTGTTTTTTTGTTTACTGTATGGCGTTCGATATGGGCATGGGCGCGGGGATGCCGTTGATCCGGTCGGCGCGGAACGTCGTGGGAAGATCGTCGAGCGCAAGGGGAAGCACCTGACCGAATTCGGACACGTATTCGATGCGCAGAAGATCCGTGATATCCGCAGGCACTTCCGCAACGTCCGCACGGTTTTCCTCGGGCAGTATCACTGTATGCATGCCGGCGCGGATCGCGGCAAGCAGCTTTTCGCGCAGGCCGCCAATGGGGAGCACGCGCCCGCGCAGAGTGATCTCGCCCGTCATGGCGATTCCGGACTTGACCTTCGCGCCCGTTAAAGCGCTGACCAGCGCCGTCGCCATAGTGATGCCGGCGCTCGGGCCGTCCTTGGGCACGGCGCCCTGGGGCACGTGGATATGGACGTCGAGCTTGGAATAGAAGTCCTTGTCCAGTCCCAGCTGTTCGCTGTTGGCGCGCACGTAGGTCATGGCAGCATGACCGGATTCCTGCATGACGTCGCCGAGGTGTCCGGTCAGGCGCATGCTGCCGTTCCCAGGGATCACGGTGGCCTCGATCGAGAGTGTTTCGCCGCCGACCGATGTCCATGCGAGCCCCGTCGCGACGCCGACTTTATCGCCTTCCGGTATCTCACGGCGGTACTTGGGCTTGCCCAGATAATCGTGCAGTTTGCGCGTGCTGAGCACTACGCGCGGCTTTTCTTCCAGTTCGCATACCGCTTTGCGGCAGATAGCGCCGAGCACGCGTTCCAGCTCGCGCACGCCCGCTTCGCGCGTATATTCGTCGATGACGGCCTGTATCTGCGCGTCGGTGATGCGCAGCAACGCGCGCGTGATGCCGTGCTTTGCCATTTGCTTGGGCAGAAGGTGCCTGCGCGCGATCTGCAGCTTTTCGGTCGCCAGATAGCTCGGCATCTCGATGACTTCCATACGGTCATAAAGAGGCTTTGGGATATTTCCGGCGTCAT
>JAEEGL012473148.1_pt1 | contig 10458 bp, 21 predicted proteins | sample 9134231 | NCBI WGS metagenome assembly JAEEGL01 (sample SAMN16246548, study PRJNA631951) | gut metagenome | biome: gut microbiome; feature: rumen; material: fiber-attached | host: Bos | place: Iran: Karaj | collected 2018-10 | reverse complement strand
TCGGCCTCCAGCAGTTTCTCTTTCACTTCTTCTGCCATACTACCTCTCGCAAGAGCGCACATTATACCATAATCTGATGCGGATATACAGGGGTTATCCTAGAGAAATGTGGTATATAGTTGGTATTCACTTCAACTTTACAGTTGTGTCGCTAGATTCAATGGACTTCATCAAACCCCATGCCCAGTCATTCGTCACTGAATGCTTGCGCTGGATTTCATAGCACATGTTGGTTGGTGTCTTCACAACTATGCCATTGACATAGGAGAGAAGTTCAACACCGTAGATGTTGCCCTCCCATGGGATGTATGCACCAAGTTGGACACTTGTACCTTCGACTGTTTTAGGCTATGTTGATGAACAGCCAACCAGAAGCATAGCTGCCAATGCAAGTTTCTTCATGTTCACCATTCCTTTATGAGCTTCGTCACTTCATCAGTAGTCTGCTTCACTTCATCCGAAGTCAGTTCATTGTCATCAAGTTTGCTTAGCAACGCTTCTAGACACGACATCATTTTCTGGATTCTCAGAATCCATGTCTTCAATGTGTCCTTCACTTTGCCTACGTTGTCTTTGTATTTCTTCAAGAGGTCATTGACTTTTGAGCATATTACTTTCTTCACTATCCACTCTATCATGGTTCACCTTCACTTTCTTTTACTAAAACATTTCTGGCTTTGCCCAGATATCTACTATCACTTGCAGCTTGTTCAAGATAAGCTCTTTCTAAGTGTTGTTCAGATGTGGACTATTCTCTACATCTTGCTTGAACACAAGCAAATGCTGTCGTTCATAAGCTGGAATCTAATCTATGTTCTACATCATCATGTCAAAATCCTGCAATCTTTGACAACACACCGCCAGCACCAGCAAGTGATGCAATTGACACACCACCAATCACGACTGCTTTGACTAGCAGCATTATGATGTCGCTCTTCCAGTCTTTCTTAGACTCTTCAGGTGTTTTCTACTCCAGAACCACGATACGGACTTCATGGTTGTGAAGTTTCTCGTCAAAAGCCAGAAACTTGTTGTCGAGCTTGTCAATGAGCTTGTCTATCTTGTCAGACAACTTCATGTACATTTCGTTCTCGTCCATTAGTTGTTCTCCAGTGTTGCTATTCTAGCTTCAAGTGCAGACAGTTGTTCAAGCACCCATTCCTAAGTCGCCAATGTGTAGTCAATAGGTGCCGGTGTCTGCGGGAAGTAGAAGGTGCTGTTGTTGTGGCTTATCCAATTTCCTTGATAGTATGTATAGTTTCCATTTCCATCTGCTACTTTCACTATTCCACCACCAAGGTCGTACTCAAGCACAACGTCGTTTCCAACAGAGAGAAATCCATTCACCTGTCCACCGCTCAACGGCAGGTAGCCTGCTAGCGCAGACAAGTCAGCTTTTGCCGAGACTTCATTTCTGTAGGCAAGTGGCCATGTGAGCTCCGTCGGATATTGCGTAGCTCTTGAGCATGCTATTATGCCACTTTGCCCGTTGACTGTCTCTATGCTAGTCTTGTTCTCGTTGTAAGTGACAGGATAAGAAGTCGCGCTCAAGTACATCGACTCAACAGGCCAGTAGTACGGCCTTGTGTACTCTGCTTTGATTAGATGGAAAGTGCGCTCAAGCTGCGCATACCAAGCGTTGCTGTTGATAGAGACATATACTTGCCTGTCCTTGCCGCCTATTGTTATGACTCTGTAGACCCGTGTGCAGTACCCGTACTTCAGCTCTATTGGAGGGTCGAATGTCTCTCCATTGTACGAAGAAAGGAAGAATGAGTCGTATGTCTATGCTCGTATTACTGCGTCTGTACTCTTGTCGTTGTCTGCTTGTACAGTAGCCAAGTAGGTGCTTTCGTCAACAGTCGTGCCGACCTCTTTGACTACTCGCATCGTCTTTATTGACCTATCCGCATATCCTGGCGGGTACAACGCTGGTTCGACTTGTGCTGAAGTCACGTAGCCGTCCAGCGCAGTTTGAATCTCTGTTGCGCTTGACGTCTCGTTCTTTGTGTAGTAGTCGCTCAATGAGTTTGACAAATCAGCTAAGTCATTTGCTACATCGTCAACATCTGAAATCTCTGCTTTGCTTGAAATTGCCGCGTCAAGTTCATCGTCTGTCACGAAGTGTGTAGGGTCTTCGATTGGCGTTCCGTCTTCTTTCAGAATCTCTACATCGCCTCTGCCTAAGACATATCCACTTACAGGATTTCCGTTTTCATCAATGCCGTCTGCTATAACTGTGTAGCCATTTGTACATGTTCCGCTAGCTGGACTTCCTTCAATTGTTCCAACCCATACACCACCTACAAGCACACATTGCGCAGTCTTTTGAGTTTTTTCTGGGTAAGTGGCAGTCACCTACACAGATGTTATCTCCCATTGTCCAATCTTTTTTGGAACATTTCTGATTCTCAATGAGCTAGGTGAATTCACATAAGCGCGAAGAGGCCACAAAGGCATATTAGGGTTCTTCGCTTGTATCTCGATGTCTATAGTGCCAATCATTCTTGTTCTCCATTACAGCCAGCGTTGGCTGGCATAGGTTTCATTATTACTTACTATAGTCGTTTATTCCAGTTGTCCTGTCAGTGAGTTTGTAGCTAGGTCTAGCAACTGAACCATGACACATGCCATTATACAGCAACTCCATCTAATGAGCAATACATCATGTGTGAAAGCCATACTACGCAGATAGGTCCTGAAATCCGTGCTTGCCTCATCCGCGACCTAGTGCTAGCTGTAGGGCTGTACTGCCCGGTGATGTTAGTAGCCTGTGCTTGCAAGCCAGCGTTGCTGAACAAGCCTGCTGCCCACTGCTGCCAAATTGACTAGTTGTTGAGAGTCAATGTCGTCTAGGTCAGAGTGTCGACGTAAGTCACTTGCGGAAAGAGGCCGAGCATGTACTTGGAAACTAGCCAAGAGTCACTTCCACCTGTCCAGTTCGCCTAGTATTCGTTTTCGACTAGGAAGACTCCTAGTGGGATTGACTGAACATATCTGTTGAAGTGCCTGTAGCCGGTCTGCTCAGTGAACGTAGTCGTGCACTGCATGGGAGTGAACGTCCTCTGGTAGTCCCGCGACGGACTTACAACCTCCTGGTCCATCGACTGCCACATCCATCCGTCTGTAGTCCTAGTAGTAGTTGTCTCAGACTGTCCGTCTCTAGTCCAGTCCCTGTAGCTGAACGATGTAGTGCGGCTGTAGCCTTGGTACTCAGCGTATGGCACAGAAGACCTCAAGACATACGCCAAGCTCTTCACATCCTAGAACATGTGCTGGACTGGAAGCAGCTCGATAGTGTCGTATGTGTCGCTAGTGCTCTGCTAAGCTATTGGGTTCAGCTTTGACTTGATGTAGTCTACTACTGTTGCTGTTGTCGGCAGCGTGCTTCCAAAGTCATGGATTCCTATAGCTTGTCTTGGGTCAGTGTCTGTCCATGTGCCTGACGAAAACAGCATTCCGAGCCGGACTTGCAGCTGCTGGAGCCTAGCTGCTCTTATAGCAAGGTCATCTAGGCCATCATTAGCTGCATCGTCTCTTCTTGCTGCGACTGCTTCCTTCAAGAACATGACATCTTCGCCTCTTATGCAGTTCTTCCACCAGAGAGAAGTAGGGTCTTGGTCATTGCGCAAAGGCATGATTCCGCCGTCGCAGACTACGCCAGTGTTTCTGGAAGTCTGGTCAAGCAAGTACTAGTTGAAGTTTGCTGGTATAGCTCGTGACATAAAATCCTCAGATGTAGTATGCGCCTATAGTCATCACTCCTGTGTTGTCAATCGTGACATTTATGTTGCTATTAGTTGCAGACTGGAACTTGAATGCTGTTCCTGTATGTGAGTTGCTGTCAGTTCCGCTTAGTGTCAATTCGCCACTGCCACCACCGCTGAGACATGCCATCTAAAGTGTAGTGTATGAAATCTCTCCGCCAGCACCACCTTTGCGGACTACAAACTCATAGTTGTTTGGAAGAACATTCTTAGCGTTAGTTGACAATTGCACGCTTGCTACATTCTCACCAGACTAGTCCATGTTGTAGAGTTGCAGATATTTGTCATCATTCCATTGTATAGACTTCTGGTTTCCAGCAGCATCAGTGTCAACACTTATATTGACATTTGAACTCAACTTCATGTATTGCACTTGGTTGTCTTTGCGTATGATGAAGTCAAATCCTGAAGTCTCAGCTTGTTGGTTTGCGTATTGGTCAGACAAGTCAAGAGTGAGTGTGTTGTTTGACAAGTCAAACTAATACAGTTGAAGTGACTTTAGTTCATTGTCTTCGCCGGGATTCTCCCATCTAGTCTGTATTGAACTAAGTCCAGAGACTTCATAGAACTTTTGATATTTTTCATCTGAAATGTCTGCGTCTGGTGTAGTCTGCTGCATGTATTCAGACTTCAAGTTGTCATAGTTGACTCTGATTATAGGATGTTCTGGGTCGGTGTTGTCAACTTGTATAAGTCCTTGTCCATATTCATCACCATCACCTTTGATGTTTTCACATCTGTTGACAGTGTAGTTGTACGTCTCGACAAACTAAGGGAAGTTAGTCTTAGTCAGCAACTTGTCGTGTATGAGTTTTTGAAGTAGTTGTGGCTTTGCCATAGTCAAGCTCCTTAGTCATAGTCTCTTGCGTTTTCAATCGTGAACAACGATGTAGGTGAGACTGCGGTCTTGCTCATTCGTGAATCGTCTTCACGGACGTTTATCAGCACATCGTACATGCAGCCAGCTCTTTGCTGCACAGTCACTTCTGCCATCAACATTGAACCACCGGGCACAACTTCCCAAGTGCCAGAATCTGTCCATGATGACACATAGAATGGACGTGTGTACTTCGTTATCATTGCAGCAGCACAAGCATTAGCTGTAGTCAAGTCCATGCCAACATACATGTATGACTTAGCACAATATCTATGGTACTCCCACATCCATGAATATGTGACATCTTGCCAAGGAAAAGGCATATACGTCCAAGTTCCAGTGACACGCTTCTAAGAGTACGACACTGTTTTGTCGTTTATGATTATTTTGTTGTTAGCATCGTATGTCGTTAGTAGTCCCATTCTTATACTCCTAAGTTTTTCATTTTGTCTCTTATGTCTTTGACTGCTTGGTACTGCTGTTCAGCAATTCTTGCTCTCTGCTCTTCACGCTGCTTCTGCTAAGCTTGAAGTTGCTTTGCTTTGTCTTGTGCATCCATCTTTCCAAGTAGTTGTTCAATTCGCTGCAAGTTCTTCAGGTCTTTGCTTGCGCGTGAGACCTTAAGATTGCCATTTGCGTCAAACACTTTAGCACGAAGTTTGTCAGCTGCACCTTGTAGTGCGTCTCGCTGTGTTTGTGTGACGTTTCCAGCACCAAGATAATCAGACATCTATGCAAACTTAGCAAGCTAGTCTGTATTAGCTCCAGCACGAAGTCCATTTGCTCCAAACAACTGCTTTCCGAGTTCATTTGCAGTGTTCTTTGCTTTCTGCAAATTCTTAGCTTCTTGCTAGTTCTGCTCCATTCGTGCTTTAGCTGCTGCATCTTGCTCACGACCCCAAGCACCAGCATCTTGTTTCTTGTTGTCTGCCCAGTCATCAAGAATTGATTTAGCTTTCTTCTCTGCTTCAGCAAGCTCTTTTGCCGCAGCTGCTTCAGCACGATGTTCATTCAGCTGTTGCATTGCAGTCTTGCGTTGCTGTTCTGTAAGTTTGTCAAGTTCATCTTGAAGTTGCTGCCGTCTAGCTTGCTTCTCTTCTTGTGCAGCTTGCTTCTTGGTAGCTTCAAGCTGCTTCTAGTCAGCTTCCTTCTATTTCTTAGCTTGTTCATCTTTCTGCTTTTGAATCTTCTCTGCATTCTTGATGTCATCTTTGTATTGCTGTTCTGCTGCCTTTACAGCAGCTTCATACTCTTTTCCACTAAGCTCCAAGTTGCGTGCAGATATAATCAGCTTGTTGTCAACTTCTTTAAGTGCGAGTTGTGCAGCAGCAAGGTCTGACTCGCTCTTTTCAAGTGCTTTCAGATTGTTTTTGTAGCTCTCTGCTTGTTTGGTGACTTCAGAATTTTCTTCCTCAAACTTCTTCAAAGCTGCTTTAGCATCTTCTAGTTCTTTCTTAGCTGTGACATTTACCTATGTCTTTGAATATGACACAGCACCAGTTGCGCCAACTGCGTTAGCTGTCCATACTTCTTTTGTATCAACAATTGCATTCTCACCTTTATCAGCAACAACTTTTGCTGCACGGTCTACAGCTGTTGAAAGTTGTTTGTATTTCTAAGCGACTGGTGACTATTCAAGCTGTCTGCGCTCTTTGAAAAGAATATCACGTTGTTCATTGACTTCAGCAATCAATTTCTCATAGCTTTCACGCAGTTGCAACACTTCTTTGTTAGTGTTTCCCATGGAGTCAAAAGCAGATGAGCGTTTGAACTTTGCTTCGTCTATAGCTAAGTCGCGTTTCTCAGCTGCATCTATCTATGCACGTTCAAAGTCAGAACTTGCGTTTTCTCTCTGCTATGCATATCTGCGCCTTATGGAAAGTTGGCTTTCTCTCTGTGCAATACCAGCTTGTGCAACTCCAAATTGCTGTTCTATCGAGTTCTCACGCTCCTTGAAGTTCAGTGCATCTTTTATCTTCTAAATGCGTTGAACTGTCATCTCTACAGATTTGTTGAATGAATCTGCTAATGCTTCAGCAGCGTCTTTTGCTTTCTATTTTGCATCTTGGAAAGCTTTTACTATTGCGCCAACTGCAACACCAATTCCAGCGACAACTGCTGCAAGTGGTCCACCAGCCATCAATGATGAGAACAAGCCAGACACAGCACCTGCTGCTTGTCCAGCTTTACCACCGAGTTGCTGAAGTTCGCTTGACACACTTCCAATTGCTCTGCCAGCTGCACCAACTGTACGAGCAGAGTTCTTCAGCGCAGTGTCAAGTTTCTTCATTCCATCGCCGTCATACTTTGTGCCGACGTTCAATGTCAAGTCTTGCTTCATGCTTTTTTCTCTTCCTTCTCTTTGACTAGTCTTTCATGTATTTTTCCAGCCATCATGTAGAACTAGCCAACAAACTTTGTGTGTTCATTCTTTACTGTGTTGTCAGCTCCATTCTGCATTGCAGCAACAAGCAACATGTTCTGCAAGTCATCTAGCAATGCATAGTCTGCGACTTCGGCTGGAATCTTGTAAGTGAGAGCAGCTAGAAGAAGTTGCTTTGCCAACGACTAGTCTTCTGTTGGCACATCATACACTTCGTCTAGTTTCTTCTTGCTTTCTTCATCTAGCTCTTCATATTGAACTTTGTCACCATTCAAAACATAGTCTAATGCAGCTAATATCTAAGTCTCTGTGCATTTGAGAAGTACATCATCCCTGAACTTCACAACTAGCTCACCAATCTTCTTCTTGTCATTAAGTGATGGTAGATTGTTGTCATCAGCTGCAAGAGACCATGCAACTAGATAAAGTCTTGTCTCAATGCCATCTGCAAACAGCCGTTGCACTTCATCCATCCAAATGCGCTTTGCGATTGTTGGCTCTCTAAGAACAACATCACCTAAGAAAGCAAGACGTGGACATGCAGCAAAAGAGTACATGTCACTTCCACGTTCAACTTTCAAGCCAACATCATTCAGCTTGATTATGTCTTCAAACGTAGGTGCAAGTCCTTCTTTCTGCCATAGTTCAATCTGACTCTTTGCTAATTTGCTCGTCATTTCTAAGCTCCGATAAGTTCATCTACAGTTGTCTTCAACGACTTGTCTATGCTGCCACCAGTTGACTTCACTTTCTACATTATGTAGCCCATAGCTTTGCGCAAGGCTGCATTCACCGCTTGTGTCACTGAACTCTCTCCATCTTTCAATGCAGCTACTGCGTAGTTCAATCCATCATGGACATAGACTGATGCAGTTCCGCTGTTGAAGCCAGTGTCGTTCACTCGCACTTGTGTCACTTCCTTTGCTGTCTATGCAGCTTCATTTGACACGTTGTCAACAGCAGCACCTTTATTGTACACGGCTTTCATAGCTAAGCTAATAGCAGTCCTTGCAAGTCCTTTGTACCTACGCACAAGTCTCTTGTGGCGTTCCATTGCATAGTCTTTAGCCGTCTTCTCATCAGTTGTCACAAGCAAATACTGGTCAATCTTTGGGTCTGCGGTGCTGTCAACTACTTTGAAGACATGCACCACTTCTCCTTTGACATACTTTCCAACTTTCCAAATTACTTTGTCACTCTAGACAGTTGAACCATGCTCACCTAGACGAAGGACTCTCTTTGACTTTGCACCTTCTCGCTTCCATCCTGCAACATATTGTCCTGAAACATCGTTGACAGTCAATTTGACGTTCTTTGATTCGTTGGCGATTTTTGTCTATGCTCTCAATGAACGCAATATGTCCTCTGCCATTGCGATACATGACTGCATAGTAGTTTCACCAAGTTCTCTACGTCTAGCCTCAATTATTGCTGCCAATGCTTGGGCTGGTGCACCATTTGAAGTTTGCAAGTCTAGATTTATGTCCATATCTTAATGCCAGTAAAGTCACAACTGTAGTGGAATACTCCATCACACAGCTGCAACTTTACTTACAATTTAGCTGAAGTCTAGCTTCAACTTATTATGCATCAGCTTTCAATGGCCAACGTGCAGTGAAAGTATATGATGGGAAATCACCATTTGGATTTGTCTCAGTCAATGGCTGAGTCAACACACCAGAGAGGACATTTCCACCGGGAGTGCCAAGTGTCACTGTTGGTGTAGAGATTACACCAGCGTCACTTACACCAATGATTGTTCCTGTCACTTCAATTGAACCACCAACTAAGTCTGAAGACTTGATTACACCATCAACCATTGCAGTAGCGATTTCACCAGTTGCAGTGCATGTTGACTAAGTAAGCTGTCCATTAGACACAGTGAACAAGCCAAAGTCTTGTGCGTGGAAAAGATGGTCAACTGAGAGTGAGCCAAGTGTGCATGTGCAACCAGCAGTTCCGCCAGACTCAATTTGCTGTCCAGTTGCTGTCATTGTAGGTGCTTGGCCAGCAGCTGTTGTGATACTGACACTTCCAAGTGCGATGTCGTTGTTCACTGAACCAAGCACTACGCCAGTGAGTGATGCGTCTGAAGTTGCAATGTAGTCAACTTGCGGTGCTTGGATGTTTCCACCTACGTCTATTGCGACTAAGAACCCGTCTGGGCCTTGTGCTTCTGCTGTGTATCCGACTGAACGGTTTTCAGAAGTGTCTGACACTTCCCATCCGCCGCCGACAAGCCCGAATACGTCTGTTTTGGTTTTTAATGCCATTTTGTTTGTTCCTTATTAACGTTAATTAGAAATTGGGTTTGGGTAAATCTCCGCACCCCTTATTGAGAAATTCAAGGTGTCTCTCCATGTGTTTGTCATCTAGTCAAATGTACGAGCAGAGCCACCATCCATACGCAACTCACCAGCCAAAAACTTTTCATTTGAAAGTGCTTCAGCCATTGGTTGTCCATACTTGTGCCAATATGAAAGCTTGTTTGCAATCGCTTCAACTACTTTGTCCTGTTGTTCAGAATTTGTGTCGGTCTCTGTTCTAGTGACTACGGCAATTGAAGAGTTTACAGTTATTGGAGTCAAAGAGAATGAGTCATTCTGCCTGAATGCACATGCAATTGCGACTGTTGACTTGCTTTGCACTTCATTCTTTGTTCCACTTCTAGAACAGACAATCTGCACATCGCTAAGTTCATTCATAGAACTTAGTTGGTCTGCAATGTCAATCTCTAGCTGTCGTTCCAACATCATGTCAAATGCTCCTTGCTTTCAAGCTCCACCAGTCTTGCTCCATGTCAGATGTCTCAATCTTCCATTTGCTTCCATCTGGTGTGATGACTAAATTGCCAACAGTAGGACGCTCTTTGAATGACATCCATTCCTTTTGGCGAATGACTATGTTTATGCGCTTTACGTCAGATGTCACATCAGTGTCAGCAAATGGGTCAACATCTTCAATAGGGAATATGCAACATGCAACTGTTGCACGTTTGTCTGAAGTTGTGACAAACTCTGCTGCTTCTGAAAACATAGCGTCAAATGCGCTGTCAATCTATGTCCATGGACTTTTCATCATCTTTTCTTAGTTGGTGGACACGGAGCGAATCGAACGCTCATCTTCTGTGTGCAAGACAGATGTTCTTCCATTGAACTATCGGCCCAAATAGTGCGGAGAGTTGCCGCATCCTCTCCGCAGTCGTCATGTCTTCTTACTTTACATTGTGAGTGCGGTCACATACGACATTACACCAAGCGAACAATCTTCGTTGGCTGAAGCAGCTTAGCTCCGAAAAGCACGTCTGCTGCGAACTTGTTAGCACCAGCGTTCAAGTCCATGAATCTGCGATATCCAATAGTGAAGCCGCTGTCATCAGTTGCAGCCCATGCCTGTGGATATGCACCTTCAGTGCCAGGGAACAGATAACG
>JAEEGL012133135.1_pt1 | contig 10458 bp, 8 predicted proteins | sample 9134231 | NCBI WGS metagenome assembly JAEEGL01 (sample SAMN16246548, study PRJNA631951) | gut metagenome | biome: gut microbiome; feature: rumen; material: fiber-attached | host: Bos | place: Iran: Karaj | collected 2018-10 | reverse complement strand
GAAAACGAAGAAGTATGCAAAGATTTTCACGGTGCTGCTCACCGCGGCCGTTGTCACTTCGATCTGCGCGGTGACGGCGTTTGCGGCGGGCGGAGGCTCCGAGGCGGCGTACCAGTCCACGATCGAGTTTTTCATCACCTGGATTCGCCGCATCGGCATGATGGTCGCGTTTGTCGGCGCGATCATGTTCGCGCTTGCGATCAAGAACAACGACGCCGAGCAGAAGCAGGCAGGTCTGATCACGATGATCGCCGGATTCATCGTCGCCGCGCTCTGTGCCGCATCCAGTATGTTCGATCTGTTCAGCTAAACAGTGTTGGCTGTCCGCCTTGCCTCCGGGCAGGGCGGAATCAGCCTGATGTAAGGAGGGAGGTAAATGCAAGTAATCCCTATTCTGGCAGCGATTCTCCCTGACACCGGCGCTCCCGCAAATCCGGCTGTTCTGGCGCAGACCGGGCTGGCTTTTTTCGGCACATGGATTTCCCGTATCGGCGGTCTGGTCGCGTTCATCGGCGCGATTAAATTTGCACTGTCAATCAAGTCTGACGAGACCCGCGATCAGCTTCCGGCGCTGCTCACAATGGTGTCCGGCTTCATGATTCAGGCGGCGATTGCAAATCTTGGCATCTTCGCGCTTGCAACAACCGATTCGGAGACCATTTTTCAGAATCTCCTGCTGTTTATCGGTACATGGACAAGGCGTGTCGGTGCGGCGGGTACGCTGGTCGGTGCGGTGATGTTCGGGTTTGCGGTCAAGGATAATAACGCGGTCGGCAAGGTCGCTGCGCTCAAAACCTTTGCTGCCGGTGCGATTGTGGTTTCCGTGTCGGGAATCCTGCACACGTTTGTATAAAGGGGGTATCGTATGAAAACGAAACTGTTATCCCCGAAAGAAAAGCTGCGGCGGTTTCACCGTCATGTTTTCCTGTTTTTCATCGTCGCAGGTGTTATGAACATCTTTTTTCCGCTGGTAGCACACGCGGATATTTTCAATAATGATGTGCAGGACGTTTATGCGACGATTACCGAAAATGTAGATGAAACGAACGAAATTCTCAAAAGCGCGTTCAAGTTTACGCAGGTGTCGCCGTATTCGATTGTGAACAGCGTCGGCGGAAATGCCGGTGCAATCGGTGTCGCAATCCGCACGGCGACAAAGAACCTTGCGCTCATTGTCTCCGTCCTGCTGCTGATGGTCGAGTTTTTTCGTAAAACGACCAATTTTGAATGGTCATCGAAATGGGAGAATATCCTCATTTTCCTTGTAAAGCTCATTGTTGTGAAACAGGTCGTGCAGAATGCCGACCTGATTATTGAGTACATTTACAAGGGATTCAATACGATCAACACCGCGGCAACAAGTAATAATATGGATTTCCTGCCTGCCGGTCACAAGGTCACATACGAGGTCACGATCGGTGAATCGCTGCTGAAAGATGTGGTGCAGGCGGATCACTGGTATCAGGGATGGATCAAATTCTGGGAGCACGTCGGCGCGGGCGAAACGCGGCACGCATATACCTATGTGATCTCACAGGATGCAGTCAAGATGTTCTATCCTCATGCGGTGTTCCCGTCCGGTACAACCGTGCAGTTTGAAGATCATGCTTTCGGCAATCCGACCTCCGCGCTCACATTCAACCCGACCATTGAGATTATCCTCTGGCAGCCGTATTTCCTTGCAATGAAGGCGATTGCCTACATGATTTTCGTCGTGACGATCGGGCGTATCTTTGAACTTGTAGTATACACGATCTTCGCGCCGCTGCCGATTGCCACCTTTGCCTCGGACACGACGCACGATGTTGCAAAATCGTTTATTAAGAATTACATTGCCGCAGTGCTGCAAATCGCGGTCATTGTCGTGATGTTCATTGTCTATCTGGCGGTCGCGCAGTATTTTGCAAACCATACTTCCGGTCTGTCATCGCTGAAGCTGATTCAGTTTATTGCACTCATTTCGCTGGGGCTCGGTGTCATGAAATCCGGTAACTGGTCGAAGAAAATCTGCGGCGCTGCATGAGGAGGTGCGCCATGTTATCCATGAAGATTCCTGCGGAGATTCAGGAATACAAATCAAAGCTCATTTTCGGGCTGTCTGCGCGGCAGTTTTTCTCGATTGCAGGGGCAATTCTGGTCGGTGTACCGATCGGCGTGTTTGGTCACGGGCACATCTCCGCCGATGTACTGCCGTGGATTGTGATTGTTGCGGTCGTGCCGTTCTTCGCGTTTGGATTCTTTACATTCAAAGGGATGCGTTTTGAGGAACTTGTAAAAGCGTGCTGCAATATGTGGTTCCGTCCGCAGATTCGCGTGTATGAAGATGCGGACGGTATCTTTCAGCAGCTTCATGAGGAGATTATCGAGCAGGAAATCGTACAGCAGCGAATCGAAACCGGTGAATATGAGAGAAAGGGTGATTTGGATTGAGAGAGAAGAAATCTGCCAGAGAGCAGGACAAGGAACGGCGTGCAGATACCAAACAGCCGAAAGCAAAAAAGGAGCAATCCGGCAAGCAAGTCAAGCGCACGGTGATTCAGACGCTCCCCTATGAGTATTTCGTCACAAATTACATCATGTTGAACCGCAGCAATGTCAAGGTCGGGCGCGAAACGGTGAACCTATACAGCAAAACCTATCTTGTGCCGGACATTAACTATACCGCGCTGACTGAAGATCAGCAGGAAGACAAGCTGCGGCAGTTTGCCGATTTGCTGAATCACTTTGACTGCAGTGTTTCTGTCCAAATCTCACTCGTCAACAGCCGCATCAACCGTGAGGATTTTGAGGGACGATTGCTGCTGCAAGATCGACAGGACGGTCACGATCACCAGCGGCATGAATTCAATGATGTGATGCGCGGCAAGATCATGGAGGGACAGAAAGGGCTGCAATGCCATAAATACATCACCGTAACGGTCTGTGCCGTGGATTTTGAAACAGCCAATTCCCGTCTTTACAACATCGAGCAGCACATGAACCGCAGCCTTGCCCTGCTCGGCACAAAAGCAATTCCGCTGACGGCGAATGATCGCGTTCGCCTGATGACGGACATTCTCTGCGATGTGGACAAACAGATCGACACAGTTTCCCGCTCAGAGTTTGCGCGGAAAGCAGAAAAGCAGCTCTGCTGCCCGGATTACTTTGAGTTCAAGAAAAACTACTTCATGTTCAATGACAAGTTTGCGCGGTGTCTGTATTTCAAGAGGCTCGGTGCGGAAGTGTCTGACAGCATCTATTGTGAGCTGCTGGAAACGAACCTCAATATGATTATCTCCGAAAACATTGACTTTGTCGATCAGGCGGAAGCACTGCGGCTTGTGCAGCGAAAGCTGACAGACATGAAACAGGAAGAAATTGAAAAAACGCGCAAAAGTGCAAATGCTGCAAAGGGCGCGTTTGTTGACCCGATTGAAGGTACGGCGCTGGAAACGGACAAACTCGAAGCGAAAGCATTGCTTGAAAAGCTGCAAAATCACAATCAGAAGATGACCCGTGTGCAGTTTATTCTCATGCTTATGGCGGACAGCTATGACGAGCTGGAATCCGCAACGGACAAGATCAACACGATTCTGCGCGGACGACAGATTGAAGTTTCCGACGCACCGTGGCGGCAGGAGCAGGCTTTAGATTCCTGTCTGCCGATCGGCAATTCCTGCGGGATTGACAAGGAGCAGAATATTCAGGTGCGCCGGACATTGGATACAGACAGCACGGCGATTTTTATGCCGTTCAACGCCCGCGAGCTGCTGCATGAGGGCGGCATTTACTTCGGGCAGAACAAGCTGTCCCGTTCCATGATTCTCTTTGACCGCAGCAGGCTTAACAATCCGAATACCTTTATTTTCGGTATGCCCGGCAGCGGCAAGTCAATGCTCGCAAAACTCATTATTCTCTACATCTACCTCTCGCAGAATGACGAGATACTCATTGTAGACCCAGAGCGCGAGTACGCGGCACTGGTTGAATTGCTCGGCGGCGAGGTCATCTATATGTCCGAGAACAGCGGCACACACATCAATCCGCTTGACCTGACCGAAAATCCGGACAGCAGCGACAAAGAGTACAATCCTGTTAAGGCAAAGCTCGATTTTCTGCTTTCCTTTTTCAGCGCGATTATGGGCGACGCAGAGATTACCCCGATTCAGAAAACAATCATTGACAGCGTGATGCACTCCACCTATGACCATCACAAGAAGCCGACACTGCGGGAATACTATGACGAATTGCTACAATATGAAGAAAACGCATCGGTACAGACACGCTCCGCTGCTGCATACCTCCGGCAGACCTTGCATCTGTATGTTCACGGCAGCATGAATGTCTTTGCACATGAGACGAATGTCAATATCCAGAAGCGCATCGTTGCATACGACATCAAGGAACTCGGAAAGAATATGCAGACGCTTTCTATGATGATTGTCCTCGAAAACATCTGGGACCGTGTTGCGAAAAACCGTGCCCGCGGAATCCGCACACAAATCATGGTCGATGAAATGTACCTGTTGTTCAAGTCTGAACAGTCCGCAAACTTCTTCTATGAGCTCTACAAGAGAGCACGTAAATGGGGCGGTGTTCCCTGCGGTATCACACAGAATGTGGACGATCTGCTGCGCTCGGAGCTGGCACGGACGATGATCTCCAATACGCAGTTTGTTGTGATGCTCGGACAGAATGAAACTGACCGCGTACAGCTTGCAAATCTGCTGCATATCCCGAAGGAAACGATGGACACCTATCTGAACGGTGTCGGCGCAGGAAACGGTATGATCTATGCCGGAGATTTCGGCGTGATTCCGTTTGACAACAGCTTCCCGACCAATACGGACATCTATCGGATTATTACCTCGAAATTCGGTGAAGTGCAGAAAGCGGTGACGGCTCATGCGGAAGATCGAACGGAATGATACCGCCGATCACGGCGCGGAAAGTGTCCGGCTAGGTTATGATGCGGCGAAAAAAGGAAAGCGGGCAGTCAGAACTGCAAAGGATACTGCTGTCAACACTGCCCGCACTGCAAAAGCAACGGTGACTGTGCTGCACGGTCTGCTCGTGCATACGGTTGCTGTGCTCATTTCGCCGGTCACATGGGTGATTCTGACGATCGGGCTGGTACTGTATCTGCTCATGTCGCTGCTGATTATTCTGACCGCTGTCGCGGGACAGGACAACAACGCGCAGCAGCAGGCTTATGCAACGCCGGTCGCGCTCGGTGAGAATATTCCGGCAGAAATCGTAGAAGCAAAGGGTTTGTTTGAAACGGCGGTGAATGCGAAAAAAAGTGAGTTTACCGACAAGATTGATGCACTCATCTTCAATACCGCAGATATGCCAAACAACGATACAGTCTATCTGGTACGGAATGAGCCGCCTGCGACCTTTCAGACCTCGCTTGCAACCGATACGCGGAAAACACAGCTCAAAAACGCATGGGAGCTCGCCGTTTCGGAAGCAGACAGCATTGCAATCGCTTATGTGTATCTGGAACGGCAGGAAAATGAGGCGCACGGCTCGCAGGGCGTGCTCTACCCGATCAACTACACGCAGGATGTTTTTAACCGGATAGTTGCCGAAATGGTGACGGTCACGGAAACGGAGTTTCTGAATCAGGAATGTCCGGATGCAAACTGCTCGGTGCATTACCGTGAAACCGCAAATCCCGCATACGCGACGGCACAGCAGTCGTATACCGATGCGGTCACACGGCGTGACGACTGGAATGCGAATGTTGTTCCGCGCAGCAATGCGTATCTCTCCGCGCTTGCCAATTACCGGAACACGCCCGCTGCCGGTCAGCCCTACGCATGGCAAGCGGTAGAAAACGCTTATGCGGCGTTTACGCAAGCGGTCAATAACTGGTCATCAGTTTTCGGTGTATGGGGGCTGACAATCGACGAGTATCTCGGCGAGAATATGCAAACGCGGCTGAACAGTGAAGTCGCGGCGGCGGAGAACATGCGAAATAATACGCCGCAGACGATTCAGACACCGTATTACACCTGCGATCATCTGCATACGCTGCATTCATTCGGGCTCAATTTCTATACCGCAGAGCAGGTCATGCAGGTACTGAATTTCACGGAGGACGAAAAGCAGTGGGCAGCGATGACATCAATGAGCATAGAGCAATATCTGGTTGCGGAAGGAGGATCATGATGTTTGCAGGACACAGGAAACGCGCCGAAAAGGTGCGCGGGTATCTGGCGGAAAATAAGGCAATCGCCCTGATCACCGTGCTGTTTGCGATTGCCGTGCTCGTGAATCTGGTGTCGCAGTACCAGACACAGGAGCAGACCGACTCCGAGCCGGAGACTGTGCAGGAGGAAGAACACTGGCGCTTCTATCCGGTTGATCTGATTGTGCTGGGTGCGGGCGGCGGGATTTGCACGGTCATGATGCTGCGCGAAAAGCGCCGCGCGAAGGAGGTTTTGAATTGAAGTATTTTTGCAAGGTGCGGCTGGAATCCGGCAAGGACAGTGAAACAACACTATTTCTGATTCTCGATGCCGTGGACGGCGAAGTACCGCAGCCGGACAAGCGCCTGATCTCGGAGAGCCGCGAATATCGGCTGTTTACGGCTGACAAGCACGCTAAAGTGGTGGTTGCGGAGTATTCCGTATACAGCACCGAGCAGGACATAACGGCGAATCTGGAAAATGAGCGGTTTGAGCGAATGATCGAAACGGGCGAGGCGGAGCTTGTCGCCAGCGGCGAAATGCAGATTGCCCGAAACGAAAAGCCCGGCAAAACCGGCTCGTTGATTCGCAGGCGCGGTATTCCGAAGTGGCTGATACCGGCAATTCTCGGCGGTGCGGTGGCGTTCTCCATGTTCACTTTTGCAGCAGGCAGGCATTTCGGGCGCAATACCGCGGTGACCGAGATGCCGACAGAATCGGTCAATGTTGCGGAGGACGGACTGATTATCCCGAAGCAGGATGCCGTGCCGGAGAATGCCGAGCAGATCACTGTTACGATCGACCGCAGCTATTCCGCTGTGCCGGTTGAGGATTTGCAGCTCAAAGGGGCAATCAGCAGGGGCAAAGCGAGCATCACGCTGCCGGAGTTTGACAAAGAAGATTTCTTCACCCATGTTCCCGGCTATTCGTGGGGCTTTACATCTGACCCGAATGGAAAAAAGATCGAGTATTATGGCGGGCAAGCTTATGACTTTACCGAAGATACCAAGCTGTACCGTGTTCTTGTGAAATACGGCGGCGGCTCCGGCACACGCGATGACCCGTACCGCATCGACTATTTCGATCAGCTGGAGTTGATGAGCGAAGAAAAGGCGCGGGGTTATTTCAAGCAGACTGCGGATATTTCTTTTCCGGTCTGGGCTTCACATACCCCGATTCGCACGGTCAATGAACTGAAAGCAGATCCGGAATCCGAGTATTTTGAATATGACGGCGGCGGTTATCTGATCGAGAATCTGGACGCACCGCTGTTTGAAACGGTATCAGGCGCGGTGATTCGAAATGTGAATATCCGCAATTCAGCGATCGTATCTGACGAATACAAGGATTATGGCTTTCTTGTCTGCACGGCGTATAACTACCACTATCTCGCGGAGGACGGACAGATTTACGAGACCGGCGAGACAATCGTCGAGCATTGCTCGGTGTCGCATTCCTCTATTACGGTGATGCTTCCGGAGCCGGAAACAGAAGATGAACAGGCAGTCACGACTATGGAGGTTGTGCCGCCGGATGTGATCGAATACGACGAGGACGGAAACATTATCGAGCCGGAGGATGAACCGGCTGAACCGACTAAGCACGCGGAGCATTGCATCGGCGCGATCACCGGCATCGGCGGGCTGATCGAGGACTGCTATGTCACAGACTTTGGTTTCTTCAACGATCTGTCGGACTACTATCTGTATTGCGGCGGTATCTCCGGCAAGCCTGCGGCGGTGACAGATTCCGCGGTTTACTATTATTCCGCTCAGGGAAATATCTTCAATGCGGGAGGTGTGGTCGGATCTGCGGCAGGTGCAAGAGCGTATGACGCAAAAGGACGCGAGCTGCCGAACAGCTACGGCGGCAGCATTCAAGGCTGTCTGGCACGGAATGTCATTTTGAAAACAGAAACCGCAGCGGGCGGCATTGCGGCAGAGGGCACAACCGATGCCGAAGGTGCGCTGATCTCTAACTGCTATTGTAATGAGCTGGATTTTTCCTGCGGTGAGTTCAAGGATGCGGAGCGTGTTGAGTGTATCAAGGCAGGCACGGTCGGCGGTATCATTGCGATGGACGGCAGCGGGAGGAACGGTCATCTCATTACCAATTCTGTTTCCCATGCGGATTACATGGTGATCGGGCAGAAAACGCGCTCGTCTTTCGATGATACTGTGCGGCAGGCTCCTGGCTATGCTTATTATCAGGAGAATATTCTGACGGTGCTGAATCGAAATACCGTCAATCCCACAAATCCGAAGGAGATCTACACCGGCACATTCATGTTCGGTGAGAACGGCGTGTTCGGCGATGAAACAGGCAGCCTTGCATATCCGAAGAAAATCTCGGATTTGCTTTCAAAAACGATTGCGGAGGATAAGTTTGAAAACGATTAGTGATTATCCCAAAGTTTTAAGGGGTGCAGAAAACCAAGCCGTCCGAAAGACAAGTTTGAAAACGATTAGTGATTATCCCAAAGTTTTAAGGGGTGCAGAAAACCAAGCCGTCCGAAAGACAGCTAAAAACAATATAAAATAAGAAAGATCAACTACAGGTATCAGCAATTTCGTCACGGAAGATATATCCACGCTTTCGAAGCAGAGCCAAACCCTCCGATTTTGAGATTACTACAGAATGCTCTGTAAGCTTATCGGCAAGATAACCCTTGTCAGAATAAGGCTCCAGTTTTGAAAGAATGTTCCAGATAGCGGTCAGGAGCATACGACACACAGCAATGATTGCTTTTTTGTGCCCGCGGCGAGCCTTGATTCTGCGGTATCGTTCTTTGAATTCAGGATGTTCTTTGGATTTGAGCAGTGCATTTGCAATCTGAACAAGCAGAGGCTTCAGATACGAACCGGCACGGGAGATACGTGTGGACTTCACTTTCTGCGCACTCTGGTCATTCCTGGGACAACATCCTGCCCATGAGACAAGATGCTTGGAAGTTCTGAAAACAGACATATCCGGTCCGATTTCAGATAATAATCGGATTGCGGTAAGCGGATCCTTTGAGAATCCTGGGATAGTCCGGATATAATCAAGTATAGCAGCATGCGGTTCTGCCAGACGAAAGATCTCAGCATCAAGTTCAGCGATACGCTTTTGCTGCTCGTCAATAAAAGAAAGGCATATTTTAAGCTTTGCCGCTTGCTCAGGACTGATCGAGCCGTCTACAGCAGCTTGAATCTCTTCGATAGGATGCTTACAGCGGTAGTTTACATAAGGAGCAACATCAAATGTCTCGCCGGGATGTTCCAAAATCTGCTGAATAATGGAACGTGAGGATTTACCGAAAACGTCTGTAAAAACATCATCCAGTTTAAGATTGGATACAGTAAGGCAATTCAATGCGCGGTTTTTCATACCGGTGATCTGATTTGTCATCTTCGTCCGAAAACGAAGAAGATCACGCAAATGACGGATTTCAGGCGAAGGAATAAAGCTGGGCTTGATCATGTCACACATAAACAGATCACAAATCCATTTTGCATCCTTTCTGTCGGTCTTGCTACCTTTCTGAGGTTTAGTGTATTTCGGATGTGCCAGAACCACGCAGCAGGATTCTTCCAACACATTGAAGACAGGTATCCAATATTTACCGGACGACTCCATACAGACCTCTGTACAGGAATACTTTGCAAGCCAGTCAGCTAATTCCTGCAAACCTTTGGAAAATGAGGAAAAGCGAGCCTGTTTGTATTCTGTACGTCCGTTTGTGTCAGTGATTCCAATGCAGGCATAAATCCATGTCTTGTGAACATCCAGTCCACAGCAGTTCTTTCGAAAAATCTTAAACGGCATGGGCATTCCTCCTCAATCATAATTGAGGAATACGGCATTGACTGGTTCTCCGGCAAAATCGAGCCGATTTGAAAGAGATAAGTTTACGGGCTGTTAGTTTGCGCCATTCATTGATGCCTTAACGGAGAACCGAACCATATATGAATGCGGGGTTGCCGCTATACAGCCCCACCACTTGCCTCCACGGTTTCTGTAGTTGACCGTACTCCTCAACTACAGTATATCACATTTTTCAATCCAGCGAAAGGCCTTTTTTCATAACCTCATGGGTGCCTTTCGCAGAAAGGCGGTTTATATGAATGAAGCAGAGAAGAAAAATGAAGTGATCGAGGGTGCGAAACTTTCAAACGGTGCTCTGGTTGAAGCCGAAGCGCGCAAATATACCCTTCGTACCGCGCGGCAGGCGATTCAGCGCAAGGAAGCGGCAATTCAGAAGCGGCAGGAAAGGATAACCGCCCTGCAGCTGGAGAATCAG
>JAEEGL011880901.1_pt1 | contig 10458 bp, 5 predicted proteins | sample 9134231 | NCBI WGS metagenome assembly JAEEGL01 (sample SAMN16246548, study PRJNA631951) | gut metagenome | biome: gut microbiome; feature: rumen; material: fiber-attached | host: Bos | place: Iran: Karaj | collected 2018-10 | reverse complement strand
GGCTAGGCGGTATTTCGGTAGAATCGAGACAGAATTCGCTGCAAGGCTGAAAGTACTCGGATCCAAATGCAGTCCCATGAGCACGGAGGACCGTCTGAAGGTGCTTCACAACTTCTATCGCATAGGAGAAGAGGAGCATTACTATTTTGATCTCAATGGCTCGATGCAGAAGGGTCACGATCTTCGTGACTATATTTGTCCCGATGCAGTTGAGAAAAATCCCGACTATCTGATGATAGGGGAGAAGTATGCACGGGTTCTGTTCCTTAAAGACTATGCCAACATCATAGACGATGATTTTGTCACAAAGCTGACCGATTACAGCAGGACAATGATGCTTTCGATTGACATCATACCTGTTGCGACAGATGAAGCGATAAAGGACGCTGAAAACAAGCTTCTGGGAGTAGAGACCAATATCACCAACTGGCAGCGCAAACAGAATCAGAATAACAACTTCTCGGCCATAGTGCCTTACGATATGGATCTGCAGAGAACTGAAGCAAGGGAGTTCCTGAATGACCTGGTATCCAGAGATCAGCGTATGCTTATGGCAGTACTTACGATGGTCCATGTTGCGGATACTAAGGATCAGCTTGATGCAGATACCAGAACGATCATTGCATTTGCTGAAGAACGCCGCTTTCAGATGGCAACTTTGAGGTTCCAGCAGATAGCGGGACTTCAAACCGTGCTTCCCATCGGCGTTCGGCGCATCGACGCGATCCGCACTCATACTACGGAGGCGCTGTCTATCTTTGTTCCGTTCAAGGTGCAGGAGATCCAAGACAAGGGCGGTATCTACTACGGGGAGAATGCAGAGTCTCATAACCTGATCTTCTGCAACCGTGAGAATCTTCTGAATCAGTCCGGGATCCTTCTTGGGGTACCGGGCTCAGGAAAGTCGTTCTGCGCTAAAGGCATGATCTATCCGCTGATACTGAATTCCGATGATGACATCCTGATTTGCGATCCTGAGGGCGAATATGCCCCTCTTGTGGAGGCAATGGGCAAAGATATCGGGACGGTCGTAAAAGTCGCAGCAGGAGGCCGTGACAAGCTGAATGCGATGTATATGGTGGATGGGTATGGTGACAATGATCCGCTGGTCGTAAAGACGCAATTCATCATGTCCCTGATCGAGCAGATAGACAAAGGCGGAGTGGGTCCGAAACATAGGTCAATAATCGACCGATGCATGGGAGACATCTACCGCAGAGCACGCAAGACCGGTGAAACCCCTACACTGACTACGCTTCGTGAAGAACTGCTCAATCAGCCGGAGGAGATTGCAAAGGAAATCGCTCTTTCACTTGAACTTTACACAGTCGGCTCACTTGATATTTTCGGCCACGACAGCAATGTGGATCTGAACAAAAGGGTCATAGTATTTGACATCCATGACCTTGGCGCACAGCTTAAGCCTGCGGGGTTGCTGGTCATAACCGATACCATGCTCAACCGTGTAGGCTACAACTGGAAACGAGGGAAGAGGACTCACATATTCATAGATGAATACCATGTAGTCTATGAGAACGAATACAGCGCGGCTTTCTTTGATTCCGCATGGAGGCAGTTCCGTAAACGTAATGCATACCCCACGGCAATCACGCAGAATGTCGACTTCCTGCTGGAAAGTCCTCAGGCAAGGGCGATGCTTTCAAACTCTGAGTTTCTCGTGATGCTCAGCCAGGCTCCACAGGACAGATTCAGACTGGCGAATCTTCTGAATATCTCCGATGATCAGCTTTCCTATATCACCAACGCAGAGGCTGGTAGCGGCCTGATAAAGTATGGGAGTTCGCTTGTTCCTTTTGTGAATCGTTTTCCGAAGGATACAAAGCTATATCAGCTGATGACCACAAAACCCGGTGAGGGCGTGTTCGCGAGATAGGAGAGAACAATGACAAAACTGAGAAAGATAAAAAGTGGAAGCGCCCTTAGTCCTCCAAATAACAGGATGATTGCACAGAAGCTAATGCGTGGCCGATATATCAGGACTGTAAAGAGAAAAAGCAAAAAAGTAGTAGCAAGAATACCAGTCACAACAAAAAACAGTAGCTTAAATACCACTATTGTGTCAGGTAGGGGTATTAATAATCAGCACAGGTCAGTTCTAAGGCATGGCGATAAAGCTAGGATCTCAACCGAAAGCATCCGCTTTTATGACACCAATAGCTATACTGCTGGCAGAAAGTTCTCTGAAAAGAGGTATAAGAAACGCCTGGCTGAAAAGAATCGCTTTGTAGACCGGGGTATCAGTACGGCTGCAGCAGCACAAACTCTGAATAGTTCTATTCACAATGCAACCCTGCAAAGTCCCAGAGAAAACGGTAAACCGGATGAATACGCTGAGTCACAGATCAGTTATGTGGGGCAGAGGATAACCTTCCAAACAGACTCGGTTGTGCGTTCTGTTGGCAGGCAGCGACTAGGAATGCTGAAAGGAATGACATCTTCGTTTATTCCGACCAGAGGACAGTCGCTCACAAGGCTTTACGATAGCGCTCCTTCAGATGTTAGAAATATAGGGATCCCGCATAGAGAAGTCAGCATGCGACAGGGCATGCGTATAGCTGCAGAGCAATACAGGCTGGATCACCGTATTGAACATGTGAAGAACGGAATCTCCGGCATGCTTCAGTCTGTACACAAGGCAATAACAACAATGGCAGAAGCGTCTAAAAATACTGCTGCAGCTATTTCTATTGCTGGAATCGGAAGCACTGTGGTTTTAGTCATAGTCTCTGTTGTCCTCGTTCTGGCCATGACCATCAGTTCAGCATTTGGGGAGTACGGACTTGACCTTTCAGATAACGATCTGGTCAACATTGCTCTGTCACAGGTTGGAACTGAAAGCGGTGAGGAATACTGTAAGTGGTATGGGTTTGATCGGGAAGTTGGCTGGTGTGCAATATTTGTGTCCTGGTGCGGAACAGAAGCGGGACTTATACAAAAAGACCTAATGCCAAGGTTCGCATGGGTTCCTACAGGCGTCTATTGGTTCCAGAACAGGAGCCAATGGCATCCGAATAGCTATACTCCACTGGCCGGGGATATCATCTTTTTCGACTGGTATGACTACGACCTTGATGAGGAGGGCGAGGAAATCGGTCAGGATGGTTCAGCGGATCATGTTGGCATAGTCGAAAAGATAGAAAACGGGTATGTGTATACCGTGGAAGGAAATACGACACTTGAAGGAGTGTGCGCTGAAAAGCGGTATCCGCTTGGGTACTTTGAAATACTTGGATATGGGGAGATCTTATATCCGGACAGATAAACGGCCACTGGCTGGGAAAGGAAAACTATGAATAACAATTCTATTGAAAGAAATGTCGATGCACTTGGCAGAGTTATGCTCCCAAAAGAAGTGAGAGAGGTTCTTGGCATTAAGCCTGGTTCAACTATCTACTTTGAGATTGTAGATGATAAGGTGCTGTTTAAGTGCGAAGCTGCTGAAGCATAATTGCAAATAATGCAAAGATTTATGAGACGATTCCATTATTCGTATAATACGGGTGGTGGAATCGCTTTTTTTTATTGCTTTTATGTCGCTAAATAGCGGCAACCGTTCATTGAGGTATTCATCTTTACCATGATATATGGTATTATTATTTTGGTTTTTTTTAGGGCAACATAAATGAAGAACAAAAAGAGACAATTAACTTTCATAGATTTATTCGCTGGAGCTGGTGGTTTATCTGAAGGCTTTATTCAAGCTGGCTTTAATCCAATTGCGCATGTTGAAATGAACGATTTTGCAGCAATGACGCTTGAAACCAGAACTGCATATTATTACCTAAAAAACAGGAATAAGCAAAAGGAATACTACCGATATCTAAAAGGTGAGATCAGTAGAAGTGACCTACTAAATAAAGTGCCGAAAAGCATACTTGAGACTGTCATTTGCGCAACGATGTCAGACAAAACCTTACCTGACATATTCAGCACAATTGATGGAATTATAAAACTGCGCGGTGCGGGACCTGTTGATTTGATTATTGGAGGCCCGCCTTGCCAGGCATATTCTCTTGTTGGAAGAGCTCAGAGCAAGCGTATGGATGTACCAATGGAGGACGATCCAAGGAACAAGCTTTACATTTTGTATGTACGGTTCTTAAGCAAATACAAGCCTAAAATGTTCGTATTTGAAAATGTCATGGGTATCGAGTCCGCAAATGGTGGCACAACGTGGAAGAATATTAAAGCTTATATGAAGCGGTCGGGTTATGAGATTGAATGTCATGCGCAGAACGCTGGAGACTTTGGGGTTCTTCAGAACAGGCGGAGGATGATAATAATAGGCTGGCTAAAAGACAGCGGATATAATTATCCGTCATTCGACAAAAGAACAATGGATGCTGTAGTTAGGGATTTGTTCTTAGACCTTCCAAAGCTCAGACCTGGAGAAAAAGGGGATTCATACACCACTGTGAGCGCCAGTTCATATGTGTTAATGAATGGCATAAGAACGCCAGAAGATATCCTGACTTTACATCAAAGCAGACCGAATATACAAAGAGATATTGAGATCTATAAGCGTGCAATAGAACTATGGAACGACGGGCATAAACGATTAAATTACAACGACCTTCCTGAAGAACTTAAGACACACAAAAACCGAACTTCTTTCGTTGACAGATTCAAGGTCGTTGAGGGTGATGAACCTCTTTGCCATACTGTGTTGGCTCATTTGTCAAAGGATGGTCACTATTTTATTCATCCTGATATAGATCAACACAGATCCATTACTGTCAGAGAGGCTGCAAGAATCCAGTCTTTCCCCGACAGTTATTACTTTGAAGGGCCAAGAACTTCACAGTTTGTACAAATCGGGAATGCGGTACCTCCAATGATGGCAAAAGGAATAGCTGATAAAATCAAGGAAATGCTGACAGAAAGTGAGGAGTAATGGAGAGTAATCTCCTGTTGGAACAGTACAGTATTTATAAAAAGATTGAGCTGGAAGAGTCCCCTTATCGCTGCCTGCTTGATTCAAACATTGAGCTGAATCCGCATCAGATCAATGCGTTTTGTGCTGCTATCGATGCCCTGAAAACAGGAGGGATCGTTCTTGCTGATGAGGTTGGATTGGGAAAGACTATAGAAGCAGGTCTTGTTCTCAAGTATGTTCTGGATTCAGGGGCTAAGAAGGTATTGATTGCACTCCCTGCTACATTGAGAAAACAGTGGGAAATAGAGATGGAGGAAAAGTTTGGTCTCCATGCGACGATTCTGGACCGGTTGACTGTTGAGAAGGATTATTACGAATCAAAACAGTGGATAGAGAATCAGAATGAGGTGCGTATAGTTATTACTTCATATGACTATGCATCAAAACTCATGCGAAGATTCAAAACCGTGAAGTGGGATTTCCTCATTATAGATGAGGCTCACAATCTCAGGAATGTATTTCATGGTGCAAAACGAGCCAGAAATCTTTATGAACTTACAAAGGGGATCCCCAAAATATTACTGACTGCAACGCCTTTGCAGAATTCACTCACAGACCTTCATGGTTTGATTTCGTTCATTGATCCAAGAATCTTCGGAAGTGAGAAGATCTTTAATGCAAGATATGTTGAGGGACAAGACTACAATGATCTGAAACTTGAACTTGAACCAGTACTCTACAGGACGCTTCGCAGAGATGTTGGAAAATACATGCACTTCAGCAAAAGAGAATGCAGAACGGTCGATTTTTCGTTATCTATGGAAGAGGCCGCCTTGTATATGCAAGTAAATGAATTTCTTAAGAGAGACGTACTGTACTCCATTCCGACACGCAATGGCGGATTGATTACACTGGTTATCAGAAAACTACTTGCATCTTCCAGTTTTGCACTTGTTGAGACGTTTGAGATACTGAAAATCCGTCTCCAGAAGCTTTATGAAGGAACAAAATCTGCTGATGCACAGGATGGTTTTGACCTGTTTTGGGATTTTGTTGAAGATGAAATCGATGAAACTGACTTTGAGGAGGTTGATGATGAGGGCACCGTTCTTCAAAAACAACTGATTCAGGAAGAAATAAAGGCTGTAGATTCTATTATTTCTGCCGCCAAAAGTATTAAGGTCAATGCAAAAATTGGTGCTCTTAAAACTGCAATCAGCACAGCCTTTGAAGCTCAGCGAAACGAAGGCATACCCGAAAAAGTCGTTGTTTTCACTGAATCCAAGAGAACTCAGAAATATATTGCTGAAGAATTGCGACATAGTGGGTTTGAAGATGAGGATGTGCTTCTCTTCAATGGAGATTTTGATGACTTGATGACTAAGGAGATCTATAGGGCATGGAAGGTTAAGAATTATGGCAATGTCAATTATGGAAGAAGTGTAGAATACAAACATGCCATCGTTGATTATTTCAAAAGCAATGCAAAGGTGTTGATAGTTACTGACGCTGGATCGGAAGGCTTAAATCTGCAGTTCTGTAATACTGTCATAAACTATGATTTGCCTTGGAATCCACAGAAAATTGAGCAACGTATTGGAAGATGTCATCGTTACGGGCAACTTCATGATGTTGTTGCTATTAACCTGCTTAACACGCAAAATGAAGCGGACCGCAGGGTATATGAGATTCTTTCCCGCAAGTTTGAATTGTTTGAAGGTGTATTTGGTGCTTCTGATATAGCCCTGGGCGTACTTGAAAGTGGTCTGAGTTTTGAAAGAATGATTCTTGATATATACCAGAAATGCAGTACTCCGGCAGAATTTAAACGTGAATTTGACAAGCTCGACAGAAAGATCGACTCAAAGCGAAATAAAAAGGCTTCACAGTTGCGATCGTTACTATTGGTTAGCAGTACTGAAAAGAAGGGTATTTCTCTGGAGCAAACCAAAGCAGCAATAGATAAGTATCTTGAAGATGTGGATTTCTGGAACAGTGTGAATGATCCAGAGATGGATAACCAAACATACTTCTGGAAAATAGATAACTGGGGTGAGCAGACAATAGGAGGTCACGGGACGCTGTTCCTTGGCGCATTCTGTGATTCAAACAAAGTTTTATTCCCTGTTTTGTTGCTTTGTGATGAGAATGGCAATTACATAGATTTTACTGAAGACGAAATGATATCGGCGATTCAAAGCATTGATGATATGGATGTCAGATACTTCAAGCCAACGGAAGAAGATATGGTTTTCTATCGTGATGTATACGATCATCTCGTTGATGAGATGCTTAAAAAGCACAGGGATAAAGCGCTTCCGATTATGCATTATAATCAGCGCAAGGTTGAGAACTGGATATCAATACAAGAAGAACAATTGAATCTTCAAATGAATGATATTCTGTCTGAAATCGATTTGTTGACCTGGGAGGAAAGCATGGCAAAAGCGTTTCTGCAAAAGGTTGACATAAGAAAACAAATAGATGAGAAGAAAAAGCAGTTGAGGCGGATGCAGGATAGCTTCCATGATAAGGTTTCAGACATTCATATTGAAGCGTTGAAGGAAATAGACTCATTTAATAAACAGTTTAATGTTAATCCAATACTGCTTGTTAATATAGTTTTGAAGTATTAGGAGTGAAAAAATGCAAAAGACGGGAAAACTGGAGTTGACTTGGGTTGGTAAAAACGACGAAAAAGTAATTGAACCAAGGATTCTGGTAGAAGATAAAGATAAGTCATATGGAGATCCCAATAGTGATAATCTATTGATCCACGGGGATAATTTGATTGCACTACAATCTCTGCAGCAGGATTTTGCGGGGAAGATTAAGTGCATATATATAGACCCTCCGTATAATACGGGTAGTGCTTTTGATTATTATGATGATGGTCTTGAACATAGCGAGTGGCTTAATATGATGCGCCCTCGTTTGGTACTGCTAAGGGAATTATTATCTGAGAATGGGACCATATGGATATCAATCGATGATGGCGAATATGCATACCTTAAAATTCTCTGTGACGAAGTCTTCGGGCGAAATAATTTTGTAACAACAATTGTTTGGCGGAAAATACATAGCATAAAAAATGATGCAAGGTATTTGTCTGAAAATCATGATTTCATACTCCTGTATGCTCGAAATAAAGAACTCGCATCCTTCAATCTTTTGAATCGAACTGAAGCGATGAATAGCAGATACAAGAATCCTGATAATGATCCGCGTGGACCATGGCAATCTGGTGACCTTGTGGCAAACGAAGAACGAACGAATGGCTACTATGATGTCATTTCTCCAGTTACCGGAAAAGTCTTTAACGTCCCGAAAGGTAAGCATTGGGTCTATTCGCAAGAGAATTTAGAAGCATTACTAAAAGATAATCGTCTGTATTTCGGTAAGGATGGGAATGCATTTCCTCGTAAAAAACGATTTCTAAGTGAAGTTATGCAAGGAAGAAAAGGTGATACTTGGTGGTCAAGTGATGATGTCGGACATAACCAGGAAGCAAAACGAGAAATAATAAAGCTTTTTGGTAAGGATAATGTCTTTGATACTCCAAAACCAGAACGACTAATAGAGAGAATTCTAAACTTGGCAAGTGACCCTGGTGATTTGGTTTTGGACAGCTTTTTGGGTTCTGGTACCACGATTGCAGTTGCTCATAAAATGCACAGGCAGTGGATTGGCGTGGAGCTTGGAATGCACGCATTAACACATTGCAAAACCCGCATGGATATGGTCATAGACGGAGAACAAGGAGGTATTAGTAAGGCTGTTAATTGGAAAGGCGGCGGGGGATATCATTTCTATGAATTGGCTCCGAGTCTGCTTGTGAAAAATGAAAAACTTCCCATTTACCAAATAAATCCTAAATATACATTCGATATGGTTTGTGAAGCAATATGCAAAATTGAAGGCTTTAAATACTCTCCAAATGGAATCTTTGAAGGGTTCTCTTCGGAAAAACGTTTTTTACATGTTACCGAAGAATATGTTAATGCTGAGTACCTGAAAAAAATCTCAATTCAATTGAGAGAAGACCAATCACTTTTGGTGTACTGTATGTCTGTTCAGTCAGATCTTATTACTCCAGATAATATCGACGTTAGGCGAATCCCGAAAGATTTGCTTGATAAATGTGTTTTTGAAAGCGAGGTTCAATAATGGGTAGTATTGTGAGCCGTATTGGATACTCTATGAGTTTGCGTGAACCTCAAAAAGAGGCTCTGGGGTATTTGGATGCAATAAGTGATCATTGTAATTATAAAACAAATGACAAGGTATCCATTGAAGCGATAGCTTCAGAATACTGTGAAAAAAAGAGACCAATAAAGGTAAATGAACAATTCTCCTTCCCATCTTTTTGCTATGCCATGGCAACAGGTATAGGGAAGACTCGACTGATGGGCGCATGCATATATTATCTATATAAGACAAAGGGCTATAGGCATTTCTTTATACTTGCTCCAGGAAATACGATTTACGATAAGCTCCGTAAAGAGTCAAATCCAAGTCATCCGAAATATATTTTTAAGGGACTTGAGGCTGAGATGGGGAAGCCCAAGGTCTATGATGGTGAGAATTACGATTTATATCCCGTGACGCAGGAGCAGATATCAATAGAATCGCAAGATCGCTCGGAGATAGAATTATTTATTTTCAATATAGGTAAAATATTTAACAGTAAGACTGATACTCAGTTCAGATTCCATAAGTTTAAAGAAACGCTGGGCATGTCGTTCGCAGATGTATTGGCTGGATTTGACGACCTCGTAATCTGCATGGATGAGGCGCACAGATATTATGCACCAGCTTCAATGAAAGCCATCGATTATTTGCATCCCGTTCTTGGACTTGAATTCACTGCAACGCCCAAAAGCATGAGCAACGTTATTTATTCTTATGACTTGGCTCGCGGTGCTGTTGAAGGATATCTAAAAACACCAGTTGTGATGGGCCGCTCAAACATGGCCGGCTATAGCCCGGAAGATATTGAGGAGATGAAGATCCGGGATGGACTAACCTTGCATGAACACCGAAAAACTGTTCTTCGGGAATATTGTAACACCAACAATTTGGAGTATGTTAAGCCTATTGTTCTTATAGCTTGCAAGGACACAAGCCACGCTAAGAGAATTCGGGCGTTAATTGACAATGACGATTTCTTGGAAGGTAAATACAAAGGAAAAGTAATAGAAGTTCATTCCAACATGAAAGGTGAGGAAACTGAAGAAAACATAAGGCTGCTACTTTCGATTGAAAAGAATACCAATCCTGCTGAAATAGTGCTTCATGTATATAAGCTTAAAGAGGGTTGGGATGTAAATAATCTCTTTACCATTATTCCTTTGAATGCTGCAAAGAGTGATATTCTTGCGATGCAAACGATTGGACGCGGCTTAAGGCTTCCGTTTGGTCAGGCAACCGGGAATGAAGATATTGATACGCTGGATATTGTCGCACACGATCACTATCGGGAATTGGTCGATGAGATAAAGAATAATGATTTGTTCAGATACAGAGACCTTGATGATGCTGGTGTAGAAAAATCTGAGGCT
>JAEEGL011874668.1_pt1 | contig 10458 bp, 7 predicted proteins | sample 9134231 | NCBI WGS metagenome assembly JAEEGL01 (sample SAMN16246548, study PRJNA631951) | gut metagenome | biome: gut microbiome; feature: rumen; material: fiber-attached | host: Bos | place: Iran: Karaj | collected 2018-10 | reverse complement strand
CTTTGAAATCTCCTTCGTAAACATTGCCGTCGGGGCCGTTGCCCGCGCCGCCGTTGTAGCCGTCATTGCCGCCGTTGTAGCCGCCCTGCGGACCGCCCTGGAATCCGTCCTGCGGACCGCCCTGTGCGCCGGGGTTCTGCTTGTAGATCTTTTCGGAGATCTTGTAGAACGCCTGCTTCAGGTCTTCGGTAGCGCCTTTGATGCGGTCGGTGTCGTTGGCCGCAATGGCGTCCTTAACCTTCTGGATCTCAGCTTCAGCGCTGGCCTTGTCGTCCGCTTCGAGCTTGTCGCCCATATCTTTGATCAGTTTTTCGGACTGGTATACCATCGCGTCCGCTTCGTTTTTGACTTCCACGGCCTCTTTGGCTTTCTTGTCCTGCGCCGCGTACGCCTCGGCCTCTTTTACGGCCTTCTGGATGTCCGCTTCGGACAGGTTGCTGGACGCGGTGATGGTGATCTTCTGCTCGGCGCCGGTGCCCAGGTCTTTCGCGGAGACGTTGACGATGCCGTTGGCGTCAATATCGAACGTGACCTCGATCTGCGGCACGCCTCTCGGCGCGGGCATGATGCCGGAGAGCTGGAAGTTGCCCAGCGTTTTATTGTACGCCGCCATCTCGCGCTCGCCCTGGAGCACGTGGACGTCAACGGCAGTCTGGTTGTCCGCAGCGGTAGAGAAGATCTGGCTCTTGCGGGTGGGGATCGTGGTGTTGCGTTCGATCAGTTTGGTGAACACGCCGCCCATGGTCTCGATGCCCAGGGACAACGGCGTAACGTCCAGCAGCAGCAGATCTTTCACGTCGCCGGTGAGCACGCCTGCCTGAATAGCCGCGCCGATGGCAACACACTCATCCGGGTTTATGCCCTTGAACGGTTCTTTGCCGATGAAGCGTTTCACGGCGTCCTGCACCGCGGGGATACGGGTGGAACCGCCGACCAGCAGTACTTTCGAGATCTGATCCGCCTTGAGGCCGGCGTCCTGCATTGCCTGACGCGTGGGACCCATGGTCTTTTCCACGAGATCCGCGGTAAGTTCGTTGAATTTTGCCCGCGTAAGCGTGACGTCCAGGTTCTTGGCGCCGGTGGCGTCCGCGGTGATGTAGGGCAGCATGATGTTGGTGGACATTACGCTGGACAGTTCGATCTTCGCCTTTTCCGCGGCTTCACGCACACGCTGCATCGCCAGTTTGTCGCCGGACAGATCGATGCCGGTCTCCTTGCGGAACTCGCCCAGAATGTAGTCCATTACCTTCTTGTCGAAGTCGTCGCCGCCGAGGCGGTTGTTGCCGTTGGTGGCCAGCACTTCGAACACGCCGTCGCCGATCTCCAGAATGGAAACGTCGAACGTTCCGCCGCCCAGGTCGAACACCATGATCTTCTGTTCATTTTCCTTGTCCAGGCCGTACGCCAGCGCCGCGGCCGTGGGCTCGTTGATGATACGGAGCACTTCCAGACCCGCGATACGGCCGGCGTCTTTTGTAGCCTGCCGCTGGGAGTCGCTGAAGTACGCGGGAACGGTGATGACCGCCTGCGTTACCGGCGTGCCCAGATAGTTCTCGGCGTCCGCTTTCAGTTTCTGCAGGATCATCGCGGAGATCTCGGGGGGCGTGTAGCGCTTGCCGTCGATCTCGATCTTGCGGTCGGTGCCCATATCTCTCTTTATTGAAATAATTGTCCGTTCGGGGTTGGTGACCGCCTGCCGCTTGGCCAGATCGCCCACGAGTCTCTCGGTGGGTTTCTGCGCGGTGGCGCGGGTGAATGCCACTACGGACGGAGTCGTTCTGCCGCCTTCCGCGTTGGTGATAACGACGGGATCGCCGCCTTCCATGACCGCTACGCAGGAGTTAGTGGTTCCTAAGTCAATACCTATTACTTTTGCCATGATCAATTCCTCCAATCAGGTTTTACTATATATATTCGGCGTTCGTTTCCGCGGCATGTGCCGTGTTGCGTTACGCCGTTAGTTGGCAACTTTTACCATGCTGTGCCGGAGCACTTTGTCGCCCAGCGTGTATCCTTTCATGAACACGTCGGCAATTACATTCTCGCCCAAACTCTCGTCTTCGCAGTGCATCACCGCGTTGTGCAGTTCGGGGTCAAACTCTTTCCCGAGCGCCTCGATCTCCTTCACGCCGTCCTTTTCCATCTGCTCTTTGAACTGGCGGTACGTGAGTTCGATGCCTTTGCGCAGCGGATCATCTGCGTCGGCCGGCGCAGCGGCGAGCGCTCGTTCGAAATTATCGATCACCGGGAGCAGGCCTTTCCAGGCATCCGCTCTGCCGTCGGAATAGCGGCCGTCAAGTTCGCGGGACGTGCGTTTGCGGTAGTTGTCGTACTCCGCCAGGATCCGCGCGTACCGGTCTTTCTCTTCCGCCAGCGTCTTTTCGAGTTCGGCGTTCTTTGCTTCCAGTCCGGCCAGTTCCGCGGTCAGTTTCTTCTTTTCTTTACGGTCTTTTTCTTTGTGGCCGCCCGCGTTTTCCGCCTGGGCTCCGGTGTTGTCGCCCGCCTCAGCGCCAACATCCGCGCCGGTCTCGGCGGCAACTTCCGCCGCTTTCACGGCTTCGGTCTCGATGTCGGGGGCGTTTTCGATATTGTCCGCGTCAACATGCTTCTTATCTGTCATTTTATATCATTTGACCTCCGTTGGTTGTTGTGCGTTGTCGCCGCCGGACAGCAGCGCCATGCCCTCGGGCGCGTCGATCGCACCCGCTCCGGTGAGCCGTTTGCGCACGTATTCCAGCGCCGCGACTACCCGCGGGTAGTCCATGCGCGTGGGGCCCAGAACGCCGATCGTGCCGAGTTTTACGCCGTTGACGCTGTACGTCGCGGTGACCACGGAGCATTCGTTCAGCCCCTCTATCTTGTTCTCCGAACCGATCCGGATGACCAGACCGTCGGATGTCGAACACTCTTTGATCAGGTCGATCATAAGATCTTCCCGATTCAGCAGCTCCAGGATGCCCTTCGCCTTGCCTACATCCGAAAACTCGGGATGGGACAGGAACTTAACGGCGCCCTCGGTGTGGACTTCGGTGTCCGCGGCTTTCTTGATGCACTCGAATATGCCGTCAATGACCGGCATCAGCGCAGTGCGGGCAACGCCGGTAGCCTCCGACACAGAATTGATCATGTTCATGCTGATCTCTTCCACGCGGTGCCCCGCGAACAGCAGGTTGCAGTGCGTCGACACCTTCATCAGCGTCTCCGGGGTGATCGCTTTGTCGTGCTGAATGACCGCGTTCTTCACCGAATCGTCGTCCAATACTATCACTGCCAGCGCCTTGCCGGGCTCCACAGGCACGACCTGCAGTGCCTTGATCCGCTGCGTTCCGTCCGCCGCGCCGGATATGGCGATGGACGTGTACTCGGTGAGCCGAGAAACCAGCTCGGAGGCAACTCTGATCTGATCGCTCATCTCGCCGATCTCGTGCTGCATGCGCACTTTTACATCTTCCAGCTCTTCGGGCGTAGGCTCGAAACCGAGCTTATCTTCCAGCGCCATCAACTTGTCCACGTACAGGCGGTAACCCTTCTCGGAGGGGATCCGGCCCGCGGACGTGTGCGGCTGCGACAGGTAGCCCAGCTCTTCCAGGTCTGCCATTTCGTTGCGGATGGTGGCGGAACTCAGGCCCATGCTGTACTTTTTGGCGATCGTGCGGGATCCCACGGGCTCCCGCGTTTCGATGTAGTCGTCAATGACCGCCTTCAATATTGACATTTTCCGGTAGTCCAGCTCTTCGTTTGCCATTTGCTCACCTCCCGCACCGCCGCGACCGCTTCGGTTTCGGCTTTGCTGTTAGCACTCTATCGCGTCGAGTGCTAACAACTATGCGTATCATACCACCCCATAGTATGGTTGTCAATACATTTTCAAAAACTTTTTTGGCGCAAAAAAACCGGCCCCGAAAGGCCGGCGGTTTGTTGTGATATAGGTTACTGTCTGTTGCCCGCCGTCAATGCCGCGGCATCGCTCAATACTGCGAACCCATCATTGAGAACAGATTCGTGACCAGTTCCTGAAGCTCGTCCATGTTCATCTTGAGCAGTTCATTGAACGCCGGAATATCGCCTTCCGCAGAATATGTGATGGTGAGCTTGCCGGCAATGTCGAACAAGCCGTAACCATAGTCGTCATCGTCCCAGTCATCGTCCCAGTCATCGTCGTCCCAGTAATCGCCGTAAGTCGAGCCCAGACCGCCTTCCATCAGATAGTAATCACTATCGTACAGGGTGACCGGCATCATTCCTCCGAGAATACCCGAAAGGCCGCTCAGTTTGGACAGATCGAAAGAAGCAGAGAAGTAGGTGACGTTGCCCTTCGCATCGCGGGTGACGTCGTAGTCGAACTCAAGGCCTTCGGTCGCTCCGTCGAAGAACACTTTGACTTTCTTGGCGGCTTTGTCCGCGACGAAGGAGAACACGTCGGAGCCTTCAACGGTGAGTTTGACCTGCTTCAGGCTGTCGTTGTCCTGAATCAGCGCGGAGAAGTTCGTGTCCTCGCCGTCAATGTGCGCCTTTATGTCATACCGGATAGAATCGTCGGTCTGGAAGGTGTCAAGCTCGACCGTCTGGTACTCTGTCGCGCCTTCGTAATCCTTGGTCATGACCTTCAGTTCACCGCCCAGGATCTCATTGGTGACTACGTCGGTGTACAGAACATATTTGAGTATTTCATCATTGTCGGTATACTCGTCGCCAAGGTCGACATCATCTTCGCTTAACTGCATCATGCCGAACAGACTCATGAGCGGGTTGTCCTGCAGTTCTTTGACAATGGCTTTACCGGCGGCTTCGACCTGGGTCTTGTTGAACGAAACGGTCAGTTTGTTGACCATCTTATCCTCGCCGCCCACTTTGGTCTTGACGGAATATTCGGCATTCATCGTGCCGTGTTCTTTCACGAAATCCGTGATCTTTTCCGAATAATCCACGTCTTTTTCTTTAACCAGCTTTTCAACGATATCGATGATCGACTGTTCGGTCTTGCTGTCAATATTCAGCATATTGTCGCCCTTGGTACCGAGAATGGATTTCGGGAAGTTTTCCGCGAACGCGCCGAAGTCAATACCGATAGCCTTCTCCGCACCGTCCATATTGAACACGAGTTTGTTGTCCTTAAGGAACAGATCCATGCCGAACTTCTGTGAGGGATCCTCCGGATCTTCGATATCGATGCTGAACGTGAACATGCCGTTTTTCAGCATATTACGGGCCTCGTCGATGGCAAACTTGGTCTCCATCGTGTCGAGCGTCTGCGACATTGCCGCGGTCATCAGTTTATCCGCCGGAAGATTTTTGGTTTTTTTGCAGCCCGCAAACATGATCATGCCCGCGGCCAGAACCAGCGTCAATACGATAATAAATGCTTTTTTCATTGCATACACCTCTCTTGAAAATGTGCCGTCAACGGTTTTATTGTTGACAATGGAGTTGGTTCACTTAAAATTATACGTTAAATGCCCGTATTTGTCAAATCATTTGCCCTTTCATTTGCCTTTTGCCTTTTTCCCTTTGCCATTTGTAATTATGTGTCTGCCCTCTTTCACTTCCAGCAGCCGCAGTTTGCGGCCCGCGACGGTCTTTTCGGTCAATTTTACCTTTTCGCCGTCCAGCAGGACGGATCTGGCGGAGCCGGGGATATTGACCAGCAGCGGGCAGGCCGTTTCCACCACGAGCCCCGGCGCTTTGCTTGTGAGCACGGCGCGGGCACGGGACTGCCAGAACAGCGCGAGCCTGTTGGTGGTAGTGAGCAGCGGCGTGTAGCCTTTGTCCGTCCAGTGCTTCTTGGCCAGGCGCAGCGCGGCAGTGGAAAGCTCGGATCGCGGATCGTCCGGATGCAGGTAGTGGGGATGGATGAAGAACTGCGCGATGCGGCCATGCGCGGCGGCGTCGTCAATATATTTCATTATTTTCTCCCCGCTTCCCTCTTCTCCGGAACAGCGCGGTTCGTAATACGTGAGCGGGATCTCGAAAGCAGTCAGCATCTCGTTGCCGTGCGCCGCGTCGTCGCAGGTGTATCGCGGGAAGGACGTGCCGAAGCCGAACCCCATCAGGTCAAACGCGTTGATGTCGGTCAGATCGCGTTCGCAGAACTTGCCGTTGTCCGCCACGATCCCGCTGAACGCCAGCCAGCGCATCCGCTCCGCGGAAGGGCCACCCTGGACAAGGCAGTGATTTACGTTGGTGACCGGCGCGAGGCCCAGCTCCTCCGTGAAAATGTCCGCCATCTGCTTCTGACCTTCGGCCGTATATGGATATTCCAGGAAGTTGCTGTGGAGCGCCACTTCGGTGCCGAGCTCCCGCAGCTTCGCCAGCTGTTCGCGGTCGATCACGAATTTCCCGCCGGCGGACATCACATTGATATGGTACGGCAATCCGATAGCGCGGGCAACCTGCGCCGCCCTCAGATCCAGTTCCGCAGACGCGTGATCGTCGTCGCCCGAGATGTGCAGCGCAAGATCCGGCACGCCGCCATCCGCAGCGGGGGGCAATTTGTACAGCGACGGCACCTCAAGCTTGTCCAGGATGCGTTCGAGCTCGCCGACGAGCAGATCGTTATATGGTATAGTCGTGTCATAGTCCGCCGGCACGGGCCGCGTGTCGGGCGTGCGGCCGATGGGAAACTCGAACACCGGCGCGCCGAGCGGATCGCCGTCGCCGCTGTACCAGACCGAGGCCGGGAGGTCGAACAGGAAGTGCCAGACGTTGTCCCCGCGCTTCACCAGCAGCGGTTCTTTGGGCTTGCCCTCCGGCCGCACTTCGCCTGTGTAGCCCGTGGTCAGTACCTCGGTTGTCCCCGCCTGCGGTTCTTCGACCGGCGCGAACAGCGGCAGCAGCACCGTCGTTTTGCTGTTCGATTCCTTCACCGGATACCAGCCGCAGATGTGCGGTCGCTTCGCCGCGGGCGTCAACGGCGCGCCGATGCGCGTACCCAGCATTATTACCGCGCCGGGTCCGTCCGGTACGGCGTCAATGCTCTCCGCCCCGATCAGCAGCACGTCTTCTTTGCCCAGCATACCCAGCGCCTCCGGTGCACACGCGGTGCCCGATATGCCCATATATTTGAGCAGCGCACGGATGTACGCGGGCGTGTAGTCCTGCCCCGCCGCGTTAAGCTGATTGCGCTTGTTCGTATCAAACAGATAAAAAACATTTCTCATTTTCTGCGACCCTCTTCAAAAATGATGTTTTCGGCGCCGTGCCGCATCGCTTATTTAAACCATACGTAATTGCAGAACAGAATGAACAGCAGGTAGATCACAACAAATACCGCGGCCACCGCCAGCGCTGCGCCGACCACGCCTAAGATCAGGAAAAGCGTTTGTTTTTTGTCCAGTTCGCCCAGTTTTTCACGGTTGGCTTCTGATCTTTCCGGATCCGTTTCACCGGGCAGCGGGTTGTGCCAGGGCATGCCGTCAACGTTCATATTGGCGATCACCCGGCCGTCGTCTTCCGGATCAAAGCGCTTTGCCTGTTTTTTGGCCTGTTTCCGGGCCAGCTTTTCTGCTTTTTTGTCTGCTTTGCTGCTCATGCTGCCACCTGCCTTTCTGTCACGATCTTAATTTCAGCAAAACGGCGCGCCGGCGCTGTCATACAGCAACCGCCGCGCCGGGTAGTTCAGGACCGATAGCGGATTCTTTTGGACGTCCGCATCAGCCGTTGTCAATAGAATCCAGTTTCGCCGCCTCTTCCGCCTTCTTGATCTTCTTGGCCTTCTTGAGGTTTTCTTCTTCGTTCTTTATGGTTTCTTTGATCTCCTGCTCGTACATGTCATTTTCTTCCTGCGTGTTGTACAGGTGGCAGGCACAGAAGTGACCGGGTTCGATCTCTTTGTACGCAGGCACCGCGTATTTGCATATCATATGGCACTCTTTGCAGCGCGTATGGAATTTGCAGCCCGCGGGCGGATTGGCCGGAGACGGGATGCTGCCTTCCAGTACGATGCGGTCCATTTTGTAATCGGGATCCGGCACGGGGATCGCCGAGAACAGCGCCTTGGTGTACGGATGCAGCGGATTTGAGAAGATCTTATCCGTCTCGGCGTATTCAACAAGGTTGCCCAAGTACATGACGCCGACGGTATCCGAAATGTGTTCGACCACCGACAGATCGTGGGAAATGAACAGGTAGGTCAGGTTGAACTCTTTCTGGAGCTGCTTGAGCAGGTTGATGATCTGCGCCTGGATCGACACGTCCAGCGCGGATACAGGCTCGTCGCAGACAATGAAGTCCGGGTTGAGCGCCAGCGCGCGGGCAATGCATATACGCTGCCGCTGACCGCCGGAGAACTCGTGCGGATACCGGTCTTTGTGATATTCCTGCAGGCCGCACGCGCGCATGATCATCGAAATATATTCATCATATTTGTCTTTGGGGACAATATTATGCTCGCGCACCGCCTCACCGATGATCTCGCCTACCGGCAGTCTGGGCGACAGACTGGAGTACGGATCCTGGAATATGATCTGTATCTTCGGGCGCAGTTTGCGGAGTTCGTTCTTGTGGAGTTTGAAAATGTCAACGCCGTTGAACAGCACTTCGCCTTCCGTGATATCCTGCAGCCGCAGGAGCGTCCGCCCGGCGGTGGATTTGCCGCAACCGGATTCACCCACCAGACCCATCGTAGTGCCGCGCTTGATCTTGAAGGAAATACCGTCGACCGCTTTTACATTGCCGATGACCCGGCGGAAAAAGCTGGATTTGATCGGGAAGTATTTCTTCATATTGCGAACTTCCAACAGATACTCGGAATCCGGAGTATTGTCGTCAGGCAGGAACTCGGTGACCGGTACGCTGCCGGACTGTGCTGTATTATTCTCTTCATCCAGGATAATAGTTTTATCGTTTTCTGCCATATTACTTATCCTCCCGGGCACCGGTCTTATCGGTCTGACCGTTTGCGTTCACACTCTCGGCCATCTTTTTCTTCCGGTTCTTATTGTACTCCACTCTGTCTTCCAGCAGCTGCGAATTCGGGATGATCTGAGAACGTCCCACGACATCTCCTTTGTCCGCGAACAGATGGCAGGACACCACATGCGTGTCGCTGATGCGGATCTCGCTGGGATACTTGCCGGAGCAACGCTCATGGTCACACAGATCGCAGCGGTCTCTGAAATAGCAGTAGTCGGGCATGTTGACCGGGTTGGGCACGTTGCCGGGAATGTTGTACAGTTCATCGACCTGCTTGCCGACCACCGGCTTGGATTTCATCAGACCGATGGTGTACGGGTGGCACGGATTGAGGAATATATCGTGCGCGGTACCTTTTTCCACGACGCGGCCCGCATACATGACCACCACGTAATCGGCCATTTCGGCGATGACGCCCAGGTCGTGGGTGATCAGCATGATCGAGCTGTTGATCTTGTCCTTCAGGTTGCGCAGGAGGTCCAGGATCTGCGCCTGGATCGTCACATCCAGCGCCGTCGTGGGCTCGTCGGCAATGATCAGCTTAGGGTCGCACGCAAGGGCAATGGCGATCATGACTCTCTGACGCATACCACCGGACAATTCATGCGGATACATGTTGTACACGCCTTCCGCGTTGGCAATGCCGACCATTTCCAGCATCTCCATCGTACGGTCGTGTATCTGTTCTTTTGTCATCTCGCTGTGGTGCAGCTCCAGCACCTCGTTGATCTGCGCACCGATCCGGAATACCGGATTCAGGCTGGTCATGGGCTCCTGGAAGATCATGGAGATTTTGTTGCCGCGGATCTCCTGCATCACCGAAGTCGGCGTGTTCACGATATTGTACGCGGTGCCGTCTTCGTTGTTGAGCCGGATCTCGCCGCCGACCACCTGGCCGGTGGGGCGCTGCAGCAGCTGCATTATAGAAAGCGATGTGACGCTTTTGCCGCAGCCGGACTCACCCACGACGCCGACTGTAGAGCATTTCGGGATATCGAAGGATACGCCGTCCACCGCGCGCACCACACCGATGTCGGTAAAGAAGTATGTACATACGTTGTCCAGTTCCACTATGTTGTTTTCATCGCGCATAGAGGTGATATACTGGGAAGGATCTCTTTTAGAGTCGTTGCGCAGTTTCTCGAGGTATTTGGTTATGATCCGGTTTTCCTTGGAGATCTTATGCGAGTCGCTGCCGGACAAATAATTCTTTTTCTTATTCTTACTCATAGCTTCCTCCCGTCAGATCACCGTTTCATCTTGGGGTCGAACGCGTCGCGCAGACCGTCGCCCACGAAGTTGAAGGCAATGACCGCCAGACAGATCAGCACGCCGACCGGTATCCAGATGTAAGTATAGCTCTTCATCGATTCGATATCGGAGACGGAGTTGATCATGTTGCCCCAGGTGGCATACGGATGCTTCACGCCCAGGCCCAGGTAGGACAGCGTGGATTCGAGAAGGATAACGCCGCCGAGGCCCATCGTCATCGAAACGATCAGCTGAGGCATTACGTTGGGAACCAGATGCTTGAATATTCTCCGGCTG
>JAEEGL011832374.1_pt1 | contig 10458 bp, 3 predicted proteins | sample 9134231 | NCBI WGS metagenome assembly JAEEGL01 (sample SAMN16246548, study PRJNA631951) | gut metagenome | biome: gut microbiome; feature: rumen; material: fiber-attached | host: Bos | place: Iran: Karaj | collected 2018-10 | reverse complement strand
GGCGGCGCCATCAAGAACCTCGGCATGGGCTGCGGCTCGCGCGCCGGCAAGATGGCCCAGCACTGCGACGGCAAGGTCGCGGTCAAGACCGAGAAATGCGTCGGATGCGGCAACTGCGCGAAAATCTGCGCACACGGCGCGCCGGTCATTGCGAACCGCAAGTCAAGCATCGACCTCTCCAAGTGCCTCGGCTGCGGACGCTGCATCGGCGTCTGCCCGACGGACGCGATCAGCCCGACCGGCTGGCAGGCCCCCGAGCGTCTCGACATGAAGATGGCCGAATACGCCAAGGCCGTTGTCCAGGGGCGCCCGAACTTCCACATCAACATCGCGATGGACATCTCGCCCAACTGCGACTGCCACTGCGAGAACGACGCGCCCATCGTGCCGAACGTCGGCATGTTCGCCTCCTTCGACCCCGTCGCCTGCGACCAGGCCGCGGCCGACGCCGTGAACGCGGCCGACCCGAACCGCGACAGCAAGCTCGGCGAGAGCAAGGTCAAGGGGCGCGACCACTTCGGCTCCATCTCCGAAATCACGGACTGGACGCGGCAGCTCGCCCATGCCGAGAAGATAGGCGTCGGTACGCGCGACTACGAGCTCGTGCGCGTGTAGCGTCGGCGGGGCCGTCGCGATCCATGCGGAAACAGCGGATGCGTCATGCCTTTGAAGATCTACTACAGCGACAGGATCGAAGACCTTGCGAACCACTTGAAAGAGCGTCTGCTGAGGGACCGGACGGGTGCGGATCCGTTCGTGTTCCCGCAGGTGGTCGTCCCCAACACAAACATAGCCAAGTGGCTTCAGATACGGATATTTTCCAAGGAGCGGATGCTTTGCGCGGGCATCCGCTTCCCGTTCATGGAACAGCGGCTGACGGACCTGATGGCGGCGAATCTTCCGGAAGGCGCGCCGTTCTCGCTGCTCCCGGACCACGCCTACGCGAACGCCATCATGGCCGCGCTTCTCGCGCCACGTGACGCGCAGCCGGAGTTCGATGCCCTCGCGCCGCTGCGCGACTACGTTTCCGGCGCCGGGGAGTCAGGGGGGGCTGCCTCGGGCGGCCTCGCCATCCGCACCCAGCGCCAGGCGAGGATGGGATGGCAGCTCGCGGTCAAAATGGCGGACCTCATGGACGAGTACGAGGTCCGGCGGCCGGAAATCGTGGAAAACTGGCTGCGGGGTCTGCCGGCGGATGGCGGAGGGCAAACGGAAACGTCCCGCATTGAGTTGGCCGAGGCGGCGCTCGCGCGCTGTCTGTGGGGGAGGGGCGGCGCGTTCCCGCCAGACGGCGAACAGCTGTCCCTGCGGCAACTCTACGATCGCGTGTCGGGCGCGCCGCCGAAGGGGCCGTCGCAGACAATCTATTTCTTCGGGCACTCCACGCTGTCCCTTCTCCAGGTCAAGATACTCGCCTGGCTGGCGCGCACCCACGAAGTCGTCTTCTACCACAACAACGTCTGCCTGGAGTACTGGGGCGACATCGAGACCAAGGACGAGCGCATCCGCCGTCTAGGCAAGGCCCATGCGGCGGCGGAGGACATCTCCGTGGAAAACCCGCTTCTCCAGCAGTGGGGCGTCGCCGGCCGCGAGACGATGCGGCTTTTGGTCGAGCTGGAGGAGGAGAACGACGGGCGCATCGACTTTGACTGGACGTGCGTCGCGGATTTGGAACGCGCGCACCCGCATTCGGTTCTTGGCAAGATACAGGAGTCCATCTGCCACCGCACCGGAGAAATCGACGGAGCCCCCCAGGACGCCTCGTTGCAAATCGTCGGCGTCCCCGGCATACGGCGCGAAGTCGAGATGGTGTACAACGCCATTCTCGGAAGCGTCTGGAAACCCGAAGGATCGGGGAAGCGTCCGTGGCCGGGGTGCGGTTTCTCGGACATCGCGGTGCTTGTCCCCGACATGGCCAGGTACCGTCCCGCCATAGAAGCGGTCTTCGACGCGCGCGGCCAGATTCCATACGGGCTGATCGACACCACGGCGTCGGAGGACAGCGCCTTGCTCGCCGGCTTCATGGCGCTTGCCGACTTGGCTCGCCGGGGGCTGACGCGCGAGACGCTTTTCGCGGTCCTCTACAACCCCTGCGTGCAGAAGGCGCTCGGCTTCTCGGACGACGAAGTGGACGGCTGGCGGCAGCTGACCGCCAGGCTCGGCGCGTTCGACGGCTTCGAGGACGACGACGGAATCTCGAAATTCAACTGGGACTGGGCGCTGTCCCGCCTTCGGCTCGCGCGCGTGGCGGACCGTCTGCCAGTCGGCGGCGGACGGGAGGATGACATCCCCCTGGTGGGCGACGGCAGCAAGAACGATTTGAAATTCTCCGAAGTCGTGGAACTCATCTACCGCAAGTTGCGGAGGGCCTTCAACGACGAGACGGGCCGGCGGACGCTGCCGTGCGCGGCGGGAACGGCGGCGGATGGGGCCGCAAGGGAGCCGAACTGGGCCCATGCGCTTGGACGGCTCGTTGACGACTTTCTGGCCGTTCCCGACGAAAGCCCCCTCGAGGAAACCGTCAAGAGGCAGATTTCGCAAACGCTGGCGGGACTGGCGGTCTTGCCCGGAAAGGTCGATTGCGAAGTGGCGCTCGCGGCGGTGGAACAGTTCGTCGGCGGCATCAGCTGCCGCAAGGGGGGCTATCTGACGGACGGCGTGACGATCGCGGGGCTGCTGCCGATGCGTCCCGTCCCGTTCAGGCAGATCTTCGTGCTGGGGCTGGGCGCGGGCGGCTTTCCCGGTCGCACGTCCGCGAGCACGCTCGACGTCCGCGGGGCCGGCTGGCGGCTTGGCGACACGGCCAGGCCCAAGGTGAACCGCTACCTCTTCCTTGAAACCGTGATGTCGGCGCGGGACCGGCTCGTGCTGTCGTACCAGAACCACGACATTGAAAAGGACGCGGAACTCTTCCCCGCGGGAATCATCCGCGAACTCGAGGATTTCGCGGGGCGGGCGATTCTCGGCAAGCCCTTCGAGGAGTTCCAGGGGTATCCGCTGCTGGAACGCGGCGAAGCCGGCGGCAAGGGGATGGACGGCAAGGACGTCCTCAGTCCGGTCTGCGACGTCGTCTGGAGTCCCGAAGATCCGCAGGCCGGGATTCTGCCCACGTATTCGGAGGCCGCGCGCAGGATGGCGGGCAAGAGGGCGAAGGCGGCGGAAGGGGCCGGGACCATGACGGGCGACGACGTCCCCGACGGGAATGGCGGCGTCCCGCAAAGCCGTCGAGAAGTGTCGTCGAAGGAGCTTGCCGAATTCCTCAAGTCTCCGCTGCGCGCCGAGTTGCGCTACCGGCTTGGCATCGCCGTGGAGGGCTACCGCGACACGGAGCTGGAGGCCGACTCCCCGCTTGGCATCCCGGAAGGCCCGGACCAATGGGAACTTGAAGAGGAAAGCCTCGGCGGCGAGGACGGACTTGGGAAGCGCTTTCGCCAAAAACAGCTTGCCGGCCAGTTGCCGATGGGGTTTCTCGGGGACTTCGCGTGGAAAAGCCTGGACGAGAAACTCAAGGGCTCGATCGGGGCGCTCCGGGAATTCGCCGCCGGGTTCGGCGTCCTCGACGGCGAGGACCACACGTCTCGGCAGCGTGTCCCGCTGACCGTCGCGGCCGGCGGTGCCGAGGCCGATGGCAAGGCCGTCGTGAACGTGCAGTATGTCGCCGAGACGCCGAACTGGGTCGAAAGCGAAACAGGCGTATCGGTTCTGGTCTCGGGGCGTCTTGTGGACGCGTACGGGAATCTCCTTCCGTGGCCCATCGACAGGACGCTCGCCCCGTTTCTTGGCTTTTTGATGCGGCAGGCGGGCCGGGCGGACGATGACGAAGGGGGAACGGTCCTCCGCGTCGGCGTCATTGACATCTCAAACGCGCAGACCGCGGTTTGGCGGTGGAATGTCCGGCCACAGGAGGCGCGCGCCTACCTGGGGCGGCTGACCTGGTGGTACTGGAGTTTCCTGGAAGGCGAACGACGTCCTTCGCCGTACGCGGACTTCACCTACAAAAAGCTCGCGAAGGCGATCAAGTCGGCGGAGACGGCCGGAACATTCCAGGGCGGCAACGGGGAAGATGACTGGGCGGACATCCTCTTCCGGCTCACGGCTGAAGAATGGCGTGGCGCCGCCGGGGCAAAGGGCTTCAACGGCGCGCTGGTCGTCGAAAACGCCATCGATGCCTATTGTCGCGACCCCGACGCGAAGGAACTGGAAACGCTCTACAGGGACTTCTACTCGCTGCCGTTGTCGGGCGTGAAAGAGTCGGACGGGGGTGCCGCATGACGCGCAACGACGAATTCATCGGCAAGCGCCTGGGCGACGCGACGTCCGTCTGGAACCGGCTCCAATACGACAGGGACGGCATCATCGAGGCCTCCGCGGGGACGGGCAAGACCTACGCGCTCCAGAGCATCGTGCTGAAGCTGGTCTCCGACAGGGAGCATCCGGTGGATGTGAGGAACATCCTGCTCGTCACATTTACCGAGAAGGCGGCGGGGGAGCTGAAGGACCGCATCCGCGACATCCTGGACAAGGCGGGGGTCCTGCCGCCGGATTTCGACGAGACGACAATCTGCACCATCCACTCGTTCTGCCGCGAGCTCCTCTCCGAATACGCCTTCGAGAACCGCGTCCCGATGCAGATGGACATCGGCGGCTCGAACGCGGACCTCGTCCACCGCGCCGTCCGCGAGGCGCTTCTCGGCAAGGCGTTCCGGGAGAAATACGGCCGCGAGCTGTTCGAGGCCTACATGGAGGCCGGGGGCATGGAACGATCGGACGCCCTCGCCGCGGCGGCGGAGGCGGTGCTGGAAAAAGCCGCGAAGGCCGATCGGGAGCCCGCTCCCCCGGAACCGGTCGATGCGGATTCCCTGGCGGTCTTGTCGAACGCCTCGTCCGTGAGTTTCGACTTTGCGGGGATAGGCGTGCATGCCAGGGCGCGGGAGGACTTTGAAAACGCATGCGCCGAGATAAAGGCGGCGATTCCCGACTTGTCCTCCGCGGATCCTCCGACATGGACTCTCGCCATCGCGCGGCACGCCGACAGGTGCAAAAAACTGAACCCGTCCGTAACCGGACATGGAAGGGGCGTCAGGATGTTCGACCTCCGTCCCGACCTCCAGGCGTTTGCGGCCGCCATGGAAAACGCAGGGAGCGCCCTTTCCGCCCACCTCGTCAACGACCTCGCCCGCCTTGCATGGCCGGTGTTCAGGCGCCTCAAGGACGAGGCCGCCATGATGACGTTCGACGACCTGGTGACACAGGCGTGCAAAGTCATTGAAACGGAGGCGGAACGCGAGGCTTCCGGGACGCGCAGCGCGCTCATGGACTCCATCCGCCGCCGCTACCGCGTCGCGCTGGTGGACGAGTTCCAGGACACCGACTTGCAGCAGTGGACAATCTTCGGCAATCTCTTTTCATCGCGCGTCAACCACCTGGTCGGCGACGGCGTGCCCGAACCGGCGCAGGGCTTCCTGCTGGTGGTGGGCGACCCGAAGCAGGCCATCTACGGTTTCCGCGGCGCGGACGTGGCGACGTACCTCGCCGCGAAGCGGGACATCGCCGGCCGCGGGCAGCCGCCGGCGACGCTGGACGCCACCTTCCGTTCCTCGAAAACGCTTGTCGGCGCCTTCAACAAGATGTTTGGCGCGGCGTCCGGCTGGTTTGAGGGGATGGGGACGGAAGATGCCCGAATCGAGTATTCCGACGTCCTCTATCCGGAAGGAAACGAAAAGTTTCTGAACCTTGATGATTTGACGGGGCGCGGCGCCGTGACGCTTCTGGAATCCCTGCCCGCGCAGTTGCCGGGCATTTCCGGCGGCCGGGGGGCTGCGGGCTACGGGAACAAGTCCAGATGCCTTCCCGTGTTCATGAAGAACGCCGCAAGGGAAATGAAGCGGCTTCGCGCGCTGCCCGCCGCCTATACGACGACTGACCCGGACACCGGGGCCACCATCGGCCACCAGATTCGCTATGGCGACATGTGCGTTCTCGTGAGGGGCGGGGATGGGGCGAGTGTCGTCAAACGGGTGCTCGCGGAGCACGGAATCCCCTACAGCCACTACAAGGAGCGCGGCATCTACGAATCGGCGGAGGCGGAGGCGCTGATCGCGTTTTTCGATTTCCTTTCCGCCCCCGCGCGCGGGGGGAATCTCGCGGCGCTTCTCCTGACGCCGCTTTTCAACATCCATCCGTCGGAACTTGAGGCGAAGCTGGAGAACAACGGCAGGGAACTCTCCGGCCTCATCGAAAAATGGCAGGAACTCGCGGGGGAACGGGAGTGGAACACCCTCTTCGAGAGCGTGATGATGGACACGGCCCTCGCCCGCCCCGCGCGGGACGACTACGAATTCGACCGGCGCTGGACGGCCATGCGCCAGATGCTCGACCGCCTGCTCGCGGAGAAGGGGCGCTCCGCCCTGAAGCCCGGCGAATTCGCGGAACTGCTGCGCTCGTGGCGGAACGACGACCGGCGCGCGGGCGAAAACGGCGCCCTGCGGCAGAAGGAGAACGATGGCGACAGCGTCCAGATCATGACGATGCACGCCTCGAAGGGCCTGGAGTTCAAGGCCGTGTTCATAGCGGCGGGATTCGGGAAAATCTCCGACGACTCGCTCGACGAGGAGAAGCGGCTGTACTACGTGGCCCTGACCCGCGCCGAGCACAAGCTCTATCTGCCCTGGACGCAATGGGACAGCCATTTGCGCAAGGGAGAGACGGAATTCGGCCTCGGCAGCGTTGGCTCCCCCTTGCTGGGCGAAGGCTACCTCTCAAAGGCGATCCGCACGTACTTCGACAAGCCTGGCGCGGCGACCGTCTCCCTGGGCGACGCCGCGGACTCCAGCGCCATGCAGGGCGGGGAACCGGAGGCGCCGGAACCCGCGCCGCCCCGGATCTACAGGGTCGGATATCTGAAGAACCGCCGCCTGCAGTGGGATTCATACTCATCGCTGGGCGGGCACAAAGGCGCCGGCAAGGTCGTTTCGTCCGCCGAGGACGAGAATGGCGAACAGGCGACGGGCAGGGAGGGCGCCAGGGCGAGGAAACCGACGCTGCTGCCGCGCGACAACATTTCCGGCGACGTCTTCCACACGGTCATGGAAACGCTTTGCGGGACTGACGAGGCGACCGGGGCGGCCGGTTTCGCAATCGGGCGGAAGAGCCTTGACGCGGCCCTTGCGGACGACGGCCCCCTGATGGACGTCGTGCGGCGGGCGATGTGGAGGCATGCCCTGGCCAACAGGACGAATGGCGGGGATTCCACGGAACGGACGCTGGCCCGCATGGCGTGGCACGCGTTGAACACGCCCATCGTTTTTGACGGACGCGCCATCCTCCTCAAGGACATCCCATTCTGCGATCGCCGCGCCGAGGTCGAGTTCGTCATCGACGAGCGGTCGGTCTTCGGCGCGGACACCCCGTATCTCGACGGCGCCCTGCGCGACGGCGCTTTCAACGGCAAGATCGATCTGATGGTGCGCCCCGACGGCAGGGACGGGCAGGTGCTGATTCTGGACTGGAAGACCAACTCCCTCGCCGACTACGGCGCCGCCGGCGTTGAAAACGCCATGGTGGCGGCGGGGTACTTGCTCCAGTTCAAGCTGTATTCGCTCGCCGTCGCCCAATGGCTGGGGCGGGCGGCCCTTGCAGGCGTCGCCTACCTGTTCGCCCGGGGGTGCGAAGACGAGGGGCGGAACGGCGTGTTCAAAATGAAGATCGACGACGCGGCGCTTGCCGATTGCCGGCAAAGCGTGCTGGACGCCATTCCAAAGGGCCGGCCAAGGGAGGAGATGGACAATGGAGACATCTGAAGTCATCGAAACCCTGTCGCTTTTCGGGATCCCGGCAGGCGGGGCCGATGGGGTTCGGCGAATCCTCGCGCGCCTCGTCGCGGCGGAGTCGCTCACGCTGGGCGAACTGCAGACGGCGCGCGACATTGTCAGGAGAAAAGGTGGCGCAGGCGACGCCGCCTATCTTTTCCTCGCGGCGATGTTCCTCTCGCTGCGTGGCGGAAACACGTTCCTGCGGCCGAAAAAGGGCCCGGCCCTGCTGCAGGCGGGCGGATACCTTGAGGAGCCCGCGGATGGCGGCGGTTCCGACGAAACGTATTGCGCGGAGGTGCGGCAAACCTGGGGCGAGGCCGAGGCCGAAGCCCGGAAACTTGACGGGGATGTAATCGTCAACAGGCCGGACGACGTCGGGGACAGATGGTTTTTCAGGCGAAGCCTCGCCGCCGTCGATGCCGTCTCGTCCAGCCTTGCGGCGCTCGCCGCCGCAGGTGACGTCGGCGCGCCGCTTTCCGCGGCCGAGCTTGCGACAGCCACGGGCTTCTCCGGATTCAAGCTCGAGCCCGAGCAAATCCAGGCGGTCGAGACGGTGGCCAGAAAGCGCTTCACCGTTGTCACCGGCGGGCCGGGGACGGGCAAGACGACGGTCGTATGCGCCATTCTGCGCGCCTTGATGGCGAGAGGGCTCGAACTCGATGAAATCGCGCTTGCCGCGCCGACGGGCCGCGCCGGGCGGCGGATGGGGGAGGCGCTCCTGAAAGAGTGCGGCAACGCCGTGGGGCTGGCCCCGGAACTTCGGCTGAAGATCGAGGCCCTTGACGGAACGACGATACACTCCCTTCTGGGGGGCTTCCCCCCCAACTGGAAATACACGGCTGAAAACAAACTGCCGCTCAAGCTCGTGGTTGTGGACGAGTCGTCCATGGTGGACATCCACCTCATGAAGGCGCTGGTGGACGCCTTGCCACCCGACTGCCGCCTCGTGCTGCTGGGCGACAAGGACCAGCTCCCCTCCGTGGACACGGGCGCGCTTTTGGGCGACATCGTGAAAGACAGCGGCGCGCCGTTCGTCGTCCACCTTGTCAAGTCGAACCGGTTCACCAGGGAATTCGCGGAAAGCGCGGACGCCGTCAACCGCTGCGACTATCCGGCGTTCGCCGCCTCGGCCGGGGAGCTGGCGTCGGACAACGGGGGATGGCTGGCGACTTTCGATGGCGGCCAGACCGCGAACCGGTGCTTCCGCTGCCTGCTTCCGGAAAAGGCGGGGCCCGAGTTATGCCACGAACGGTTGCGCGACTGGGCGGAGCACTACGGCCTTTTGAAAGACGGGGCCCTTGTGAAAATGGCTTCCGACCCCGCGTTGAAGACCGATGAGGCGCTGACGAAGGAGACGTGTTCGGAAAGGGCGAGGAAAATCTTCGACGAGCTTGACCGCTCGCGCATCCTTGCCGTTGTCCGCCGCGGGCCGTTCGGCGCCGAGGGAATCAACGACCTGCTTCTCAAGGCGCGCTTTAACGGCAAGCTGCCTTCAGACCCCCTGTCGAAGGCGGGCGTGCCGGTCATCGTCACGCGCAACACGTCGGCGAGGAAACTCTTCAACGGCGACGTCGGCGTGACCGTGCGGGGGCCTTCGGGAATGGTGGTCCTGTTCCCGAGGGGCAAAAAGGAGGTTGTCTGTTGTCCGGTCGGACTTCTGCCCGAGCATGATCTGGCCTACGCGATCACGGTGCACAAGAGCCAGGGTTCGGAATTCGGCAACGTGATGGTGGTGCTGCCGGACGACGAGAATCATCCGCTTCTCAACCGGCAACTCATCTACACCGGCATCACGCGCGCCAAGAAGCGCGCCGTGGTCCTCGGCACGGAAAAGGCCCTTGAAGCGGCCCTTGACGAAGCCCGCAACGAAATGCTTGAGCGCGACACGGGCATTGTGCTCCAAACCGCCTCCGCCACAAATCCCGCCTGACGCGCCGTCACCCCGGCCCGGCATGGTCGGGCGAGATCGGTTTCCCTGCCTGAGTGCTATCGGAGCTGCAGTATGGTGGGGTTGTTGGCGTATTCGAGGCAGCCGAGGTCGATGATTTGCCGTGAGAGTCGGCTGCGGCCGTCGAGGTCGAGGGCTTCGCGCAGCGGGGCGCCCGTCCAGGCGGCGTTGTCGCCGCGGTCGATGGCGTCGCGTGCGATGCCGGAGAGGCGGTAGTTGGCCTTTGCCCTGTTCTTGAATGGCGACTCAGTGCCGACGATGACGCCGACGCCCCTCGCCACGGCCGTATCGACCAAGTTGGTGTTGAATGTGCCGCCGGTGAGGAGGCAGCTTCCTGCGGAGGATGAGGCCGGACCGTTGCCCCAGACGATGCAGTTGACGGCCGTGCCGCCGGACATCCAGAGGCCCGACTTGCCCGTCGTATCCCCGTCGGCGACGTTGTCCGCGATGGTGCAGTTCTCCATGCGGCCGCCAGCCAGGTTCACGCCGGCGAAGAAGTTGTCGGTGCAGTGGTGGCCGTAGATGAGGCAGTCACGCATCGTGCCGCCCGTCATCATCACACCGTTCCAGCCGTTGGAGTAGATGAGGCAGTCCTCGACGAGCGCGGTGCCGGAGATGTTCAGCCCGTGGCCGGAGGAGACGTTGCCCGCGCCAGAGGAGGATGAGATGCTGTTCATGGTCGAGTAGTTGTCGAAAATC
>JAEEGL011509973.1_pt1 | contig 10458 bp, 13 predicted proteins | sample 9134231 | NCBI WGS metagenome assembly JAEEGL01 (sample SAMN16246548, study PRJNA631951) | gut metagenome | biome: gut microbiome; feature: rumen; material: fiber-attached | host: Bos | place: Iran: Karaj | collected 2018-10 | reverse complement strand
TATTATTATTGTAGGAGAAGTAAATGAAATTTGAGGAAATTAAAAGTCGAATTAAAAATGAATATCCTGATTTTACCTTAAATGAAGATGTATGGAACTATTTTGAAATGTTCTTTAATACATTTGGTTTTAACTTTGATAAATTTGATATTTTTACATTTAATGATTCCTTAAATAGAATTTATGATTTAGAGATTTCTTTTCAAGATGACAGTGTTGACCCTCCTTTAGCAGTAAAAGTAATTTTTAATAAATATGGTGGCTTAGAAATAAGAGTCATGCGTATGACTTTATATAGTACTAACGTTATAATTAAACCTGAAGAGAAAAAATTTCATATGAATTCATCAATTATTCACGAAAAAAAGTTATATGATATGGGATTTCAACGTTCAGGTATGAAAATAGATGGTGAAGTTAATTATTTCACTGATGAAGAATTTAATCATCATAAAGGCTCTTCAATGAATGAACATTTAGAAATCGATTTTGATTGTCAAAACGAAGAAATGTGTTATCAAAGATTGTTTGGAATGGCTCATTATTATTTAGAAAATCCAGAATTAATAAAAAGTATTATAAAAGAGGGAATTAAAAATGAAAGAGAAAGTGTCAGATAAAAAGACTAAAACTACAAAAAAGACAGCTACTAAATCAACTACTAAAACAACAGCTAAGAAAAAAGAACCAGAATTTGTTATTACAGTAAAAGATGAAGTATCAAAACCAGTAAGAAAAAGAAAAACGGTTACAACTGAAGAAAAAGTTGTTCCTAAAAAAAGAGTTGTTAAGAAAAAAGAAGTTGAAGTAAAAGAAGAACCAAAGAAGGATATAGTTGTTAAGACACATCGTAAGTATTACCGTGTATTAATGATTCTATCTGTAATATTATTCGTTATTACAATTATCCAAATGTGTGTTATTGGCGTTAATATTGCAACATTATATCGTCATTTAGGTAATGATACACTAGATATCTTTGTTAATGGCCTAACTCGTAATTTTGCAGTTTTTAGTGGTAATAACTTAATAGTTCTTCGTAATGGTGCTCCTACTAATGAGATCATCTTATTCTATTTCTTCTCATCAGTATCTAATTTGTTTGTTTCTTATTTATTAGGTATTATGTTTGCCTACCTAGCTGAATTTGTAAAAACGATTGACTATCAAACGCCATTCAATAGAAAGAGTTTAATAATTATTGATAAAGCTATTGTTGCCTTTATTGGAACTGGTATTATTAAATTAATATTTGGGGCATTATCCCTTGTTTATACAAGCTTTGAACTAGTAGATATATCTATTGGTCTTGTATGGGTTTTAATAATAATGATTGTTCTAATGTTTAGAAATATTATTGGTATAAAAGAAGATTAATCATCTTCTTTTTAGTTTACAACCAAAGTTGACTATATATGAAATGTATATTATACTAAAACTGTAATTAGTGTAGGAGAGTAACATTTATGGAAAGAAAAATTGTTGATGATTTCTTGAAATGGCGACGCGATAGCAACCGTAGAGTCTTTTGTTTATATGGCAAAAAACAAGTAGGTAAAACATATTCGGCACTAGAGTTTGGTAAGAAATACTTTAAAAATATCGCTTACTTTAATGTTTGTGATAATCATGAATTAATTACTGTACTCAATATGGAAAAGAATCTTGATAAATTAATTCTTAAATTAAATCTAATTTGTGGAGAATCTATCTTTAAAGATGACACGCTTATCATCTTTGATAATTGTAATGATACATCTTTTTTAAAAAATACACGTATCTTTAATAATACTGATTATTATGTCATGGTTATCTCTAGTAACTACGATATGATTATTAAATCAGGTATTGAAGAAATATATTATCGTCCTATGCATATTATGACTTTTGAAGAATTCTTGTTAAATTCTGATAAAGCTCAATTAGTAGACTTTATTAAAGATAGTTATGATACGATGAAACCAATGCCATTTCATCAAATGGCCATTGATGCCTATAATGATTATTTAATAGTAGGAGGTTATCCTGAAGCGGTTGATACTTTCCATAAGACTAATGATTTCCTATTAGTAGAAACTATTAAAACTAAAATTATTAATATTGTAGAAAATTCTATTAGAACGGATAATTATGATCGTTCTATGGAAATATTACATAGTATACCTAGTCAGTTAATTAAAGAAAATAAAAAGTTCCAATATGGTGTTATTAAAAAAGGAGCTCGTAGTAAGGATTATGATAGTACTATTAATATTTTAGTTAATAATAAAATAGTTGATTGTAGTTACAGGTTAAGTGATGTTAAAAGTCCATTAAGTAGTAATAAAGATTTAGATAGTTTTAAATTATATGAAAGTGATTCTGGATTACTTTATACTAAACTAAATATGAATCGTAATAGATTACTTACAGATAATGATATTCGTCGAACTTTAATTGAAAATAATTTAGCGAATACTTTAATTAATAATGGTTTTAGTCTATATTATTATCAAAGTGAAGGTAAAGCTGAACTTAGTATGGTTATTCAAAATCGCGAAGGGAAGATTATTCCTATTGAAATTGTTGATAAACGTCTTACAAAAGCTAAATCATTATCATTATTTATGAGCAAGTATAATGTACCAGAAGGACTTAAAATAACTGATGATAATTTAAGTAAAAAGAAAGGCATTATTTATATACCAGTTTATAGTATATTTTATATAAAATAGAGGAATTATGAAAAAGGGATTGTATTTATTAATAATTGTTATATTGCTACTAGTTGTAACAGCGTGTGATAAAGAATATCAAAATGATACTATTGTTTGTAATAAAGAATCATCATCTAAGTATGCAACAACAGAACAAAAGTTTGAAATTGTAGTTACTGATGGAGTGATTACTAGTACTAAAGTAACAATGAATATTGTTTATTTCGATAAATATGTTGATCAATTTAATGCAGATATTTTAAAAGAAGAATTAAATGATAATTTGGAGAAATATGGTGATATTCAAACATCTGTTAATGATCGAGGTGCACGGGTAGTAGTTACTTTTACTAATGAAAACTTAGAAAATTATTTTGGTACTACTATTGATGAAAATGGTAATGTATCCAAATTTATTAACCGTGTTATTCGTTTATTAGAAGATGATCAGTTTAAATGTTAATAATAGAGATTACTCTATTATTTTTTTTATAATTTTGATATAATTATTGAAGGAGATAATATGCAAAAAAATAATGTAAAATCCGTAATTGTTCTTGTAATTTTTGTAATTATATTGATAATATTATTTAAGTTTATTATTTGGTTATTCCCATATGCATTATTATTATTTTTAATCTACTTAGTAGTAAGATTTATTATGCGTGTTAACAATCGTGTTGATGATATTAATAAAGGAAATGGAAAACGTCAAAGAATAAATAATAAAAACAATAAAGTTGTGGAAGGAACGATAGTTCGAGAAAAGAACGAAAAATAGGTGTTAAAATGAGTATTAGTAAGATGGTATTTGATAAGGATTATGAAACATGTAGTGAACAAGGACCACGTATTTTTTATCCAAGTAATCACTTTTTAAGTTATTTATATGGTCTTGAAGGATTAGATATGTTTATTAATCCTAATGGTAATCCATTTATTATTGGAGAAGTAAAAGGGAAAGATTTTGTTGAATATTTTACCAAAACTCCTTTAGAATTACGTGGAACAGTTGAAGAAATGGATCCAGATCAAGTAATTGAATTCTTAAAGAGAAGTACTAGTTCAACAAATGTTAGTAAAATATTAAAAGTTATTGAAAAAGCAATATTAGATAAGAAACATAAATTTGAAGGTAAACGTGATTATTCTATTGAAAGAATGAATGAAGAATCTCGTAGAAGATATCGTCAATTTGATGCTTTTGATAGAGGAGAAAGTACAATTAACCCATATACTGAAGAATATAATGAACGTCATTACCGATAGGAAGGTAATATGAAAAAAGAAGAAAAAGATAAAAAGGAAAAGTTAAGGCATGTATTATTCTTACTAATTGGAATACTATTTCCAATAGCAGGAATAATTATGTATTTTATCTATAGGAAGAAAAACGCTGTTAATGCAACATGGTGTGCTTTTGGAGCAACCGTTGGTATTGCAATTATGCTTTTAGGTGGCATTATTTATTTAATTGGTGTTTTAAAAAATCCTGAAGCATTAAAAATTAATATTAATAAACAAGATTATGTTAATAAAGGATAGGAGAGATTATGTCAAAATTTTGTCGTAATTGTGGCTATGAAGTAAAAGATACTGATTATATTTGTCCAAGATGTGGTATGCGTGTATCTGATGGTAAATTTACCAATGTTCAGGAAGTTGGTAATAATAGTTATCAACCTAAATCAAAAGTAATTGCTGTTATATTAGCATTTCTTTTAGGAACTTTTGGTATTCATAACTTCTATTTAGGTTATACTAATAAGGGTTTAATCCAATTATTAATAACTTTAATTAGTTGTTTTACCTTATCTTTTATATCAGAAATTTGGGCAATTATAGAAGCTATTATGTTATTAACAGGTAATATTAATAGAGATGGTAAAGGAAATCCAATAGGAGATTAAAACGATTTATTCGTTTTTTTGTTTAAATATGAAAAAAATAGTTAAAAAGATTATTATTATATTAATTATTATTATTGTTGTGGAACTATTATTATGGTTAATTATCCATAATATTAGAGAAAATAGTATATCTTATGAAGATAATTATAGTGATCTTATTGTTGATAATGATTATTATGTTACCGTAGGATCAAGTAATTTTCACAGTAATGATAATATTAATGAAGAATATTACATTCACAAACTAGAAAAAGGTGAAGAAAAAGTAGTAGCTTCTAAAGCAAGAATTACGAAGTATGATAAAAATATGAAACTAATTTGGGATAAGTCATTCAAATCAGACTACGATTCAACATTTAATAGTGTTGTTAAAACGGATAATGGTTATATCGCTGTTGGTAGTTATGTTGAAAAATATTCCCAAATAGATGCAAATACGCATACGGGTTTAATCGCTTTATATGATAATGATGGTAATTTTATTAAGAAGAATACTTATCAAGTATTAGGTGATACAACATTTAATAAGATTATTCGTTCAGGTAATGATTATATATTAGTTGGTCAAAGTATCTATGAAAATATGGAAGTAGGTAATCATATATCTGGTGGGGGAATTATTATTAAAATTAATGATAATCTTGATATTTTAGAAAAAAATAATTATGGTGGTAATAAATCAGGTACCTTTAATGACATTGTTGAAGTAAATGATGGCTATATCATATGTGGTAAAGATGGTCTTAATTATGGTATTGTTATCAAATTTAAAAAGCACTTTGATCGTGATGATAAAGATAAAAATGCAATATCTAATAAGATAATATGGCATCGTGATTATGAAAATACTGATACTTATGGTTTTACTAGTATTGCTAAAAAAGATAATAAGTTATATATATCAGGTAGTATTGCTGTAAGTCATGTTGAAGATGAATTTAAGTACGATACAGGTTATGTTATCTTTGATCAAAATGGTAAATTATTAAAAACGGTTACTATTGGTGGTAGCAACTTTGAAAGATTTAGTGATATCTTATTAGAAGAAGATCGTATTATTCTTATTGGTTCAACAAATAGTAAAGATTTTAATGAAATTAAATTAAATGGTGAACAAATGGGATTGATTGTAACCTATAATTATGATGATGAAATAGTTAAAGTCGTATCTATTGGTAATAAAGTAACGATTTTTAATCAATTAATCAAAGAAAATGGTAAATATATGATTGTTGGTACAACTAATGAAGAAATAAAGCATAATGATTATAAAGCAATTTTTGGTGAATATGATATTTAATAAGAAAAATAATTGACATAAAAGAAAATAATGTTATAATTAAAACTGCATATTCTTATTGACAGCCCAGTTTATAAGTATATTAACGTGTTTTTTAAAGTTAGAAGTAACTTTGGCTATCAAGTGAAACTATTAGAAAAAACTCCCTAATGTATTTATTGATGTCAGTTATATGTTAATTGAAGAAAGGAGAATATAAAATGGCAAGATATACAGGTTCAAGTTATAAAAAAGCTCGTCGTGTAGGAACTAGTTTATTAGAAAATGGTAAAGAATTAGCTCGTCATGCTTACAAACCAGGTCAACATGGTGCAGATAGACGTAGTAAACCATCAAACTATAGTGTCCAATTAAATGAAAAACAAAAAGTTAAATTCATGTATGGACTTAACGAAAGACAATTCCGTAAGACATTTGATGAAGCTCGTAAACTTGAAGGTGTTCATGGTGAAAACTTCTTAAAATTACTAGAAAGTCGTTTAGATAATTTAGTTTATAGAATGGGATTCGCTAATACAAGACGTGGTGCAAGACAACTTGTTAACCATGGTCATATTGCAGTAGATGGACATAAAGTTGATATTCCTTCATATCGTGTAAAAGTTGGTTCTACTATTTCATTAAAAGATAATACTAAAGAATTAAAATCAGTTAATGAAGCTTTAGAAGCAGTTACAAGACGTGTTGAATATATTGATTATGATAAGACTAATAAAACTGCTAAGTTTGTTAGATTACCAGAACGTAATGAATTAAGTGCGGATATTAATGAAGCCTTAATCGTAGATTTCTATAATAGATAGTAAAAAACAAGACAAAAAGTCTTGTTTTTTTGTTTATTATTTATATTTTTGTGATAAAATGGAAACATGAGTGATGAATTAACGATTAAGTACAAAATTATTCTTGAGTTACTTAGATTCTCTCATGATATTAATAAACTGGATTTAGAAGCCAAAAAAAGACTACTAGAAAATGTTGTACTCGCAAACATATTAGAAGAACTATACAATAATGGCGAGTATGATAAAGTAATTAGTATTATGGAAAGTCTAGATGTTCGCAACTTATTTGAAAGTAAATTTGATGATAATGATCGTGAAAAACTTCAAAATAATACCCGAACTGAGGCTTATTATCGAAGCATGGCGAGTTTTGTTAAAATATTATCTTTCGTTGATTTATATCATTTATATAATTTATTGTTTGAAGGAAAAGACCTTATATTAAAATAAGGTTTTTTTATGTATTAAATTGTTTTTGTGAATAATTTATGATAATATTATCATAGGAAGTGTACGATGAATAAAATATATATAATTACTATCGTTATAGGTGTTCTATTATTAATCGGATTAATTATTTTAATTATTTATTTGTTACGTAAAAGAGAAACGAAAAAACTAGTTAAAGGTATTAATGATTTAGAGATACGTAAAAATCAAATTAGTAGTAAACCAGTACTAGTAGAGTTAGCTAAAATCGAAGAGATTGCTAAAAGTGAACAATTAGAAGAAAGAATCAGTGATTTTAAAGTTCGTTATCAAATGTTAAAAGAAAGAAGTATTCCTAAAATAACTGATGAAATCTTAGTATTAGAAGAATATGTAGCTTCAAGAAATAAAAAAGCTTATTATGACCAATACTCGAATATTGAAATAATGTTATATGAAGTAGAATCATCAATGAATAAAATATTAGAAGAAATTGATGAAATCGCTTCATATGAAGAAAAATATCGTGATATTGTTATTAAATTAAAAGCTAAATTTCGTTCTTTAGAAAGAACTTTCAATGAAAAAGCAAATGATTATGGTGATTTTCAAGATAAAGTTCGTATGCAAATAGAAAATATTGAAAGAAGATTTAATGACTTTGATACCGTTATGGAAGAAAAACTATATAACGAAGTAGTCTTAGTAGTTAACTCTTTAGATACGATGATTAATCACTTAAATATTATTATTCAAGAATTACCAGGTATAGTCTTATTATTAGATGATTTAATACCAGGACGTATCAAGGACTTAAAAGCCGAATATAAAAAGATGGTTAAAGAAGAATATGCTTTAGGTTATTTAGACTTTGAAAATAATATGAATAATATTAAAAATCGTGAAAATGATATTATTTCGCGAGCTAAAGTATTAAATATTAATGATAGTTTATTTGATTTAAAAGTTATTCTTGAATATTTAGATGGTTTATTTAAAGATTTAGAATTAGAAAAACAAGCTCGTAAAGAATTTGATCTTAATAATCAAGCCTTTAATGATAAAACGAAAAAGTTAGAGAATGCTATTAAAGATATTTATGAACAAATGGATGATATTAAGAAAATATATTCTTTAAAAGAGAGTGACTTGGAAGTTATTGATGAAGTTAATATTAGTTTATCTGCTGTTATTAAGGATTATAAGAAATTAATAAGAGAAGTTAAAAAGAATGAAACTAGTTATGTTAAATTAAATATTGATTTAAATAACTTATTAATTAGATTTAATAGTATTAGTAATGAATTTGATTCATCTATCAAATCACTTGGTAGTATGTATGATGATGAAGTCCGTTCTCGTGAAGAACTTAATAATATGCAAGACTTATTAATTAAATGTAAAAGAAAAGTTCGTAATTACCACTTACCTATTGTACATGAAAATTACTTTGTGGAAGAAAGTGAAGCAAGAGATGCTATTAATGAAGCTTTTAGTGAATTAAATAATAAACCGATTGTTATTAAGAACTTACATATGCGACTTGATACAGCGCGTGAATTAGTATTTAAACTTAATAATACAACAAATAATATGGTTAAATATGCATACTTCACAGAACTATTAGTTGTTTATGGTAATAAATATCGTACAACTAATGAAATGGATAAAGGATTATCAAAAGTTGAGATACTATATTCTAAAGGAGAATATGAAGAAAGTTATCATCAGGTTTTGAAGTTATTAGAACCTATTAAGAAAGGTATAACAAAGAAAGTTGATAAGATTATAAATGAGTAGAGATTATCTCTACTTTTTTCCTTTTATTTTAAATAAAAATATGATAATATACGTGAAGGAGTTATTATGGTATATTTAGATTATTCAGCTACAACACCTGTTAATAAAGAAGTATTAGATAGTTTTGATAAAGCAAGTTTATCGTATTTCGCTAATGCTAATTCGCTTCATAAATTAGGTTATGAAGCAAGAGAGTTAATGGATGCAGCTACTAAACAAGTAAGTGATATATTAAATGTTAAAGAAAAAGAAATAATTTTTACTAGTGGTGCTAGTGAAAGTAATAATTTAGCGATTTTTGGTACTATTAATCGTTATCCTAATCGTGGTAAACACATTATTACTACAAAATTAGAGCATTCTAGTATTATTGAACCACTTAAGTATTTAGAAAAAAATGGATATATTATAGACTATGTATCATTAAATGAAGATGGTAGTGTTAATCTAGAACATTTGAAAAACTTATTAACAAAAGATACTATTTTAGTAACGATTTGTGAAGTAAATAGTGAAATAGGTATTATTCAAAATGTTAATGAAATAGGTAAAATAGTTAAAGAGTATCCTACATGTTATTTTCATGTTGATGGAACGCAAGCTTGTGGTAAAAAGAAAATTGATTTAAGTAATATTGATATGTATTCGATGTCTTCTCATAAAATATACGGCTTAAAAGGTATTGGCTTATTAGTAAAAAAAGAAAATGTTGAGATAAGTCCTATTATTATGGGTGGTAAAAGTCAAACAAACTATCGATCAGGAACACCTGCATTGCCATTAATGGTATCTTACGCTAAAGCTCTTAAATTAATGAATAATGATTTAGATGATAAACTTAATAAAGTTACATCTTTAAAAGAATACTTAATTAAAGAATTGAATAATATATCAGGTATCTCTATTAATAGTAATGATAATTGTGTACCACATATTATTAATATAAGTTTATTAAATATAAAACCAGAAACGATGTTGCATGCTTTGGAAGAAGAAGATATTTATATTTCTACTAAAACAGCTTGTAGTAGTGATGGTGATTACTCTGATAGTGTTTTGGCATTAACTAATGATTTAGAAAAAGCTAGTACTTCTATTAGAATAAGTCTATCTTATTTAACTACTACTAGTGAATTAGATATTTTTATTAAAGTATTTAAAGAAAAATTAAAAGAATTAAAAGAATTGGGTGAATAGAATGAAACGTATAATAATGATTAAATATGGCGAATTAACAACCAAGAAAACTAATCGTAATTTATTTATAAAAACTTTAACCAATGATTTAGAATATAAATTAAAAGATATTGATCATACTATTACATCTGATTTATCAAGAATGTTTATTGAATTTAATGAAGATGATTATGCTAAAGTTATTAATAAAATAGATCATGTTTTTGGTATTCATGGTTATACAGTTGTTATTAAAGTAGATAGTGATGTTGATAGTATTAAAGAAAGTATTAAGAATATTATTAATAATTTTGATTTTAATACTTTTAAAATAGAAACAAAAAGAAGTGATAAGAATTTCC